>Ga0209806_1002105_pt1 | contig 12559 bp, 11 predicted proteins | sample GraSoiAngelo_152_FD_186166 | JGI IMG/M metagenome (GOLD analysis project Ga0209806, IMG submission 186166) | Grasslands soil microbial communities from the Angelo Coastal Reserve, California, USA - 14_1009_12_30cm (SPAdes) (version 2) | ecosystem: Environmental > Terrestrial > Soil > Grasslands ... | reverse complement strand
CGGTTCCAGCCACTCCCGTCCGCGGTCGCGTACATGAGACTCTTGTTCGAACTCGCGTAATAGGCAATATGTGCCACCCCGCGTGAATCAACCCGGATGCGGGAAAACCAGCCCGCGTTAGCGGTCGGATCGACGACCGCGCGGGTCCACCCGAGGCTCGTCTTCTTCGCAAAGAGCAACGTTCCGTTGCCATAATAAGCGATGTTGGGCCGGTCGAGCGGATCGAAGGCGAGGTCCGGATAGCGAGATATGATCGTTGCATGGTCGACGATGTCGATGGACCATTGAGTCCCGTTCCACGTCGCATAGCGGAGTGAACCATCGAACCCTGTATAGGCGATGGCAGGCCGCCCCGACGAGTCGAGGGCCAGTCGATTGTAGCCTTCTGAGAACCCGGAATCGATGCTCGATGCGTCCCAACCTCCGGGCCCTTTTGCGGCAAACACGACCGCTCCTGCTCGCTCGTCGAAGTACGACGTTTCAATCGTGCCATTCGAAGCAATCGCCACGTTCGTGTCACCGGAGAAAAATCCTGGCCCGGCGACAATTTCCGAATTCCAGTTGTCGCCGACGCGACGAGCCAGTTGGACGGTCCCACTTGCGGTGTTGAGGTATGAGATCATCGGAGCGCCGATTCCGTCGACCGCAATCGATGTGTGGAGGCCGGTACCGGCACCGGGGTCCGCTGTTTCGATTTTCCAAGCGAACGGGGCGGTCGTGGGTCCGGCATCGGCGATTAAGGGCTGCACACCGAAGAGGATCCAGCCCGAAGCGGCCGTTACAAGAATCACAAACAAGCGTCGCGAGTGTAAGCTTCGTCGCTTCCCGAAGACCCTCGGCGCCATCGATGATGCGAAGCTCGCGGGCCAAATGAAGATTCGTTCGGACAGAAGTCTTGCAGCGTCGGCCGACCATTCGATGACGTACAATCGGGCGAGAGACGCATTAACATAGGACACGGCTCGAATCGACGACCCGTTTTTGAGACGGTTGTCGAACTCACGCCTCGCGACTCGTTATGCGCGCGGATGAGTTGGAGATACGCATAAATACGGATGAACTGATTTCGCCTTGCCGGGGGAGGAGGAGTTTTCTTCAATCTCGGCGATTTGGAGTGAGAGATCGATGAGGCGATTGTTTGCAGTATTGGTAATCGTGGGACTGCTCATCGCCGGATTGGTCGTCCTGTTCCCCGGTCGTGCGACCGCGGCGACGACCCGTCACGGTGGTTGGGCAGATTCGATTGTTTGGTCTCGGCAGGGTGACGGGTCTTTGGCGACAGCGGCCATGGACGCCGGGACGATGAACATGTGGCTGTATTATTACGCAACGCAGGCCCAGCTCCAGGCGGCGCAGTCCGACCCGAATCTCGGACTCATCACGGTGGCTGGTAGCTATGAGGACATGCTCTTCAATCCGTCGCCCTTGAATGCCACAGCGGCGGCGACGCTCTTCAATCCGTTCTCGGTGACGGGGGTCCGGACGGCCATGAACTATCTCATTGACCGCTCGTACGTTTCACGAGAAATCTACGGAGGGGCGGCATTCCCGCAGACCGCCGTCGAGAGTTCCCAGTCGCCTGAGTACGCACGTGACCCTGTGTTCTACGCGTCCCTTGAGGCGTCGCACGGCTACGACCCCGTGGCCGCGAAGCAGATGGTGACAGACGCTCTCTCCGGTGTGGCAAACGTCGCCTTCACGGGCGGGCAGTGGACGTACAAGGGGAATCCGATCACGATCCAATTGCTCGCGCGAGTAGAAGATCAGAGGCACCAAATCGGGGACTACGTGGCGGCCCAGCTCCGGAGCATCGGGTTCACGGTTAATGAGCAAGTGATCACCTCTGCGACCTCGAACCAGGTCGTTTACTCGGGTGATCCGACCGGTGGCGCCTGGATGGCATACACGGAAGGATTCGCGACGACCGCTCTTACTGCGTGGCCTGACTCCGATCCGTACTACTTCTATTGCGGTGGAAACGGGGAACCGTTCTTCTCCGTGAACGGCGGACTCTACTCGCCGCCAACGGCACTGAACGACGCGTGCAACCGACTCCTCGCGGGGCAGTACGTGAGCGTCGCGGACCGCCAATCGGTCTTCGAGACGGCGGCGAGCAAGGGCATTGATGACAGCGTCCGAGTGTGGCTTGCGGCCGGCGCGACATTCCCGTACGCGAAGAAGACAACCGCTTCCTTCGCATACGACCTGGCTGGCGGGCCGTGGTCTTTCTACACCACAAGGAACGCGCAGCTCCTGGATACGAGCGGCAACAAGCTTGTCGGCGGAACGCTCAACATCGGGAATCGCAGGCAATTCGTTTCGGATTGGAACCCGTGGGCGCAAAGCGGGTTCACGTTCCTGTACGACATCCTGCCCTTCTACGACATGGCGGACTTCGGCGTCTTCCCCGACCCGCACACGGGTCTGTACATACCGATCCGTTCGACGTTCGATGTGACCACTGCGGGTCCCACTGGAACCATGCCCGTACCAGCGACGGCGTACTGGTTCAACGCAAGTCAGACCGCAGCGCCGGGAGTCTTCTCGAACACGTGGCAGACGGTGGGTTCAGGTGTCACCGCGGTGTCGAAGGTGGTCTTCGATTACACCTTCGGGCCTTGGCACGATGGCTCTGCGATGAACATGAACGACGTCCTGTATGCGTTGGCGTTGAACGCCAGGCGAAACTACGGTGACGTCTTCGCGAAGGACCCGCTTGCGTCCGGGTTCGTAGGGCAGTTGTTCAACCAGACGTTCAAGGGGTTGGAGGTTCTCGATGCGACCCATCTCGCGATCTACTTGAACTACTGGCATGTGGACCCGACGGTGATTGCGGCGACCGCGGACGGTCCGGGACTCACCTTCCCGAGCACATCGTGGACCGAGAGCGAACTCGCGATGGCGACCGTACTTCATGGCAACGCCGTTCTCAGTACGACGACCGCGAACAGCCGGGGCGTTACGAGTCTGGACTTGACGAAGGGTGCGTCGATCGGCCTGATGGACGCCGAGGTGGCGAACAACTTTACGACCGCTTCGCTTCCACCCGGGTTCGGCCCAACGAGTCCGTTCCCGATTAGCGGCACGGAAGCATCGGCGCGGTGGGCCGCCCTCGGGACCGCCACGACGGGCTTCCGTTCCGAGTCCGGGACGTACTACTCGAGCAACGGGCCGTACTACATCCACCGGATTGACCCGGCGGCGTTCACGATCGAGTTCAGCAACTTCGCCGTCGCCAACGGCGCGCATGGAGACTACCCGTTCCTCGCGGACCACTTTGACAGCCTGATCGTTCCGAAGGTTCCGGCGACCGCGCTCTCGGGCCCATCCCAGATCCTGAACGGCCTGCCCGCGTCGTTCAACCTGACGACGACCTTGCAAGGGGCGCCGTACGACGCGGTGAGCTCGTCATACATCGTCCTGAACCCGGCCACGCACGCAGTTATCCTGTCGGGCACGCCGACGCGGACCGCCGCGGGGCAGTGGGAAATCGCACTGAACGGTGCGCAGACCGCCGCGCTTGCGCCAGGAGCATTTACGCTCCAGACGATCACCGTGGGTGCCGAAGCGGCGGTGCCGTCCTTCTCGACGGTGTCGTTCACCGCGATTTCGCAGATTGCATACATCGAGGGTATCGTGAGGATCCAGTTGGAAACGGCGAACAACCGGATCAAGGACCTGTCGAGTAGCTTGAACACGACGAGTGCTCAGCTGACGACGGCGCAGGCCACGATTAACTCGCTAAGCACCCTCCTGTATGTCTCGATCGGAGTTGCGGTCGTGGCGGTTGTCGTCGCGGTACTGAGTGTCGTTGTACTGTTGCGACGTATGCCAAAGGGCCGCGGCGGAGGCGGCATGTCCGGCGAAGGCGAGGACATGTCGAAGGGACCGGAAGAGATCTAGGCGTCCGAACCGGGGGCTCGCAAGGCCCCCGACTTTCTCATTTTCGTTTCCATCGGTCTAGGTCATCCTTCATCTTCGTCGCCTGCTGCAGGACGAGTCGCGGCACGAGCAAGATGAGACCGGTCATTGCTAGGAAGGTCCCCGGAAGGGCGATCCATCCGTAGGGCATCCGGATCGAATAGGCCTCCACGGTCACGTTATACGGCTCTGGCCGCGTACCGTCATTCACCAGGATCAGGTCGACCACCTCTTCGGTCGTCGTGACGGAACGACTCGTGCAGTCGGTCCATCGGGTCGGTCGCGCTCCGGTCGAATTGAAGTTCACGGACTCCCCGGACGTCGCAAGGTAGATTCGGAGGGGGCAGGCACCCACAGGCAAGTTGACTTGGAGGTATTGGGCGCTCCATGGGCCGATCGGTATCGTCTGGTTTGTCGGAACAATGGTTCCCGAGAAACGCGCTGAGTACGCCGTTTCGACATCGGTTCCGAGAGACGCAAGCGCGATCGCGAGTCCGAGGATGAGCAGGCCGAGCGGGAAGACGCGGGGAACGAACTCGCGAAGTGCGGAAGCGGCTCGATCACGACGCGACGGTTCCGGTCCCTCGCGAATCGCCAATGCTCGTGAACGACCGCCGCGGGCTCTTATCAACGTTCGCCCGCCACAAGCCATTTATTCGGCGCACTCCTCTGCTCCGCCGTGATTGTCGCCATCACGGGCACTCCCGGCACGGGCAAGTCGGCCGTCTGTGCGATCCTCGAGCGACGAGGTTATGCGATCGTGGATCTCGAACATGAAGCCCGCGTTGGCGGGTTCATCACGGGCCGCGACGAGGGTCGGCAGACCGACGAGGTCGACGTCGAGGGCCTCCGGAGGCACCTCCGGATCCCGGCCAAGATCGCATTCCTCAAGGGCCATTACAGTCATCTCATGGACGCTAATCTCGTCATCGTTCTCCGTTGTCGACCAAACGTCCTCCGGGAACGGCTTCAGACTCGGGGATGGCCCGAGGCGAAGATCCTGGAGAACGTCGAGGCCGAGGCGATTGACGTGATCCTGCAGGAGGCGGTCGGCCGCCTGCCTTTCGTTTACGAAGTCGATACGACAGAGGCGACCCCAGACGAGACTGGAGCAACGATCCTCTCGATTATGCAAGGCAAGACCCAAGGACATGAACCCGGGTCCGTCGACTGGACGTCCGAGGTGCTGTCCTGGTACTAGACCGGTACCGCGGCCTCGCCGACCGTTTCCTCGTCCCGGTGGCCGCGCGCCTGATTCACGTGAATCCGAACGCGGTGTCGTGGGCCGGGTTTGTCGCGGCCGTCGGCGCGGGAATCGGATTCTACCTGGGTGGCAGCGGGTTCCTCGCCGCCGCGCTCTTTCTGCTCCTCGTGAATTCCTATCTTGACGCGCTCGACGGAAAGATCGCGAAACTGGCGGGGAAGGCGTCCGCCCGAGGCGATTTCCTGGACCATGTGCTCGACCGCTACGCGGATGTCTTCATCCTTGGAGGTGTCGCCTTCAACGCGATGTACTCTCGCCTGTCGGTTGGCACGCTCGCCCTCCTCGGAGTCCTCCTGACGTCCTACATGGGGACCCAGGCGCAGGCGGTAGGCCAAGGCCGCGCCTATGGAGGGATCCTGGGCCGCGCGGACCGCCTCGTCCTCCTCTTTCTGGGCGGCCTCATCCAGTGGCTCGTCGCTCCGTCGGGGGGCGTCACCTGGGGCACGGGTCCTTTCACTTTCGGTCCACTGGAATGGTTCATGGTCCTCTTCGCGGTCCTCGGGAACGTGACCGCCGTCCAACGGGCTGTGAAGATCTGGCGCGGTTTCCGCTAGGTCGCGGTGGACGCGCTCTCCCCCCGTGGCCGATGCTCCCGACCCTTGATGCGGTAGTACGAGAGAGGATGCTTGATCGTCAGGCAGATCCGGTCCGGCCCGGGGCAGATGCCGTAGGACTTCATCGTCGAGCATTCCGGCGGGGTGTATTCCGTAGGGCTCGACTTGCCCGTGATGTGTTCGATCTGGTATCGGGTCACGTTGGCCGCGAAGTCGGGGACGTCCCCGAAGACGCGATAGATCTCCTCGTTGCCGAGGCCGATGTGATGGAGAAACGCGACGATGGCGAAGCGTCCCATGTGGGGTACGTTCTCATGATTCTGGATCTGGGCCAGGAGGTTGTACATGCACGGCGGGAAGCGTGTGATGCTCACTTTTCCAATGTCCTCCGCCTTGAAGGTCGCCTTCTTCGCTTCGAGGAGGCCGCGGATTTGCGCGAGGTCGGCCTTGAACGCACCGAGGATGTCGTCGTTCACCGGAAGCGGAAGGCCCTGCTCGATGTGACGCTGGATCGCATTCCGCATCACGCGGAGCGCCTTCTCGCGGCGCATCCTCACGTAGCCCCGTTCCACGGGCTGGTTGATCAACTTCCATGGCGTGTCGCGCATCGTGCTCGTGAAACGCAAGAAGTCCGAGAAGTGGATTCGAAAACCTCCGTCCTCTCGGCGCAGGTCCATCGGGAGCTGCGCTGCGATATGGAGGATCGCGTCGTCCGAGTCTTGGTCCAAGAGATTCTCCGCCGCAATGGCTTCCCGCAACGCGAACCGTCGGATCAGATACGTGTCTTCCAACGCTGAGACGAGGATCCGTGCGACCGGGTATGCGAGCAGCTGAGAGAGCTGGTCGGCGGTGGCGATTGCCACGCGCTTAGCATCGGGCCCCTTCTCCAGCGCCTCGAGAACGCGAGCCCGCCCGATGGCTCGTGCGCGGGCATAGGCCGGCTCGGACAGTAGCTCTTCGAGAGTTACCTGTTCCGCTCGGATGAAGGCAGAGGCCTCCTGGACAAACGGATATTTCGCGAGGGCCCCCAATTCCACGGTGAGCGGAAGGTAGCCGGACTTTAAAAGACCGCGGCAGGGGCGAGAGAATGCTAGGATGTCCAGTGGTTTCCCCGTCTCAGGACAACACTTCCGCGCCGCCTTCACCTTGCGATGGTTGTCCAGGGTCGGCACGAGTCCCAATTGGACTACCCCGAAGGTCTTTCTGGAACTCGCTCATAAGCTCGTTTCATGGAAGAGCTCCAAGGATACTTCGCGGTCCATTCCCAGGGGCTCGGCCATGCGACCCAGGCGGTCGCCCTCGCCCGCGGCCTGCGGGAGCGCCGTGAAGATTTGTACTTCCTCTTTTTGGCCGGGGTGCCCGCCTTGGACCTCGTCGTGGCCAGCGGCTTCGATGCTCTTTCCGCGCCACCCGCTCCCGATTGGCCCGCCATCGACGGGATATTGCAGCCGGTCTGGCGATGGTATGTCGACTATGCCCGTTATCTCCGGGTCGCGCGGCGCTACCTGAGAAAGGAATCCGATTGGGAGTCGAATCGATTCCTCCTCTCTGCCGGTGAGGTCGCCTCCGTCCGAGAGGCGGTGCGCCACCACATTCCCACGGCACTGATCCTCAACGGATTGCGCCACGATTTTGCGAACGATCCGACTTCGCGTCTTTTCGAGGGCTACGGCAACTTCTGGTTCTCGCGACTCGCGCGCCGGATTGATCTCATCCTCGCCCTCGACGATGCCCCTGCTTGGCCGAACGTGCGACGGATTGGCCCGATCGTGCGACCGTTCAGCGCGTCCCGCGAGCAGCTCCGCGAGGACTTGTTCTTCCGAAAGAAGACGATCCTGGTGACCCCGGGAGGCACCGCGATTGGGGAATTTCTGATCCGCGAGGCCGTGAAAGCCTTCCGCGTCCTTCGTCTGGACGACGCGTCGATGGTCATCGTGAGCGGTCCGAAGTTGAAGGCGCAGCCCGAGTCGGGCGTGTACACATACGGGTTCCTGCCGAATCTTCAGGATTACGTCCTCGCTGCGGATTTGGTGATCACCACGGGAGGGAAAGGGACGTTGAACGAGGCCCTTGCCGCAGGGACCCCCGTGATTGCAATTCCTCCGAAGGGACACTCCGAGGCAGAGCGAAACGCAGCGACCCTCGGCTATCGGCACGAGGACTTGAGCCGGCTTCGCGAACTCATCGTTGAGAAGCTCGCCCTCGGACGATTGCCGCTTCATCCGAGCGGGAATGCGGATGCAATCCGGATTCTTCTGGAGTTCATCGAGTCCAGGGTGGGGTCGCCTTAGACTCGTTGGACGAGTCCGCGATCGATCTGAGCCACGGTTGAGCGGCCGGTCAGGGCCATCGCGAGCGCAAACTCGTTCCGCAGGTGCTCGAGGACGGCCCGGACACCCTCCGCGCCTCCGAGGGCGAGGCCCCACAAGGGAGATCGCCCGACGAGGACCGCCTTTGCACCGAGCGCCAGGGCCTTGAGGACATCCGTCCCCCGCCGAATGCCGCCATCCATATAGACCTCCGCTCGACCATGGACTGCATCGACGATCTCTGGCAGTGCATCCAACGTCCCCAATGTCGAGTCGAGTTGCCGGCCGCCGTGGTTCGAGACGACGATGCCGTTCACGCCGTTCTCCACCGCGAGCGTCGCGTCCTCCGCGGTCATGATTCCCTTCAGGACCAGGGGGAGCGAGGTGAGGGACCGAAGCCAAGCGATGTCCTTCCATGTGACCGAGGGATCGAGCAGCTCGGCCACGTACTTAGCGAAGGCGGAGCCGCGCTCCGATTCTGGCATTCCATCGAGTCCGGCGAGGCGGACATTCGCGATCCCCAGTCCGGGAGGGAGGGTGAAGGCGTTCCGCTCGTCCTTTTCCCGTCGACCGAGGAACGGTGTGTCGACCGTGAGACAAATCGCCCGGTATCCGACGGTCGCGGCTCGCTTCACAAGATCCGCCGTGACCTTGCGGTCCTTCCAAACATACAGCTGGAACCAGCGGGGCGCCGCGACGGAGGCCGCAATGTCTTCGAGGGTCTTCGTTGCGATCGCACTCACGATCATGACCGTTCCCGAATCGGCCGCGCCGCAAGCGGTCGCGATCTCACCGTCCGGATGGACAAGTCCATGGAACGCGGTTGGAGCAATCAGGATCGGCATGGAGATCCGCTGACCGAGGACCATGGTCGACGTGTCACGCTCTGCGACGTCGACGAGCACCCGGGGTCGCAGCGCCCACTTCTGATAGGCCTCCCGATTCCGACGGAGGGAGACCTCATCGTCCGCTCCGCCAGCGATGTAGTCGAACGCGGGGCGGGGCACTTTCGCGCGAGCCATGTCCTCGAGCTCGAGCAGATTCGTGAAGACGAAACCCATCGCCGTTCGCGATGGACTCCCGGACCTTATGCGTTTGGACCCGGGCACATCCTTATGCGGACGGTCGGGGCTCGCCGACGCGGTGTCCCGATCTCGCCGAGCATGATTTCCGGGCGGATGGTGGAATACGCCGGATTTTCGGAATCGGTGCCTGCGTACCTCGCGCGTCCCTCGGACGATCACGTCCGCCCCGCAGTGGTCGTGATTCATGCACTCTTCGGTTTGGTCGATCACACAAAGGACGTCGCGGACCGCGTCGCCCGGGAGGGCTATGTGGCCCTCGCCCCGAACCTGTTCGGCACGACCGAGCTCGCCGGCGTCTTGACCCCAGAGAGCGTCCAAAAGGCCATGCGCCTTCTCTTTCGACTGCCCCGCCGCGATCCGGAACTCGCTCGGGAGGAAATCGCGAAACTCCCCGAAACGGAACGGTCGATCGTTGGTCCCACGGTCGAGAAGCTGCTGGGCGGCCTGCCAAAGGATCGGTTCGTGAAGGACCTCGTCGCGGCGGTCGACTACTTGGGGACGCTTCCCTCCGTGCGCCGAGACCGAATCGGTTCCGTGGGCTTCTGCTTCGGTGGCGGGTTGTCCGCGAGCCTCGCCTGCGAGACGAGCCTCCGCGCCTCTGTGATTTTCTATGGAGAGAACCCGTCGCCGATCGATCGCGTTCGGAGCATCGATGGCGCGATCCTCGGTTTGTATGGGGCAGACGACACACGGATCAATGCGGACCTCGACAAGCTCGTGAAGGCGATGACGGAGTACAAGAAAGATTTCGAGATGCGCATTTACCCAGGTGCGCCCCACAATTTCTTCGACGACACGAATGGAACCACATATCGTGAGGCGGCGGCGAAGGACGCGTGGGACCGCGTGTTGCGGTTCTATCGGCGCACCCTGATGGCTTGACCTCACTTCCGGTACGAGGGATGCTCCGTCTTCGTCCGCTCCTTCTTCTGCGACCAGACCGCCGCCTGGTACAGGAGGGACGAGAGTCGGTTCATGTATCGAAGGAGGTCCGGGTTCAGAGTCTCCTGCCGATTCAGGGAGACGACGCGCCGCTCGGCACGGCGTGCGACGGTACGCGCCCAATGGAGCCGCACCAGGCCCTCGGAACCGCGGGGGAGGATGAACTCCGTGACGCGGCCCACGTCGAAGCTTTCGATGCCCGCCTCGAGGCGAGCGATGTGTTCCTTCTCGATCCGCGGCACCTTCGTCCCTTCCGCGGCGCGCGTCATCGCGAGTTCCGCTCCGACGGTGAAGAGATCATCCTGGATCTTCAGGAGCAAATCGCGGACCCGTTCTTCCCTCTGGGCCACGATTGCGAGGCCCAGGACGGCGTTCAATTCGTCGACGGCACCCATGGCCTCCACGCGAGGGTCGTCCTTCGAGACTCGCTGGGGTCCGAGGAGGCCTGTCTCGCCGGCGTCCCCGGATCGCGTGTAGAGCTTCGCCATCATCCCACCCAAGGCTGCGCATCCGTTGGCGCCGGGAGTTTCAAAAAGATGTTCGGATGGAGGATGTGCGCAAGGATCTCGAGGCCTTCCACGAGTCGCGGACCCGGTCGGTTGAAGAAGCTCGAACCGTCGACGAGCCACACCCGCCCCATCCGTGCGGCGGGCAGGTCCGACCACCAGGAGGTCTCGGTGACCGTGGTCGCTTCCTTCCGAGTCCGATCGAGGTCAAACCCGCACGGCATGAGCACGACCACATCGGGCTCGGCGCCCACGACTTCGTTCGACGTGACCCGTCGGGATTTCTCTCCAGGATGGCCCATGGCATCGACCCCTCCGGCGAGCGCGATCATTTCGGGAACCCAGTGACCGCCAATGAATAGGGGGTCAAGCCATTCGAGACACACCGTTCTCGGATGATCATCGGCCAAGGCGGCTTGGCGGGCGATTCGTTCGATTCGCCGCCGCAGCCCATCCACGACGTTCGCCGCGCGGTCCCCGATATCACAGGTACGACCGATCTGTTCGATGTTATTCAGGACGTCGCTCAGGTGGTGCGGGTCGAGCGACACGATCTCAGGTTGTCGTGGCAGGTGTCGCGCCACATCCTCGACGTCCCCGAGGGTCGGGGCGCACACGTCACAAAGCCCCTGGGTCAGGATCAGGTCCGGATCCGCGGAGCGAAGGGCAAGGACGTCGACTTGGTAAAGGGCGCCTGCCGAAGCGAGCCGTTCCCCGACCATGCGGCTCGTCTCGCCGCTCGACCTGCCCTCGTATTGGAGGAGAGAGCGGCTCACAATGCGTTTCGTGCGCGCCGCGGCCGGATGGTCACACTCCGGCGAGACGCCGACGAGGTCCTCTCCGAGGCCGAGCGCGTAGCAGATCTCGGTCGCCGCAGGGAGAAGGGAGACAATCCGCATGCGCTCGGCGGTTGGATACACTGCAGTCCTCTAAAAGCATTGTTCAAGTCCACTCCTCCTCTCGGTCCAGGAGGGATGACCGAACGCCTTCTGGAGAAGAACATCGGCCGTGTCGTTCGAAGCTGGTCGCGTCGGATTCCAAAATGGAAAGAGGGTCGGGGGCTACCCGACCGTGTTCACGAATGAACGGTGCTCGAATCGCTTCGAATCGGCCGTCACGATGCCGTGCTCGATGACGGACTTCCCGCCGTTCACGCCCTCGATCGCCTGGGTCACCAGGGCAATCGCCGCTTCCACGGAAATGTCCGGACGGTAGCCCTTCACGATCGTCTCCAAGGCTTCGTCCGAAGACTGCCCAATCGAGAAGGCGGAACCCTTGAAGGTCGTCCCGCTCGGGTCCACTTGAACCAGCTGGACGCCGAGGTGATCGATACCCGCCAGGAGTACGGATGCGCCGAATGGACGGACGGCGTACATCGTGAATTCATGCAGGTATTCCGACAGGTTCCGTGAGAGGGTGCCTACATCGATTGGCTCGTCGTAGACGATCCGATGCCGCTGGGCGGCGACCCGCACCTGGTCCAGGAGCGTCGTCACGTCGCCGATGTAGCCGCTCCCGGTCGCCCCGATGTGGTCGTCGACGACGAACACCTTCTCGGCGGGCTCCATGAGCGGCCGGGTGGGCTTCACCTGACTCGACAGCAGGGCGAAGTCTTTCGTCTTCAGCCCGAGGGTCGTCGAGCCGCGACTCACCGCCTGGAGGGCGTAGTCGACTTGGACGAGCCGGCCTTCCTGGTTGTAGAAGAACGGCATCCGACCCATTTCCGTCGCCATCTCAGTTCGCCTCCAGGGAATGGCCGTTCGGGATCGCGAGGACGTCCACGCCGTTCCCGCTCCCCGGATCACGTTCCATGGCCGCGCGGACCGCGGCCTCCGCGAGCTTCCTCGCCTCATCGAGTGAGAATTCCTTTCGGAACCCTTGCTCGAGCACGCCGTATGCGATCGGCGAGCCGCTCCCCGAGGACATGAAGTCCTCCGAGGTGATCGCCCCGCTCATGTCGCTCGTGTACACGTGGGCC
>Ga0209806_1002102_pt1 | contig 12570 bp, 12 predicted proteins | sample GraSoiAngelo_152_FD_186166 | JGI IMG/M metagenome (GOLD analysis project Ga0209806, IMG submission 186166) | Grasslands soil microbial communities from the Angelo Coastal Reserve, California, USA - 14_1009_12_30cm (SPAdes) (version 2) | ecosystem: Environmental > Terrestrial > Soil > Grasslands ... | reverse complement strand
AAATTGGACGTCACCCGCCTTGCCGACGCAGAGGCCGCTTCGCGGGCTGCCGTCGACCGGTTCGGCCGGATCGACATCTTGGTGAACAACGCAGGCAACTTCTTTGCCGGCTTCTTCGAGGAACTGTCGCCCGAAGACATCGAGAAGCAGCTCGCCGCCAACCTCATCGGCCCGATGAACGTCACCCGCGCCGTGTTGCCCGTCATGCGCAAGCAGGGCTCGGGCCACATCATCACGATATCATCAAGCGCGGGTCTCGTCGGGTTCGAGTTCTGCTCCGCCTACGCCGCCGCAAAATTCGGCGTCGAAGGCTGGACCGAGTCTCTGCAACCCGAGATTGCGCCGTTCGGCATCAACACGACCCTCGTCAACCCGGGCTTCTTCCGAACGCAACTCATCTCAGACAAGTCGATGACTTTCGGGTCGCTCTCTATCCCGGACTACGAAGAACGGAGGAAGCAGCTGCAAACCTGGTGGACGAGCCAAAGCGGTCAGCAGGTCGGCGACCCCGCCAAGCTCGCCGCGGGCCTTGTGCAGATCGCGCGCCAGTCGCCCCCGCCGCGACGATGGGTCGCCGGCGCCGACGCCGTGAAAACGGCCGAGCAAAAGGCGAAGGACCTTCTGGCCCAAGCCAGGGCCTTCCGCGAATTGTCGTCCTCCCTCGCCCACGACGAGCCCGCATGATAGCGTGAGAATCATGGGATGCACGCTTAAGTAAACGGGACCGCATCGGAACCGGGTGGAGCTCACCGCGGCCGAGCGCGTCCTCGTCCATCTCCACGGATTCTGGAACGTCTCGGAACCGGGGCGGGAGTCGACCCAGGCCGGAATCTCGGAAGGGGCTCGGCTCCTCCGCAGCCATGTTCCTCGGACGCTGAAGGCCCTCCAAGACGAAGGCCTCGCGGATTCGCGGGACACTCGCCTGCGTGGGCAACGGCGAAAAATCCGTGTGTACATCCTCACCGAGGCCGGCGTGCGGCAAGCGCGGCAAATTCTGGGAGACATCGATCGCACGACGGTCGTGGTCGATGGTCGCACGACCACGATGGGCGAGGCCCGGAAAGCCCTCGGCCTGACCGGCTTGGCCGCCCTCGCGGCGACGGATCCGGACGGACGGCTCCAGCCCCGGGTGGAGGAACTGGAAAGGCCGACCCTCTTGCAACGGGATCAAGATCTCGCCGTCCTCCGACGATGGCTCCTCGGCGGCGCGTCGGTCGCGGTCATCTACGGCTCTCGCGGCATGGGAAAGACGGCGCTCGGATGGGCGTTCGCGAAGATCGTCCCGAAGTCCGTCTGGGTCGACCTTCCGGACGGCTCGGATCTGAAGGGATTCGCCGCGTCCCTCGCGTCCGCGACCGGAGTTCGACCGACCGCGCCGGGCGAACCCGAGTCCGTCGCTGACGCCATGTCGGTCCCCTACACCCGGGGGACCAAACTCCTTGTGGTCGATGGTTACGGCGATGTGGAGGAATCGATCGTGGACACGATGCGGGCGTTCCTCCGGAACGCGAAAACGGAGGGGGGCAAGGTCCTCGTCCTCGCACAAGAATCGACCCCCGCGTACTGTCGCTTTTACTCGAAGAAAGACATCGATGGCGGACGCGTCGTGGAACGCCACCTGCGGGGTCTCGATCTGGAAGGGTGCCGCGCGATGCTGGCGAACCAAGACATCGACGCCGATGCCCTCCGTCGAATCTACCTTCTGACGAAAGGATGCCCGCGGTATCTGCAGGCGATCCGGGAGGGAGACGAGGCGTCCCTCCGTGCCCACAGCCGGTTCACCCACGCCGAAATCCGCCTTCTGCTCTACTCCGGCGGATCGACGGCGTGAATTTCAGCGAGCCCATCGATCGAGTCAATCAAGCGATCGGCATACCCGCTGGTCCCCGGTTTCTTCCGTAACATGTAGAGAATCTCGACGGTCTCTCCGTCCGTCCCCCGCACCGCGACCGCCTGCGCGATGCACTCGACCGCGTGTCCGTCCCGTGCTCGGAGCCGGAGCTCCTTCACGGCGGAGGTGAAGCCTCCCTGATCCTTCGTCCAGCCCACGCTCGCCTCGGCCTCCGAGATATCGAACACTTCTTGCATCCGGTGGCCCCGGACCTCGGACGTCTGCCAACCCACGAGGGACTCGGCGCCCGCGTCGATGCTCACGATGCGCATTTCCCGATCGGCCACGACGAGGCCGTCCGCGACGACCGCGACGAGGGACTCGATCCGGCGGCGCTCGAGGGTGAGTTGGTCCGCCAGGTTCGCGCCGTCAAGGGCGATCGCGACCTGAGCTCCGACTCCCTGGACGATATTGATTTCCTCCGAGGTAAAGTAATGCGGATTCCGGGTATCGTCGAGCCAGAGGAGTCCGAGGAAACGCCCGCGGGCGGAGAGGGGCACGACGAGGGCCGATTTCAGGGAGAGGCGCTGCTGCAGGGCGGGTGACAAGCCGGCCTCGCCCGAGGTCGCTTTCAGAATCGCGGGAAGTCGAAGTGCAATCAGGCGCTGCGCCAACCACGGGATCTCCGCTTCTTGCACTCGAAGGCCGTCGAACGGCGTTCGCCGCAAGCCGGGCGCAAACGAGCCGAGCGTGCGGAATTCTCGCGAAGCGTCGTCGTACGCCATGATCGCGCAGCGGTCCACCCGAACGAGGCCAGGTGTGACGCGCGCAATCAAGGCGACGAGCTCGTCGATGTCGGAGACTCCTCCGACCATCTCAGCGACGCCGAGGAGTGCCGCAAGGATCTGCGTCTCGCCAATTTCCTCTCGTTCGGCCACGCCTCGACGATGCGGGCGGACGCGATAAGAACGTTTCCGGCCGGTTATCACGGGAGCGGCGGGCCCCGAAACCCCTTTAGCGCTCCGAGGACTGTTTGCGTCGTGGCCTCCGCGCGGATCCTCCTCGGGGTCCTCGGCTTCGTGATCGCGCTCGTGGGCATCGCCGTCGCTTGGAGCGGCGCCGACCGATTCATCGCGCTCGCGATCCTGATCGTCGGCGGGTTCCTCCTCATGCTGCCCTTCACGCGGCCCCATGAGGACGAATGAACCCTTTATTACGGACGCTGCCGTGCGGCCGGGAGTGTACCGTATCTTCCGCCTGGCACCGGCCCAGGCCGACCTGGTGAATCTCCTGACGGCCGACGACCTCGTGAGCCGCCAGAGCCTGACCGTCCGGGACGCGAAGAGCCTCGGCCTCAAGGGCGACGATCGATACATCCTGGTCGAGGGAAGCGATGCGGCCCTCGCCCGCGCGGTCGAGCTGCTCAAGGGGACGCTGCCGCTCAAAGGAGCCGAGGCGGACGACGTGTACCGCCGATTCCAATCTCAGGACGAGCAGGCGGCCTCGGGGATGGGCCTGATTTTCGGACCCTAGGATCACACGACGAGGTGATCCTCGACGCCAGCCGGCTCGGCGTCTCGCGGGAGCGCGTCCAACTCCCGTTCGAGCCAGGCAATCATCCGCCGGTTCATCCCGCGCGGATCGGCGAAGACGACAAGGAACGCGTTTCGCATCGCCGTCTCCTCGTGGAGATCGTCGACGAACCGGAGGACGCGCTCCACCCCGGAATGGAGGATGAGGGGCTCGAGGCAATCGAGCACGAGGGCGCCGGGCCCCCGCTCATCGAAGAACGTGGTCGCGGCAGCGCGGATGTCCTGCAGCCGTCGCGGGTCCGCGTTGCCAATCCCTCGGATCGTGGTCACCCGGAGGATGTCTCCGCCGTCCGGTGAGGCGGGCGGTTGGTCGGACGTGATCCAGAGGAACGGGGTCCGGGCTTTGGCTAGAAACCGGACGAAGGAGAGAACGGTGCCGTCGGGGTCGAGCGCGAGATAGCCCAAGCCCCGCTTCAGCGATGGGGCGATTGATACTCCCCCCTTTTGCAAGTGCAGAAGGGCCCCCTCCAATGGCCCCTTCACGCCTTAAAGCCCGCGCTCTCCAATCCGCTGGACGCTTGTGGCTCATAACGTGCGAATCTTGTCCGCGACGAAGGCGCGGATTTCGGCGTCGTCCGGAATCGTCAGGGAGCGCTTGAACCGCTCGGTCTTGTCGGGCAGGTAGTAGCCTCGGGAGACGGAGATGAATTCGTTCGTGCCGTCCGAAGTCTTGGCCCGTTTCCGCGCCACCTCCAGGAAGTTGTTCCGCCCGAAGTTCACCTTCTCGGATTTGATCGTCTCGAACTGCACGTCCACGTTGCGCCGGCCTCTCTCCTCGTTTTCCATTCCGTCAGTCCTCCGTAACTCCTGGAGCCGATCCGCCGTTTCGGTCGGAGGGCCGCGCAACCGACGTGCCCGATATTAACCTTCTTGACGCGGCGAAACGGGATGAACCGCACGCGCCGAACCATGTGACCGCAGCGTTAAATAGCGCGTGCTCCTCGTCTGGGAGGAATGCAGTGCGTCCGCTGCGGGGCGTTGTTCGACGGACGCTTTTGTCCCCGATGCGGTACGCCCGCCATGGCGTCCGCCCCATCCTTCGCGGCCCCGCCGAGTCCCGCCGGCTGGCCCTGCCCCCGGTGCGGTACCTTGTTCAGCGGGAACTTCTGCCCGCGGTGCGGTCTCCCGATGGGGGCCTGGGCGGCCCGACCGCCGCCCTCCAGCATGCGACCGGTCCTCTCGGTCCTGTGGACGTTGGCGATCATCGCGTTCATCGTCTTCGCTGTCACGGACTTCGCGGGACTCGCCGTGAGCCCGACCCTCATCGTACCGGGAATCCAAGGCATCCAATCGGGACAAACGGTGAACAGCGGGATGGACTTCAACGGGAACTGGACCTTCGATTCCTGGGGCACGGCGTCGACGCCGTCGTACCAGGCCACGGGCGGAAACCAGGGCGGCTTCCTTGATATGACGTTGTTCGGAACCGGTGCGCGTGGGTTCTGGATGCAACCGTTCCGGGTCGACGGTTCTCTCCCATACACCGCAAGCGTCCGCCTGGACCTGGAGATCGTGGGGGGACTGACGTCCGGCCGGCTCCTCGTCTCGGTCGACAGCTCGAGCTCCGTCCCCGACCCGGCGACTGCGATCACTGTGCTGACCTGTTCCGGGCCGACCGCGTGGACTTCGACCGGGCGCCTCAGCGCGGACGCGCGGCTCGCGAGCCCGGGTCTGTACTACCTCAAGATCGCCTTCCTCGTCGACAGCGCCTCGGGTCCGGTCGACGTGGGATTCGATAATGTGCGCCTCGCGTGGACCACGGATGCGGCGGTCGTCCTCTACGTGCCGATCCCGCTGCCGTATCCTGTCATCATAACGCAGGACAAGTCCCTCTTCCTTTCCTACTATGGTCTCATCACCGCGGCAATCTTTCTCATCGGTGGGTACTACGTCGTCCGAGAGCGGAAAGAAATCTGGCGTGCATTCAAGGCGCCAATCGAATCGATCGGCACCCGACTCCGGAGTCGGAGCGCCTGGATCGCCGTCGGCCAGGTATGGATGGCGGTCACGTTCTTCCAGGTCGCCCTGATTTCCCTGCTGACTCTGGCCGGTATCGAGCCGACGTCACCCATCAACCTCACACCTCAGAACGCGTGGGTCCTCCTGTTCGAGCTCGCGAACGCCGGAGTCTACGAGGAAATCATCTTCCGACTCGTCCTGATCGGGGTCCCGATGGCCCTCGGATCGGTCGTCCTGCGGATCATGGACGTGAACCGCGGTGCGACCGGCAACGGCTCCGGATCGGCGGGACGTTACATCGCCGGGGCATGGCGATACCTGATCGGCGGCGTCCTGCGGCGTGATTCGCCGAAAGAAGCCCTCGTCGCCGCGTGGGCTTTCCTGTTCGCCAGCTCCGCGATCTTCGGGCTCGCGCACGCGCCCGGCTGGGGCTGGTGGAAGGTCGTCCCGAGCATGGTCGCAGGCCTCGGCTTCGGCTATCTCTTCCTGCGCCATGGAGTGGGAGCGGCCATCCTCGCCCATTTCGTCAATGACTATGCCCTGTCCCTTACCTATGAAGGACTTGGCGGCGCGGGGCTCGAGGCCCTGATCAGCCTTGTTTTCATCGGACTGGCAATCGCGGGTGCGGGGTTCCTCATCTGGTACGCGATCGACGCGTGGCGCCACTTGACGGGGCTCGCGGCCCGGTTCCGACCTCCGACCCGTGTCCCCACGCTACCGCCTCCCACCCCGTATGTGGCTCCGACCCCGCCGTCCTTCGCGATCCCCCCCACTCCGTTCCCGAGCCCTCCCACAGCCGCATGGTCACCGAGTCCACCCGCCGCGTCGCCGGGCGTCGCATTCCGCGATCCAGGACGGATACCCCGAGAGTACACGCCCTCCTACGCGCCTCCACCCTACGGATATCCGCCGGTCCGGTTCCAATGCCCCTATTGCGGATGGGTCGAGGCCCGGTACGAGGCAGGCCGGTTCACGTGCACTCGGTGCGGTCGTGCGGCCTAGGCCTTGCGATCGACCGTGCTCTCCGCGACGTGGTCGATCACCGCGGCCAGGTCGTCCGATTCGATCTCCACCACGATGTCCCCGAGTGGGGACCCCGCGGCGAAGTTCACCACCCCGACAAACGCGGCCTGCTTGTTCAAGCTCACGACGGTGCGGTCTCCCCGGCGACCCGCGAGAAATTGCCGTCGCGCCGTATCGCGGATCCGTTGATCCCGAATCCGCTCCCGGAGGCGTTCGAGACTCTCCGTCGTCCCGGTCAATCGGTCCTCCTGGGACTCGATTCGCAAATCCGGAAAGAGATTTCGAAGTGCCGTGGACACAGCGTCGAGCGTCTCCGTCGGGCGACATGCCGTTTCGATCCGAACCCGGAGCACATCAGCCCGATTCGCCACGCCGCCTTTAATTTTCTCGACCTTGCGCGTGAAGGCGACGAAGGTTTTTTGTGGACCTCGCCGCCATGGGGCCCCGGATGCGCGAGGAGCTTTTGGCATTCGTAAGCGAGCGCGGCACGCTGCTCGAACCGGACGCCGTTGACTTCCTCCTGGTCCAGCGGGATCCGATAGCCGAACTCGACGGATTCCTCCGCTCCTGTCCCGAGACGCCCTTCGTCGTCACCCTTGAGGACATCCGTCATTCGGGCGAGATCGCCCGACAGGCGCTCCGGTCCCGGTCGCCCGTCGACCCGCGACCGGTCGCCGTCGTCGCATCGGTCGCCGCATCGTTCCGGCACCTGGGGGACAAAGCCGTCGAAGGACAACCCGACGTGCGGATCCTCCGAGACATCACGGGTCACTCGACCTGCGAAGGGACCCTCGAAGACTTCACCCGGTACTTTCGTCATCGGTTCCAGGTCCTCCGAGGCATGTTGCGGCATCGCCGCGAGCTCGCGGGCGCCCAGGACATCGGAAAGGCCCGGCGTTCGACGCGAGAGGTGCGCCTGATCGGGATCGTCGCCGACATCCGGACCACGAAGAACGGCCACCGGATCCTCGAGCTCGAGGACGAGACGGAGCGCATCCCGGTCCTCCTGCCCTCGAACTCCGCGGTCGCCCAAGAACCGGTCGTGTCGGATGAGGTCCTCGGCGTCGTGGGGACCGTGAACGGCAAGGGCCTCCTGATCGCGGCGTCCCTCGTACGGCCCGACCTGCCGACGACGAAGCCGTTCCCCGCGGTGCCGGGCCACGCCCGCGTCGCGTTCATGTCCGATATCCACGTCGGGAGTCGGACGTTCCTCACGGAGAAATGGTCGAAGGTCTCCGATTGGCTCGGCAGCGCCGACGAGGTCGCCCGATCGATCCGCTACCTGGTCGTCAGCGGCGATGTCGTCGATGGCATTGGGGTCTACCCGCGCCAGGACGAGGAACTCACGATCGATGACATCTACGGTCAGTACGAGGCCCTCGCGCGCATGATCGGGGCACTTCCCGACCGCCTGGCGGTCGTCATGCTCCCTGGAAACCACGACGCGGTGCGCCCCGCGGAGCCGCAACCTGCGTTCCCACTTTCGATTCAGAAACTCTTCGATTCGAACGTAATCTTCGCGGGGAATCCGAGCCTCATCAGTTTGGAAGGGATCCGGGTACTGGCTTACCACGGGCGGAGCATGGACGACCTCGTGTCTTCGATCCCTGGACTGAGCTACCAGCGACCCATCGACGGCATGAAGGCGATGCTCCGCATGCGCCACCTCGCGCCGATCTACGGCGGCAAGACGCCGATCGCCCCGGAGGCCGAGGACCACCTGATCATCGACGAGATCCCCGACATCTTCGCCACGGGGCACGTGCACGCGGTCGGCGTGGACCAATATCGGGGCGTCGTCCTCGTGAACTCGTCGACCTGGCAGGCCCAGACCCCGTACCAGAAGATGCGGAACATCGATCCGACGCCCGCCCGACTTCCGATCGTCGACCTGGGGACCGGTCAGGCAATCATCCGCGAGTTCTGACCGCCGGAAAGGTTCATCGACGCGCCATGCGTTCGACGGCCGATGCGCCTCGCGGCCGTGGGGGACATTCATGGGCACGAGAACCTCGCGGCCGTCGCCGCGGACCTGGACCGCCTCGGACCTGTGGACTTGTTTCTGCTCGCGGGCGACACGACGAACCGGAATGACCTTGAGGCCTTCGGGAAGGTCCTTGAGACCATCCGAAGTCGGATTCCCGCGCCGATCGCGGCCGTGTTCGGGAACAACGAATACGCGAATGATCATCCCACCTATGTGGCCCGGTTCGCGGCGACACATCGGGTCCGGTTCTTGCAAGACGAGGCCGAGCGCTGGACGGTCGGAGGAACGACGGTCCGCGTGATCGGCAGCCTCGGATGCCTGGACCGCCCGACCTGGTGGCAACGGAAGAATCTCCCCCACCTCGCCGAGGAATACCGCCGCCGGATCGGGGTGCTGGACGAGCTGCTCGCGGGGGACGACCCGCGCATCCTCCTGACACACTATCCGCCGACGTATGTCACGATGGGGGCCGAAAAGGAAGAGTGGAGACCGGAACTCGGGTGCAAGGCGTTGGAACCGGTCCTCCTTCGACGGAGACCCGTGCTCGTGATCCACGGTCACATCCACAAAGGGATTCCGAACGGGGAGTTGCGACCGTCGTTCAGCCGGCTCGACGATTTCGCGGAAGCGATGACGCCCCTGCCGATCCACAACGTCGCGTATCCCGTTCGTCATGCGGTTGCGACGTTCGACCTGTGAATCGTGGCCGCCGCGGGTTTATAGTTGTTCGGCCCTTGGCACTGACGTCATGGCCAAAAAACCCCGGCGGGAGCGAGACGACGAGGATCGGCCCGAGAGTTTCTGGAAGGGGCTCGCGCGGGACGCCCTCGTCGCCGGCCTGATCGTCACGGTGTTCTTGGGTGCGCTGTACCTCTACGCGGGGGTATGGCCGCCGCTCGTCGTCGTGGAGAGCTCATCGATGCAGCACGGCAGTGAGGCCTCGAGCCTCGGCGTGATCGATACCGGCGACATGGTGTTCCAGCAGGCCGCATCCACCCGCAGTTCCATCATCACGTATATCGAGGGGCGAGCGACCGGCTACGCGACCTACGGAGACTATGGGGATGTCATCATCTTCCGCCGCGCCGGAACGCCGACGCCCATCATCCACCGGGCGATCATGTACATCACGCTCCACGCGAACGGGACGGCGGACGTGCCGGACATCCTTCTGTTGCCCAGGGCGGAGTGGGTGGCGCAGAACGCGACCGGGACGACCCAGGTCCCGATGTACCTGAAGTCTCTCACGATCCGGCACATGGGATTCGAGCACAACATCAACATGACCTTCGCCTTCGGCGCGTACCCTGTGGGACCGCGGACCGGCTTCGTGACGATGGGAGACAACAACTCGTTCCGTCAGTGCCGCACTCAACGGGACGATTGTCGAGATGGCTACGACCCGATCTCTACCATGCCCCGCCTGGAGGACGTCCAAGGACGGGCGCGCGGCGAGATCCCGTGGCTCGGGCTCGTCAAGCTCACCCTCCAGCCGACCGACACCTGCTGTGCGAAGGGCTGGGGGGATCCCGAAGCCCCGAAGAACAGCTGGGACAGCCTCCTCATCACGCTGATTTTCCTCGTCGCCCTCCCGTTCATCCTCGAATTCGCGGCCCGCGGGTGGACAAAGTTCGTGTCGCCACACCTACCGGAGATTCACTGGCCCTGGAGGAAATCGAAGGCCCCTCTGGACGATCAGGCGGATCCCGAGGGACCTCCCGACTGGGAAGATCAGGAACCCTAGAGGAGGGTCGTCTGCACCTTGAGCCGATAGCCGCGGGCCTCGGCCAGAATCTCGTCCTTCTCGAGGACCTTCTTCACGTCGAGCGGAGGCACGGAACCCTGAATCTCCTTCGTGCGGCCGCCGCGACCAAAGGAGCGAACGCGGGCGTGCACGAGGCCGAGCATGTCCAACTCGGAGATGAGGTCGGTGACCCGACGCTGGGTCAGGGGCACGATTCCCGTTTTCCGACACAGCTCCCGGTAGGTCGTGTACACCTCGCCCGTCGTGAGCTTCGGGTTCCCGATCTCCTCGTTCAACAGGATTCCGAGGAGGATCACCTTCGACTGGGTCGGGAGGCTCTTCACGGCCTCGATCACCGTGTCGAGCTCGATCTTGTTCTTCGCCCGTTGGACGTGTTCTTCCGTGATGTGCTCGTCCCCCTGGCGTTCCGCCAGCTCCGCGCTCACGCGAAGGAGGTCGAGGGCCCGGCGGGCGTCGCCGTGCTCCTGGGCCGCCAAGGCCGCGATCAGGTGGAGCACCCCATCCTCCGCCGTCCCGTTTTCGAAGGCGAGGCGGGACCGCTCCGACAGGATGTCGAACAACTCGTCCGCGTTGTAGGGCGGGAAGACCATCTTCTCGTCCGCGAGGCGGGACCGCACCCGAGGATCGAGGTATTCCGTGAACTTGAGATCGTTCGAGATCCCGATGATGGAGACCCGCGCCTTCGAGAGGTCGTCGTTGATCTTCAGGAGCTGGTAGAGGATGTCATCCCCGTTCTTCTGGACGATCTTGTCGATCTCGTCGAGGGCGACGATCACGACGCGCTTCTCTTCATCGAGCTTCTCCCGGAGGAGATTGTAGACCCGGTCCGTCGAAAGTCCCGTGAACGGGATTCGCTGATGGAAGTTCTCGATCAGCCTGTTCCCGATCGATTGGAGCACCCCATAGGGTGTGTCGACGATCTCGCAATTCAGGTAGAAGTACTGGACCATCCGCGCGCCGTCCGCCTTGCGGAACTCGTTCTCGATGTACTTCACGACCGCCGTCTTCCCGCTTCCGGTCTTCCCGAAGATGAGGACGTTGCTCGGCCGTTCTCCCTTCAGGGCCGTCACAAGGATCTGCGCGAGTTGATCGATGTGGCTCTCCCGGTGCGGCAGTCGTTCCGGAATGTACGAGGGACGCAGGATTTCCCGGTCCATCTTGAAGATTGTCCGAGTGCCCAGATACGGTTGGAAGATGCTTTCTTCCATGTGATCCCGCTCCCCCTAAAAGCGAGAAGGTTCGTTCTCGCCGCGTTTTCCCGGAGGAAATTCGCGGACGAGGGGGCCCGTATCAGGGGAACCCCACAAAAAGGTTTGCGAAATTTCGGAGCGACAATCGATGCGTGTCGATGGCCCGATTTTTATTCGGGTCCGTTTATGATAGCAGCGGTCGAGACCGGATAAAATGTTCACGCTTGGAGCGACACGGCTTCGGTCGTCCGCAACGACCCTGTTCCCTCCGGGTACGCGGAGGATCAGAGCCCAATCGAGTCTGTTTTCAAGCTCGGATTTCCACGACCGCATCCTTATCAAATGGAACCCTTGTTCCCGGCCTATGCCGAAGCGGCTCACCTTCGCGTATGGCCGCACGCAGGTCATCAGTCGCACCCTTTTTCTCGTGGGGCTGATCGCCCTCCTCGTGATCGCCGTCGCCCTCACCCCCTCGTTCCCCGCCCTCACGATCGCCATCCTTGGAGTGGTCCTCGCGGCCTACTTCCTCCTGTTCACGGTCTCTCCCTTGATGACGCAACATTGGGTCACCCGCTCGCGCCTCATCCTCCGCCAGGGCTGGTACTTCCGGGCCGTGATTCCCTTTTCCGACATCGACTCAATCGCCGAAGCGGACGATGCGGCCCGCACGCGGGTGCCGCTCGGCATCCACCGTCCCCTCGGGCAACCTGCGCTCTTCGTGACCGGGGGCCGGACGGGTCTCGTGTCCGTTCGGCTGCGCCGCCCACGCAGGTTCTGGCAGGCCTTCGGACTGTCCGCGACGGAAATCATCTTCGACGTGATCGACCGAGACGGCTTCCTCGCAGCCTTCGAAGAGCGCCGGGCCTCACTCTCGCCAGTCCAACCCGACCGTGCGCACGCCGAGCTTCGGGATTAGCGGCGGCTTGCGTTTGTGGACGCTCGCCGAGACCAGGGCTTCCACGTGACGAACGCGTTCGAGAGGCACTTGCGCCTTTTCCGCAATCGCCTCCGGCTCCATTTGCAGCTCGATCCCCAAGAGGACCCTATCCAGATCGGCGTACGTGATGCCAAGCTCGCCCTCGTCCGTCTGTCCTGGCCACAACCCCGCGGTGGGGGTCTTCTCTACAATTTCGTTCGGGAGGCCGAGGTGCACGGCCATCTCCTGCACCTGGGTCTTGTAGAGATCTCCGATCGGCATGAAGTCCGCACCCGTGTCGCCGAAC
>Ga0209806_1002093_pt1 | contig 12589 bp, 8 predicted proteins | sample GraSoiAngelo_152_FD_186166 | JGI IMG/M metagenome (GOLD analysis project Ga0209806, IMG submission 186166) | Grasslands soil microbial communities from the Angelo Coastal Reserve, California, USA - 14_1009_12_30cm (SPAdes) (version 2) | ecosystem: Environmental > Terrestrial > Soil > Grasslands ... | reverse complement strand
GAGCCAGTTCAGCGAGAGCTGGGTCTTGCCCATCTCGTCTACGGGGCGACCGCCGACGACGCGGGCGATCACCGGCCAGGACATGGTTCGGCCGTGCGCCGGGGCGTGCGTTTCCCGCTGCTGGAGGCGGGCATGGCCAAGTCCGAGATCCGTGCAGCCGCCCGGACCCTGGGCCTTCCGAACTGGAACAAGCCCTCGTTCGCGTGCCTTTCGTCCAGGATCCCGCACGGGACCCCCGTCACCGTCGCGGCGCTGCGGCAGATCGAAGCTGCCGAGGACGCGCTCAAGGCGATGGGATTCCGTCAGGTGCGCGTGCGTCATCACGGCGACGTGGCCCGGATCGAGGTCGACCCAACCGAAATCGCGCGACTCATTGCCGAGCGTGAGCGCGTAGCAACTGCAGTTCGCGAGGCGGGCTACAAGTTCGTTTCAGCGGACCTCGAGGGCTACTCGACCGGCAGCCTCAACCGCACCTGGAAGCCCGAGCAATCACCGAAGTCGTCTTAAGCCTCGACGAAGGTACGACCGGCGCCACCGCGATCGCGGTCGGCGCCGATGGCGAAGTGCGCGGCAAGGGATACCGCGAGATCACGCAGCACTACCCACGTCCGGGTTGGGTGGAGCACGACCCAAACGAGATCTGGTCCGCCGTCCAGGCCAGCGCGCAGCTAGCGCTCGACGCTGCGCACGCCGGCGCGCGCGACGTGCGTGCGATCGGGATCACCAATCAACGGGAAACCCTTGTCCTGTGGGACCGCGAGACCCTCGAGCCGATCGCGCCGGCGATCGTCTGGCAGGACCGCCGCACCGCGGACGAATGCGCTCGACTGCGCGAGGCAGGGCACGAGCCGCGTGTGCGTGACACCACCGGCCTGGTCCTCGATCCGTACTTCACAGCCACCAAGCTGGCCTGGGCGTTCAAGAACGTCGAGGGCGCGCGCGACGCCGCAGCCGGCACCGTCGACTCGTGGTTGATTGCCCGCCTCTCCGGCGGCGCCGATCACGCCACCGATGCGTCGAATGCCTCGCGCACGCTTCTCTTCGACATCGGTAAAGGCGCCTGGAGCGAGGAGATGGCCGAGCTGTTCGGCGTCTCGCTACGCAACCTGCCTCGAGTCGTCGACTCGTGCGGCCCCATATCGTCCGCCCACGCACTGGGCGGCGTGACGGCGCCGATCGCCGGGGTCGCAGGCGACCAGCAGGCCGCTCTGTTCGGCCAGGCGTGCACATCCGATGGCATGGCGAAGAACACGTACGGCACCGGCTCATTCGTCCTGATGCAGACGGGCGCGCAGCGGGTCGCGTCGGCGTCAGGAATGCTGACCACGGTGGCCTGGCGTCGCGAAGGCCGGCTCAGCTATGCGCTCGAAGGCGCCATCTTCGTCACCGGGGCCGCCCTGCAGTGGCTGCGCGACGGCCTGGGCATCATCTCGAGCGCCGCCGAGGCGGGCCCTCTTGCGGCTTCGGTCCCAGACGCCGGCGGCGTGTTCCTCGTGCCGGCTTTCGTCGGGCTCGGCGCACCTTACTGGGATCCTTATGCGCGCGGCACGCTCGTCGGACTCACGCGAGGCACCACTCGCGCCCATCTCGTTCGCGCCGCAGTCGAAGCGATGGCGTATCAGACGCGCGACGTCGTGGAGGCGATGCAGCGCGATACCGGACAGCCCCTCACAGAGCTTCGTGTTGACGGCGGTGCGGCCGTGATGGACGTCCTGTGCCAGCTCCAGGCTGACCTGCTGGGCATTCCCGTGCGCCGCCCCCGCCAGACCGAAACGACCGCGCTCGGGGCGGCCTACCTGGCCGGCCTGGGCGCCGGCATCTGGTCCGACGCCGACCTGGCCCATCTCTGGAAGCTGGACCGGGAGTTCGAGCCGCGGATGTCTCGCGACCAGGCCGATGCGCTGCAATCGAGGTGGCGCCGGGCCGTCGAACGCAGCCGAGCCTGGGAGCTTCCTGAACTGTAGCTACCCGATAATCAGTAGTCCGGTGAGCACCGAAGCCCCCTCACGACCCTCTCGGCACCAGAACCTGTACGCGCATCACCTGTGGATGCAGCAGCGCTTCTTCGCCGGCTTGCTGCTAGTCGTGGGCGTGCTCGCCACCGGCATCTCGATCTACCAGCACCAGCTCTTCTCGCCCGGTTTTGCCGTCTGGATGGTGTACATCCCCGTCGGCATCCTGCTCGGCGCGGCAGTGCTCATATTCCGGCAGCGGAGCAACGTGCAGGTGCTCGACGAAGGCCTGAAGATCTCGAGCGTCATGTCGAACGCGGTCATCGACTATGACTCGATCAAGTCGGTCAAGGCCTTGCCTCTCCGCCAGCATTTCCAGGAGCGGCGCAGCCGAATGATCGCGCCGATCATGAAGCAGCACATCGACAAGCCGGCGGTCTTTCTAAGGATCCGAGGCGACGAAACCGAGCTCGCGGCGATCAAGAAACGACTCGGCATCTTCCGCGGCCGTTTGATGTTTGAAGACACGATCGCCATCCCGGTGCCGGACGCGGACGCCGTCGTGTGGGAGATCAACGCTCACCTGCCGGAGCGTCTCGGACAGAACCAGGGCGGAGCCAAGCGGCGCAAGCGTCGCCGGTGACCCAGCCCCGGGGTTACTTCGACCGGTGGGATCTGGTCGCGGTGGTCTCGCTCACGGTAGTGGCCGGCGTCCTGCGCTTTTTCAGCCCCATCCTCCCGGACTTCTTGGTCCATCCGGGCTCGGGGCTCACCAACTGCGTCTCGAGCACCCCCATCAATCCGCAAGGCGACCCGGGGACGATCTGTGGCCTCGCCTACCCCTTCAATCGCGGCTACCCCGATACGAACGGAGTGCTGTCGCCCCCGAACGGCCAGGTCTTCGACGAGGTCTATTTCCCCGTCGACGCACACGACGACGTGAAAGGCATGGAGCTATGCCGGCCGAGCATGCCTCTCTACGGTGAGGTGGGCGCCTGCAGCTTCGACTACTTCGACCCTGAGCCGCCGCTCGCCAAAGAGTTCATCGCGGCGGGGGAGTGGGGATACGGTTGGTGGCGAGCCCACTTCCAGGGCGCGAGTGGCGACTACATCGACCTTGGCTTCAACACCTTCGGTTGGCGCGTTGCAGCGGCCCTTTTCGGAACGCTGTGCATCCCGATGATGTACCTCCTCGCGCGACGCCTCTGGCCGAATCGGTTGTTTGCGATCGCGGCTGCGACGCTCGCCTGCTTCGACGGGATGTTCTTCATCCAGTCGCGCATCGGGATGATCGACATCTTTCCGATCTTCTTCATCCTCTGCGCGTACTTCCTCTTCCTGGTGCACGTCCACAGCAAGTCTTTCAACGGGTCGATGATCTCGCTTCTCGCGCTCGGCCTCGTGCTGGGCATCGGCATCGCCGGGAAATGGATCGTTCTTGCCGCTTGGGCGAGCATCGTGTTCTTCCTCGTCCTGCGGATCGTCCTGCGCAGCCTGAACTTCGAGTTCGGTCCACCCGGGTGGCCTTTCGTGTCCTGGCGGCGGGACTCGGGCTCAACCATCTCGAATGTGTTCTGGCCCACCTACCTCGCCGTCGCGGTCATCGCGCTGGTGATCATCCCGCTCGGCATCTATGTCGTCTCGTGGTACCCGTTCTTCGCGCGAGGGCAGTTCCACAACCTGAGCGACCTGATCAATTACCAGGTGGAGGCGTACAGATACCACAAGAACCTGGTCGCGACCCATCCCTACGGCTCGCCGGCCTGGTCGTGGCCTCTCCTGTCACGTCCCGTCCTCTACTACGCCGAGTATTCGAACCTCGGGACCGACGTGTTCACCGGTCAGCCGCTGATCGCCCGCATGTCGAACCTGGGCAACCCGTGGATCTGGTGGACGAGCCTGCCCTGCGTGGCATCGCTGCCCTATTTCATCATTCGCCACCGCAGCTTCCCGGCCGCGGTGATCCTTCTCGGATTCATCACGCAGTACGCGCCGTGGTGGCCGATCACGCGCGTGCTGTTCATGTACCACATGTTCGGTGGGCTGATTTTCATGGTCCTCGCGCTGGCTTTCGTGCTCGTTTATCTGGCCGAGAAGCTTCCCCGACCAAGGAACCGGCTCGTCGTTGCGGGCCACCTGGCGATGGCGGTCCTGTTCTTCGGGTACTTCTACCCCGTCTGGACTGGAGTGCCGATCTCCGAGTCCGCCTACTTCGAGAGCTCGGGCACGCCGCCGTGGGGACCGAAGATCTGGCTCGCCAACTGCAAGAACCTTCCGCCCTCGCAACCGCAGCTCTTCTGTTGGAACTAGTCGCCGCCGCCTTCCTCGCCGCGAGCGCGGCGGCCGGGTTCGGCATCACCTACCTCTCCGGGGTGCGGTTCAGCTTTGAGGAGCGGATCGTTTTCGGCACGGTCGTGGGCACGATGGTGGTCGCAGCCACCAGCTTCGCCGTGTCGCTGCTGATCCGCGACGTCACCGTGCTCACGGTCGGCATCGGACTGCTCATCACGGTCCTCGCCGGCGCGCTGGGGGTGTTTTTCGCGCGAATGCGCCTCGCTGCCGAGTGGAGTGAGGCCCGCCGGCGCTGGACGTCACCGCTTCGCGTCAACGGCCACCCCTGGCCGCTGGTCGCCGTAATGGTGGTTTGCGGAGCGTGGACCGTCCACTTCCTCCACCAGGCGTACGTGTACACGCCCAGTGGCCTCTACACGGGATACGTGAACGTCTGGGGCGATTGGGCCGCGCACCTGAGCTTTGCCGGGTCGTTCGCCTACGGCCACAACTTTCCACCGCAGTATCCGATCGACCCCGGCCACCGTCTTGGCTATCCGTTCATGATCGACTTCCTCGCGGCGGACCTCATCCCGCTCGGCCTGTCGTTGACGCAAGCACTCACCGCGACCAGCGGCGCGCTGGGCCTCGCCTTGCCCGGTGTCATCTACCTGGCCGCACTTCGCTTCACCGCGGGGCGGGCCGCCGCGGCGATTGCGGTGTTCGTCTTCTTGCTCAGCGGCGGGCTGGGTTTCGTCTACTTGCTTGGCGACCTTCAGCACTACGGTCTCTCGGCCCTGGTCCACCTGCCGCGCGAGTACACGCTGAACCGAGACGTCAACCTCCAGTGGCTCAACCCGGTGCTCGCCTACATCGTGCCCCAGCGTTCGACCCTTTTCGGTTTCAGCCTCGCGCTGATCGTCCTGGTCTTGCTCTGGATTGCCGTGCGGGAGAAACTTGGCTGGCAGCCGTTCGTGTTCGCCGGGCTCATCACCGCCGTGATGCCTGTCTATCACGTACATGCCTATGGCACCGTGATCGCCCTGCCCGCGTTCTGGGCCCTGTTCAACCGGCGCCGCGAGTGGCTTGCGTTCTTTATCCCCGCGCTTGTGGTCGGCGTTCCGATCCTGTTGTGGATGTGGCCGCCGGACAACACGAGCGTCTGCGGGGACCTGCCGTCGATCGACCGCTACTGCATCCAACCGGGGTGGCTGTCGTTCACCGATTGGCAGCGCTACGGGGTGTGGCTCTTCCCGCTCGACTTGGCCTGGTTCTGGGTCTGGAACACGTCGTTGCTCCTTCCGGCGATGCTCGCCGCCCACGGCTTGGTGCGCTGGTTTCCGACGACGTTTCCCAACTGGTTTTCGCCGATGTGGCTGTGGTTTTTGGTGCCGAACGTCATCGTGCTGCAGCCGTGGGTTTGGGACAACACCAAGTTCTTCATCTTCTGGGCATTGCTCGGCAGCATCCTCGTCGGTGGTGTGCTGGCCGGAATGCTGCGGCGTGGTCCGGGTACGGCCATCGTCGCAGTCACCGTGATGGTGCTGCTCGGATTGTCAGGAGCGCTGGATCTCTACCGAGCGTCCGACTTCAGCGTGAGCAGAGTCCAGTTCACCGACGCCGGAGGCCTCAAGGTCGCGGACTGGGTGCGGCATAACACGAAACCAGACGCGCTGTTTGCCGTGGCAGACGAGCACAACAGTCCCATCCCGACGCTGGCCGGTCGTCGCGAGCTGATCGGTTATCCCGGCTGGCTGTGGACCTATGGGCTTGCCGACTACGTGCAGAAGAGCGAGGACGACAAGAAGATCCTGGACGGCGACGCTTCAGCCATGGACCTCGTGCGCCAATACGGCGTCGACTACGTGATGATCGGTCCGCAGGAGATACCGCGTGGGGCCAGCCGCTCGTACTGGGACGCGCACGGCACCAAGGTCTACGACGACGGTGAGTACGCGGTGTACCGTGTCGCGAATGGCTGACCCACTGAGCGATCGCGACGAGGTCGCGGCTGCGATGCGGCTGATCGAAAGAGAGGCCGAGGAATATCTAGGGTCGCTCGACGACGCGCCGGCGCGAGCGCCGGGAGAACCGACACTCGATGATGCATTGCCCGAACAAGGGGTGGGGTCGCTACGCGCGCTCTCGGAGCTCATGGCTGTGTCGGTCGAGAGTGCAGTTCGCTCGAGCGGCCCGCGTTATTTTCATTTCGTCACCGGTGGCGTGACGCCGGCTGCGCTTGGCGCAGACTGGCTCACCTCGACGCTTGACCAGATGGCCTACAACTGGACGGCCTCAGCACTGGCGTCGCGCCTGGAGCAGATCAGCACCGGCTGGTTGAAGGAGATGTTCGGCTTGCCGCGCGAGTGGAGCGCCGCGATCACGAGCGGCACGACAATCGCAAATTTTGTGGGGCTCGCGGCCGGGCGCAGGTGGTTCGGTCTGCAGCATGGTGTCGACGTCGACGCCGATGGCCTGTGGGGCGTACCTCCGGTGCCGGTGTTCGCGAGCGGTTACCTTCACGCCAGCGCGGTCAAGGCGCTCGGCATGCTCGGCCTCGGAAGAGACAAGGCACAGATCCTGACCCGCGACTCCGAGGGCCGGATCGACCTGATCGGGCTCCGCGCGGCTCTGAGTTCGCTCGGTGGAAAGCCGGCGATCGTGATTGCCACGGCCGGTGACGTCAACACCGGCGACTTCGATCCTCTGCGCGAGATGAGTCAGCTGGCTCGCGAGCACGGCGCATGGCTCCACGTCGACGGCGCATTTGGGCTGTTCGCCGCACTGAGTCCATTGACCCGGCATCTGGTCGATGGCGTCGAGCTGGCCGACTCGGTGGCTGTGGACGGCCACAAGTGGCTCAACGTGCCGTACGACACCGGGTTCGTCTTCGTGCGCGATGCCGGCTTGCACGCAGGTCCGTTCTCATCGGGCGCGGCTTACCTGGGCAAGGAGGCCATGGCGCGGCCGGTCTTCGGCAACCTGGTGCCAGAGATGTCTCGCCGCGCTCGCGCGCTTCCGGTCTGGGCTACCTTGCGCGCTTACGGCCGCGATGGTTATCGGGCGATGGTGGAGCGACATCTCGAGCTGGCGCAGCGCGTGGCGTCGCAGGTCGATGACGCGCCTGACCTGGAGCGTTTGGCCGAGGTTCCGCTCAACGTCGTCTGCTTTCGATTCCGTCCGCCCGGGCTTCCCGAAGCGGAGCTCGACGAGCTCAATCGCAGGCTGGGCGCGATGGTGCTCGACGACGGCCGCGTCTATTTCGGCACTACCGAGTACGCCGGCAAGGTGGCGTTCAGGCCTGCCATCGTGAACTGGCGCACAACTGAAAAGGACGTCGACCTGATCGTCGAGGTGGTGCGCGAGCTGGGCGCGAAGCTCTTGGCTACGGCGCCGGGACGCTGATCGGCGGTCGCTCGGTCGGTCCCGGCTTCGGCGCCGGGGGTTCGGTGCTCTCGATCGCTTGCTCGAGCCGGCGTGCGAGGCGCTTCATCTCCCGGTCGCCGCGGTCGAGCCGGTTGACGATCTGCAGCAGGATCTCGTCCTGGTGCATCAGGTGGTTCATCAGCGCCTTCAGCTCCTCCTCGGCCTTGATGTCGAGCTCGAAGTCGTGCTGCGCGCGAATGCGGTCGCGGTCCGCGAGCCGGTTGAGCGCCATCAGCACGATGGAGACCCAGACGGCGGCTTCAAGGCTGAGGACGAAGTTGAGGAACTGGAAGGGATACCTGTCCCAGGGGTGGATGAGGTTGAGAGCGTTCAGCCCGATCCAGATGACCATGATCCCCAGCTGGACCAGCACGAAGATCCAGCTGCCCACGAGGCGGGCGAAATCGCCGGCGACGCGGTCGGCGAAGGAGAGCCGGCGCTCGACCTCGCGGTTGAGATCCCGGACCGGCGGGTGATCATGCTGATGCTTGATCAGGTCGCGGGCGATGTCTTCGATTTCTCGGGCGATCGACATTTCGGGGCTTTTTTCCTCTGGGGTTGCTGCGATGAAGTTCGGGCTGTAGGTCAATAGCTTGGCGCATCGGGCCCCTAACTGGCTACAGAAAGTAAGGAGTTCTTGGCCCGGCCACTACCGGTAGTCGTGCGAGCGCTGGGCCGGCCTCGGGACGCCGGCGAGGGCCTGGATGTGGCTCGCGAGGACCGAATGGACGCCGTCCTGGCGCTGCATCACCCCGTCGATGATGAGGATCGGCTGCCGGTTGGCGACCTGGCGATATCGCTCGTAGACGTCGGGTTTGATGGTCACGTTGACCTGGCCGAACTCATCCTCGAGGGTGAAGAAGCGAATCTTCTTGGCCGTGCTGGGGGCCTGGCGCGTGATCACCAGCCCGGCGACCCTCACCTGTTTGTTGTTGTCGATCGCGGGGAGCTGGTTGCTTTCCAGCGCGCCCAACTCGCGCAAGCGATCGCGGCAGAAGTGGATGAGGTGGTGGCCCGTGGAGAGGTCGGAGATGCGGTACTCGAGCTGGTTGATGTCGAAGTCGTCGATATGAGGTAGGGCGGGCGGTGTCCCATCGAGTCGCAGCTCGGACTGTTTGTCGATGCCCCGCCGCAAACCTTTGCCGTGCCATCGTTCCTGCCATCCCCAGAGCAGCTCGCGCCTCGGCTGCCGCAGGCCGTCGAATGCGCCGACCATGACGAGGTTGCGGACCGCCTTCGGGCCGATGGGTCCGCCCCGGAGGCGGGCCAGGAAGTCGTCGAAGGATTGGTACAGTCCCCGGTCGGAGCGTTCGGTGACGATCGCCTTGCGTCCCTCTTCGCCGAGGTCGCGGACGTAGTTGAACCCGATGCGCATGGCGTGACCTTCATCGATGCGCTCCGGCAGGCAGCGGACGTCCGAGAGGTTGATGTCGACCGGCAGCGCCTTCAAGCCATGTCGCTTCAGGTCCTCGACCAGCACGCTCGGGTGGTAGAAGCCCATGGGCTGGTTGTTGAGCAGGCCGCACCCGAACTCGACGGGATGATGCAGCTTCATCCACGCCGTCTCGTAAGACGTGCGGGCAAAAGCCGCGGCGTGCGACCGGCAGAAGCCGTAGACGGCAAAGCCCTGCACCGCGTTGAACAGCTGGTCTGCAACCTCGCGCGGGACGCTGTTGGCGAGGCAGCCGCCGATGAACTCATCTTCGAGTGAGGACATCTCGACTCGGTTGAGGTGTCGCGTCATCGCTCGGCGGAAACCGTCGGCGCGACCAGGCTTCATGCCGGCGACATACATCGCGATCTCGATGATCTGCTCCTGGTAGAGGATCACGCCGAGCGTGTCTTTGAGGATCGGCTCGAGCAGCGGATGGGCGTAGGTGACGGGCTCGCGGCCCTGCTTGCGCCGGATGTAGGGATGGACGGCATTGCCTTGGATCGGGCCCGGCCGGATGATCGCCACCTCGACGACCAGGTCGTTGAACGACTGTGGCCTCGTCCGGGGCAGCGTCTGCATCTGCGCACGAGACTCGATCTGAAATACGCCGATCGTGTCCGCGGCGCTGCACATCTCGAACACCGCGGGGTCTTTGAGCGGAAGCTGGTCGAGGTCGGGCCTGGTGCCTGTCGTGTCCTTGATGAGGTCAAGCGCCTCGGCCACGACCGAGAGCGTGCGAAGGCCGAGCATGTCCATCTTGATGAGGCCGAGGTCCTCGACATCGTCCTTGTTGAACTGCACGACGCGCCGGCCCTCCATCGCGGCCGGCTCGACCGGCGCGATGTCGACCAGCGGCTCGCCGGTGACGAGCATGCCTCCGTTGTGGATCGAGAGGTGGCGCGGAAACTCGATCACCTCCCGGCAGAGCTCGAGGAACTGTTGCCAGCTCTGCGGGCGCATGTCGAGGGGTGGGACGGCCCACAGCATCGAATCCTCGACGTCCTCGGTGAACCAGCGGTCGACCCCCTTGGCGAGGCGGTCGAGCAGCTCGGCGGAGAAGCCGAGCGCCTTGCCGACCTGGCGGATCGCCATGCGCGGCTGAAAGGTGACCACGTTGCAGACCATCCCGGTCCTCTCCCAGCCGTACTTCTCGTAGATGTACTGGATGACCTGCTCGCGGTGCTCGGTCGAGAAGTCGATGTCGATGTCCGGCGTGCTGGTCATCTCTTCATGCAGGAACCGCTCGAAGAGGAGGTTGTGCTCGATAGGGTCGACCCGGGTGATGCCGAGGACGTAGGCGACGATAGAGTCGGCCGCTGAACCTCTCCCTTGCCCGGGCACGCCATGCTCTCGGGCGAAGCGCATCAGGTCCCAATTGATGAGGAAGAACTCGGCCAGGCCGGTCTTTTCGATCACCTCCAGCTCGTGCTGTAGGCGGCGCGTGACAGAAGACGTGATGGGCCGATACCGCTCGCGAAGGCCCTCGAAGCACAGCTTGTAGAGAAAGGAGAACGGCGTCTCACCTTCCGGCACCGGGTAGCCGGGAAACCGGACCTTGCGGAAGTCGAGGTCGACATCGCACTCCTGCGCGATGTCCCATGGCGTTGCCAGCGCCTCGGCGAATCCTTTGAAGAGGGGACGCATCTCCGCGCCGCCCTTGAGGTGGTGCTCCGAGTTGGGGAAGAGGTGCTCTCTGGCTTCATCGAGCGTGGCGCGATGGCGGATGGCGACCAGCACGTCATGCAGCCGGCGACGTGCGGGGACGTGGTAGTGGACCTGGTTGGTGGCGACGACTGGCGCATCGCAGCGTTTCGCCATCGCCGCCCGACCTTCGAGGATCCAGGGATCCTCAGGACGCATGTGATGGTGCAGCTCGCTGAAGACGTTCTCCTTGCCCAGCGCGTCCTGGAGCTCGCGCAGCCGTGGCTCGCTGTCGGTGGGGCTGAGGTAGAACAGGTCGCCGCGATGTTCGGCCACCGTGGCCAGAGTCGTCCGAGCCTCGCCTTTCGGCTGGTCGGCATGGGCGAGGCTCAGCAGCCGGCAGAGGTTCGAGTAGCCCTTGAGGTTGCGCGCGATGAGGATCAGCTCGTCTCCGTCGACCTCGAGCGCGCTGCCGATGATGGGCTTGACGCCGAGCTTGCGACACGCCTGGAGGTGGCGGACCACCCCATAGACGCCGCCCCGGTCGGTAAGTGCGAAGGCGGGCATCTCGAGCTCTGCGGCCCGCATCGCGAGCTCATAGGGATGCGATCCCCCATCGAGGAATGAGTAGTTGGAATGGCAATGGAGCTCGACATACGGCGTCACTATTCGGGGAGGTGGACCGTTTCGCTGGCGTGAGGTACTCGGTTGCGCTCATGGCCTTGCTTCTCGTGGCATGCAACCAGGGCCAATTGGTTTCCGGAACGACTCCATCTCCGGCGTCTTGCCGGCTGCCGGTCTCGATGTCCGACAGTCAGTACCACCTGCATGGCGGGTTCATCCAGTTTCCTGGCGGCAAAGTGACGATGGACGCCGATGGTGGCGCCTACTACGACCGAGCGTTCTCGCGCTGGCTGCCGGTCAGCCACGAGGCGGTTTCGCTGGACGGAAGTCAATATGCGTATCTGGATCTCAAAGTGCCTGGGACGGATGCACGGCAGCAGCTCCATCTGGTCGAGCTGCCTTCGGGTAACGAGAAGCTGTACCAGGCGGCCCCAACTGGAGATCCGGCAGGCTACGTCGTCGTCAGCATTGGGCCGGAGGGCATCTGGCTCAGCTATGCCGGCTACGAAGGGCCGAGTGGTGGACTCTTCCTTCTCGACCTCACCACCGGCCAGATGAAGGAGGTCGGTGGGCAGCAGGGGATCTTCAACCCGGTTGCGGGCAGTCCAGGCATCTTCTGGTTCACCGATAGCGGACCGAATCCTCAGCCTCGAGGTGGGATTGGCGGCTACCTTCTCACTCGGGTCCAGCGCCTCACAGTTTCTGATGGCATGACCAACGTGTGGTTTAGCAAGGATGGCTCCGACCTGCGCGTTCTCGGTATCGACCTGACCGGGCACCCGATCATTGCGGACGAAAACAACGTATGGCTCGGGACGGCTCAGGATCACACGCAGCCAATCGCCGTGCCTGAAGGGTTTTACTCCGCGGTTGTTGCCGACAAGCATGGGATCTGGCTTGGTGGCGACAAAGGGATCTACCTCTACACGCCCAATGGTGAGGTGCAAAGGATTTCGGACCAGGTTGCTGCCCTTGCCGGGCCCTGTTTCTGACTCAGTCATAGACCCTCTCGAGGAACCATTGGTTGGTCGAGAGGTCGTGGTACAGCTCGCATAGGAGGTTGTTGTTCAGGACGGCCTTCCAGTACTCACGAACAACCGGTTTGTTCCACCACGACGTCTCGACCTTCCAGCGGGCGATGGGATCGATCGACCCGGTGAAGGCGCCCGAGATGGCAATCGGCGCGCAGCCGTGGTCGAGCGTGACATCGATCAAGACAGGTGGTTTCAGCAACCGCGTC
>Ga0209806_1002088_pt1 | contig 12602 bp, 8 predicted proteins | sample GraSoiAngelo_152_FD_186166 | JGI IMG/M metagenome (GOLD analysis project Ga0209806, IMG submission 186166) | Grasslands soil microbial communities from the Angelo Coastal Reserve, California, USA - 14_1009_12_30cm (SPAdes) (version 2) | ecosystem: Environmental > Terrestrial > Soil > Grasslands ... | reverse complement strand
TAATTGGCGGATGACCAGTCGCAAAGATAGCGTCTACCATGCGACACTGTCAACAACTCTATTATCAAGAGGCACTATTTATCTAGGAATGAGTTCTTTCGATGACGCGGTTGAGTCTTACGAGAAGCAGTTGAGAGAGTGGCTATCCAAATGTCCTGCCTGCGTGCTATCTCCTCAAGTAATGCTGCATGCGCGGAGAGGAACCGCTATGATCCAAGTTGGGCAGAGCTTCGAGTTTGACGAGAGGCTCCATGCGCGCGATAATCCGCCGAATCACATTCTTGCCCGCCAACTTGTCCAGTATAATGGGAAGATCAAGAATCCAATCATCTTCTGGCTTAATTCGTCGTTCCCTTCAGACTCAATCTACCAACTTCACAAGCAGCCAGTTGTACACCACGTTCTCCGCCTAGGAGCAGGCTATACATTCACGAACGTGCTAGTTGGACTGAAGACCGCACTTAAGGCGGAGAAGATAAACGCAGACTCTCTAGAGTGGGACCCCAAGAAACTAAAGTAGACATTGAGAGAACTTCACTACTCAATCTTGCTCTGGCGTCTTGACGTTAATGACCGGGTCTCCCCTTCCGACGAGAATGTTTACAACAACAACCCTTTGTTCTTTGTCCGGATTCACATCGCGATGAACCAAGCGCGGAGGAATATGAAAGAAATCCCCCCTCCCAACATCAACCGCACTAGCACCTTTCGCACCATATTCTAAGCGCATACGCCCCGACTCGAGGAACCCATAGAGATGCCTTTTTCCGTGATGATGCCAATCCGACACGGCTCCGCTCGCAATTATAGTCTTTGAAACAATGACATATCGGCCGATTGACTCAAACGCTTTCTCACGAACTATCCCTAGAGTCGAATAACCTGCCTTCAGCTCTGAGTTACGAACGACCTCAATTTCTTCCATGAAGTCTGAGCCCACCATTCGAGCTAAGACATTTGCTCGCAAAGACTCCACCCAAAACCAGGAAACTTGGACACTCTAGCGGATTGACCTTTTGAATCGGACAGAATTGACATGTTCGAACCTAAACTCGGCTGGTTTAAGGATGGGTTACTAACAATCTTAATGGCTAGTTAGACCGGTCTAAGAAAAATCCGAAAGAACCAACGAGCATGACTCTTCTAGTCGTATCTAACAGACTGCCCTTCACAGTTAGCAGGCGCGACGAGAGGCTCGTCTTCCACGCGAGCCCAGGAGGACTTGTTTCGGGTCTAACCGCGTACCTAGATTGGGCGCGACAAAGCCCGTCCAGATCTGATTACTTGTGGATCGGCTGGCCCGGTATAGATATTGAAGAGAGCTTCCGAGAGCAGTTGAGATCAAAGGCTGCCAAACAAAAAGCATCCCCTGTCTTTCTCGACGCGGAGACCATGGAGAGGTTCTACCGTGGATTATGCAACAGCACACTGTGGCCACTTTTCCACTATTTTCCCACATACGCCAAGTTCCGGGAAGAAGACTGGGTTCAGTACGTGAAGGTGAATGAGGCGTTTCGAGATTCCGTCCTGAAGTTGTACCAGCCTAACGATACCGTCTGGGTCCACGACTATCACCTCATGCTCCTTCCTAGATTGTTGAGAGAGAAACTTCCAGACGTGTCACTCGGGTTTTTCCTCCACACTCCCTTTCCTTCATACGACATCTTCCGAACGCTCCCAACCAAGTGGCGCAAAGAAATACTCGAAGGGATTCTTGGGGCGGATTTGATAGGATTCCACACAATAGACTACACACAGCACTTTCTCAGATGCATACTCCGAATTCTCGGCCAAGAACATAGCTTCGGCCAGGTCCTTATTGGTGGAGAAAGGACGATAAAGGTTGACACCTTTCCAATGGGGGTTGACTATCGCGAGATTCGTGGCGCAGCTGCGAGTGACGATATCCAAAAAGAGGGCCATGGGCTCCGCGAGAGACTTGGCAATCGAAAGATAATACTGTCCCAAGATAGGCTTGACTATACCAAAGGGATCAAGCATCGTCTAGAAGCTTACGCGATATTTCTGGAGCGCTACCCTCAATGGCAACGGAAGGTTGTCTTGGTATTGTCAGTTGTGCCATCAAGACTAGGAGCAGAACATTACGATCAGATGAAGGAGGAGATCGACAAGCTGGTGGGCAACATCAATGGAAGACACGGAACCATTGACTGGACCCCTATAGTTTACCGGTACAGGTTCCTGCCCTACAATCAACTTTTGAGTCTTTTTTCGATCAGCGATGTTGCGTTAGTAACTCCTCTAAGAGATGGAATGAACCTTGTTGCCAAAGAATACATTGCATCGAAAATAGACCAGAAAGGAGTCCTAATTCTCAGCGAGATGGCAGGGGCCTCCAGAGAGCTGGGCGAAGCTCTCATCATAAACCCTAACGACACATCTGAGATAGTTGATGCGATAAAGACCGCGCTTGAAATGCCCGAATCGGAACAAGCGCGTCGCAACCAGGCAATGCAGACCAGACTAGAGCGCTACGATGTCATCAAATGGGGGCAAGATTTCACCAAAAAACTGCACTCGATCAAAGAAGAACAGAAGAAATTCAGCGCTAAGCTTCTTGATGCAGCAACCAGAGAAAAAATGATCAAAGACTATGATACCTCACAAAATAGAATATTATTCTTGGACTATGACGGGACACTATCACCATTCAAGGCACGTCCCGAAACAGCAGTTCCCGAAAAGACCCTCATAACAGTCCTCAATACGCTCTCAGAAGATCCACGAAATAACCTAGTGATAATCAGCGGACGAAATCGAAGCCTATTGCAAGAGTGGTTCGGCACCCTCAACATAGGAATCGTCGCTGAGCACGGAGCCTGGATCAGACAAAAAAACAAAGACTGGTCTCCAACAATAAAGGCTGAGAGCAACTGGAAAGAGAAAGTCCGACCCACCCTCCAAGGCTATGAAGACCGCTTACCAGGGTCTCTCTTAGAGGAAAAGGAGTTCTCACTTGTCTGGCATTTCCGAGCAGCAGACCCAGAGCTCGCGTACGTCCGATCAAAAGAACTTGCCGATGAATTATCTTACTTCACTGAAAACACTGAGATCCAAGTATTACAGGGCAGCAAATCAATCGAGGTGAGAAACGTTGGAATAAACAAAGGAATGGCCGCGAAACTACTGCTGTCCGAGAGCACCTTCGACTTCGTGCTAGCGATGGGCGATGATTGGGCCGACGAAGATCTTTTCGAAGCGATTCCGGATCAAGCATATTCGATCAAGGTAGGACTTGCCAAGTCCTATGCCAAATTCAACCTGAGAAACCATAGAGAAGTTATCCAACTTCTCACTGATCTTTACAAGACTGGCAAGTCCTAGAACCGCCTCATTATTAGGCGCTCCCCTCACTAGCCGCCTATTCGATTAGATAGAGCACGGGCATAGCGCATAAACCCGGTCTTTCGACGTGCCTCCTCAAGCCGAACAGAGGCGGTAATCAAACCCATGTGAGTATAGGCTTGAGGAAAGTTCCCCAATGCCTCACCGGTTTCGGGATCAATTTCTTCAGAGTACAAGCCCAGATGATTACCCCGTTTCAATAACTGATTCAACAGTCCCTCGGCCTCGCCCAACTTTCCTAGCCGCGTCAGGCAGTCCACCATCCAGAAGCTGCACACCGTAAAGGCTCCTTCCTTTCCCAGTTGACCATCATCCACATTATATCTGTAGACTAGATCCCCCTTGGAAAGCTCTTCTCGGATGTGTTGGATTGTCGACGTCATTTTGGGATCCCTGGCCGGGAGGAACCCTACCAGGGGCATTAGGAGATTGGCCGCGTCGAGTTCGTCACCGCCAAGAACCATTGTAAACGCCTTCTTCTTGTCAGACCATCCGTTGGACAGAATCTCGGCCCTGATCTTCTTCTTAACAGGATCCCACCGATGCCAGTCGTCGTCGTATCCCAGCTCTCGTGCTATCTTGATCGCTCGGTCGAGAGCGACATAGCACCACATCTTCGACTCCACGAACGGTCTAGCTTGACGCATCTCCCAGATTCCGCTATCAGACTTCTCCCAATCCGCCGCCGCCTGGTCCGCCGAATACTTCACAAGATTTTCGTACACTTGCTTAGTGGTCCATCCCAGAGCCCGGTGAAGATAATACATGGAATCAGCGAGGATTCCATAAATGTCCAACTGAACTTGTCCATACGCGGCGTTTCCTATTCGCACGGGGCTCGATCGTCGATACCCTTCGAGATGGTCCAAAGTAAATTCGGGGATCTCCCTCTCGCCGCCAATGCCCATCATTATCTGCAATTTCTCTTTCGAGTGACGTCGGACATTGATCATCCATCTTGTGTAGTCTAGGGCTTCCCTTGTGGCTCCGGCCTCGCTCAATGCCCAGACTGAGAGAGCGTTGTCTCTGATCCAAGAGTATCGATAGTCCCAATTTCTCAACGCTCCAATACTCTCAGGCAGAGAGGTTGTGACAGCGGCTACCATGGCCCCGGTCGGCGCATACTGAAGCAATTTCAAGACGAGACAAGATCTTACGACGTGTGCTCGATACGGTCCCTGATACTTTACATGGCTAACCCACCGCTTCCAATAGGACAACGTCTTTGATAGCTTCCTGCTAGTTTCGTATCTCCCCGTAGACGTTGGCGAGCTGTTTCCCCACTTGAGGACGAAGACAAGTCTCTGACCTCTGGACAGGCGGAAATCGTTGACCAACAGGTCCTGGTCTGAAACGAGGAGCTTCAGGGACGAAGCGAGACTAAGGTGATGCCTTTCATTCTTTGCAACACATCCCTCCCTAGTCTCCAGTATGATCGTTTTTCCCCGGGCATAGTTGAAACGCGGTTGGAAAGTGATTCTGAGTCCAGGATTACCGTCCTGACAATCTACGACCCTGTGGATTTCCTGAAATCCTTTCAGTTCTCCCTTTTCCATAAAACAAGGCATAAAGTCGGTAAGCTTGACGCGCCCCTCTTTGGAATCGAACGTAGTCGCTAGAATGTTGGTCTCGCCCTCGTAACTCTGCTTCGTTGTGAAATTCCCTGTGGGCGATAGCTGGAATCTACCTCCCTTTTGCGAGTCAAGCAGAGCGGCGAACACGCTTGGCGAGTCGAACCTCGGAGCGCAATACCAATCGATGGAACCATCGAGGCCAACGAGCGCCGCCGAGTGCATATCTCCGATTACCCCGTAATCGCTGATGGGCTTGTAACCCCCAGCGGAATCCCGCCTGTCAGACAAGAATCTTAGCCCTACTCCGACACGTCACGGTTTCGGCATCAAGGCTGTCTCAAAAGCGCTTCGATACCACTCGCGTAGAATTTTGAGCTCAGACGAAGGCGACTATGATCGCTCTTGGAACCCTTTCAAGAAGTGCTTTGAAAAGGCGAAATCCTACACACGCTCGCCCCGCAGTTGGAAAGATCCAAAAAACAGTTATGATTGCATTCATAGCAATGAGGCGTGATGATATACCCCTGAGTTAAGCAAAGATTCGAAACGCTCCGGCAAAACATCGTTGCCTCAGGCACTGCAAACACATTAGCGACAAACGGGGCCGAAGCGAAACTAATCAAAGACCAACATTCCGAGGCAAAAATCCGAGGCTTCGGTAATCCAAGACCAGCCGGAGAGTATCGGAGGAACCAGGCAGGGCCTAACTCCAACGGATTATTTCATCGCATCTCTGGGCTTTTGTGAGAACGTCATATTCGACAGAAATGCAAGCCTCGCTGGACTATCCTTAGATTCGCTGGAGACAACCGCGACCGGGTCCTGAGACAGAAGAGGACTCTTCGAGATCGACAACATCGCTCCGTACTTCAAGAGCATCACCGTCGAGAAAAAAAATCTCGACAAGGGAGCCCGTTGAGCGATGAACGGCAAGAGCGTCCCGATCGAGACCTCTCGGTCGGGTCTATGTTAAGCGGCTCTAAGGGCTATGATTTTGTTATCTCATTGGCCAGTCGATCGTGAATTTTCAATCTCTCAAGAGTTGAATCTGCGCCGGCTAGTTTGTGTTCGCTGAAGAGTTTCTCGACTTCTCGAACTCGGCCAACGCCTATGATCGAGATATACATGCGCATGTAGGCCGAGAGCGTTGCGGTTCCTTCGTACATCTTGTCAAGTTTCTCAATATTGTCCCTAAACCACTCCCAGGTCACGGCGTGTGCATCCGGATTCGAGCTCGCGAACTGGAGCAGCCCCCGTCCAATATCCTGGCGCTTCACGTTGCCCCCCATCGCGAAATCCTGAACCTTTCTGACCAAGTCGGGGCGTTTGAAGCTGGCAAGTCCCTCCAAGTACCTGAGGCGATCCTCGTCAGTAATGCTTTTCTTGTACGCGTCTAGGAGCCCGTCATAGTCGTTCGATGATCTTGCATAACCAACGATCACAGAGCGCTTCATGTCAGGCTCGACATCGGCCAAGTGCTTGAATTTCGTACCTGCCTCTCGCGCGTAGACATCGTCTAGAATAGCGAGTCTTAACGCGATGATTCCCTTGAGCAACGAGCTGTTCTCGTCTCGTTTTCCCTCAAGGATTTTCAGCTGAGACTTGTGGTATCTTCGCGACAGATCGGCGACCCTTCTCGGCGCGATCAGGAATAGGGTTGTGAGTCGTTCTGAAGTTTCAAACGTTGGCAGGTATTCTTCGTCGCTAAAGAATCGCTCGAGGAGATTCTGGTATTCCCTCCAGCTCATTCTACTTGAGTTGAGGAAGGCCCAAGCATCGTTTGCTATGCCATATCGGTCTAGTCCCGACAGTTCGCCCCCCCAGACAAGCGCTTGTAGTTCGCTGCCACGATAGTCAGTTCGGTAGAACCCCGTCCGGTCGACGTTCAACTTCAAGGATTTCGGATTGGAAATTTTGACCTCAGTCTTCTCCTTGTCGAGCAGGAGCTGCTGAGTCTTACCGTCCACCGATATCGTTACCGGGATAGGCCACATCTGTTTCTCCCTCGCCCCAGAGAGAAGGAACCTCTCCTGCTCTAGTACCAGCTTGCCTTGAGAGAGGGAAGCCTTGACAACCGGGTATCCTATCTTGCTGATCCACTCTCCCATTATGTGGCTAACGTCGAGACCGGATGCTTGCTGCAGATGGTCCCATAGGTCGCGGCCCGAGGCGTTAGAGTATCGGAATTGTTGCAGATACTTGCTAACACCCTTCTGGAACTTGTCTGGGCCTATGTATGCTTCGATCATTCGCAGAATGCTGGCGCCCTTGCCATAGCTGATCTCGTCGAAGAGTTCTTCGATTTCTTCTGGGGAGCGGACCTTGGCCTCGATGGGATGGGTGCTCTTCAATGCGTCTCGGGCCATAGCTCCTCCGGTGCTGTTCTTGACGAAGTCTTGCCAGATCTTCCACTGGGGATAGGCCGAGTCGACTACCTTGTAGGCCATGAAGGTTGCGAAGCTCTCGTTGAGCCATAGATCGTCCCACCATTTCATCGTCACGAGATCGCCGAACCACATGTGAGCAATCTCGTGCGCGATTACTTCGACTATGCTCTTCTTAGTAGACGTGCTTGTATCCTTGTCAGCATGCAGCAATATCTCCCGGAAAGTTATGGCTCCCCAGTTCTCCATCGCTCCATAGGCGAATTCTGGAACTGCAATCAAGTGGAGCTTCGGCAAATCGTAGTTGATGCCGAAATACTTTTCGTAGAATTCCAGGGACTTTTGAGCAGCCTCGAACGCGAGCGCGGTTTTGATCCTGCCATCAGGCTTGGCTACGGAAGCTGCATACAACTCGGTCTGGTTGTGGCGGCTCCGGTCCTCCTCAAATTTGCCGACTCCGACATAGAGGAGATAGGTAGACATTTTCGGAGTTTTATAGAAACTGACAGTTTTCTTGCCGCCTTCTTTCTTTTCGGATTCGAGGGGCATGTTCGAGATTACAGAGAGATCGCTTCGGGTCCGGACTGCGAGTTTGAAGTCGGCCTTGTAGGCGGGATGATCGATGCAGGGTAGGAGTCGGCGAGCGTGTCCTGCCTCGAAGTGTGTTGTCAGGATGTACTTGTCTCCGTAAGGAGCTTTGTAGAACCCGGTTAGGGTCTCGGAGACCTTTCCTCGATAATCAACGTCTAGCGTGCCGGAGAACTGGCCAGTCTGAATATCAACAATGTTTCCATGTTGTTTGAATGGCAGGTTTCGATTGTTTGCTTTCGCACTAGTAACCTCCAAGTCCACAGCGTCCAAGCTGACGTCTCCAGTTGCGTCTATGTCGATTCTCACTTCGCCAGAGAATTTCAGAGAGTCAAAGTCGATGTCTAGGAACAAATCGTATTCTTTGACTTGTTGGACGGTCTTGCCCGCTTGAGCAGTTACCTGCATAACATTCCAAGCGTGGAATTTACAATCGAATACTTAAGGGCCATTACTTCGGGGGAAGGATCCATAGTTTCGCCCGAGTAGTTTTGACCTGCGGTCCCTTCGTCAGCGTTTGGAGGTACAGAGGTCAACGAAGGTTCTCATAGTGTTAGGAAAAGCTAAACAGACATGCCTCTCGTCAACAACGGGTGAGCATCGGGCATGCGCAAGTATCGGACAGATATGTATGAAGGAATGATGGCCGAAACCGTAACTGTTCCTGGACACAATAGCACCGTTATCAACGCCTATTTCGCTCGTCCCCTAGGATCAGGACCCTTCCCTGGGGTCGTGCTAATCCATCACGCACCCGGATGGGACGAGTGGTATCGGGAGACCACTCGCAAGTTCGCCCACCACGGGTACCTTGCAGTCAGTCCCAACATCTACTACCAGTTCGGCCACGGTGCGCCAGAGGACATTGCTGCGAAAGTACGGGCGGCTGGAGGAGTGCCCGACGATGATGTTGTTGGGGACATCGCTGAGAGTCTAAGTTACCTGAAATCTCTCCCGCAGAGCAACGGCAAGGCGGGACTATTCGGGACCTGCTCAGGCGGAAGACAGGTGTTCCTTGTGGCTTGCAGAACAAAGGGCTTCGATGCCGCCGTCGACTGTTGGGGCGGAAGAGTAGTTATGTCGAAGCAAGAACTGACCGCCAAGTATCCCGTCGCACCAATAGACTATACGAAGGACTTGTCGTGTCCACTGCTTGGACTCTTTGGTGAAGAGGATCAGTTTCCGACTCCGCAGCAAGTTGAGCAACATGAGCAGGAGTTGAAGAAGTACGGGAAGACCTATGAGTTTCACATGTATCCGAAAGCTGGGCATGGTTTCTTCTACTACGACAGATCAGGGTATCGACAAGAGCAAGCCGTAGATGGCTGGAACAAGTTGTTCGCATTCTTCGAAAAATATCTCGGAACTACCGACTGACCTTGTCAAGATACTTCCTCTCGCCATGGTGAGGACGAGAATTCATGTGTACAGGGATCGTTGAGAACGCAAAAGTCTCGGGTAGCGGCAAAGGTCCAGACGGCTGGTACCCTCTAGATCAAGCCAGCGTTTCCTATGACCATCCCGATCACGCTCAGTCCGGACGCGCCGTAATCATCGACTTCCTCAATGAAGCAGTTGGACCGAAAGCTAGAATCGCGGTCGAACTAACACCAGAATCTGCAAGAAACCTAGTGAATGCCATCCTAGCATCCCTCTCCCGGGGAGAAGGCGAAGGAGTACGGGCAAAGGACGAGCCACCGCAATGAGCGTTTTTCACGAGACGTTTTTCTAGAAAACCCCTCATCCTCATGGTTTTCCCACTAGACGCTCTTCCGCGGTGTAGTTGATGAAGGGTCCGCTCATCAGTGTACTGTTGCCGATTATGGCAATGTTTCCCTCTTGTGTTCTGATCAGGGTCGACCTCAGGCCGACCCTGACAACTATTCCCTTTATCCCACTGTAGGAAATGACGTCGTTCAATCTAAGGGTCTTGTCTGAGAAGAGCAGGACCCCAGCAATAATATTGGAGAGTGTTGTCTGGAGAGCCAAGGAAATTGTCAGCCCTGCCAACCCTGTGACAGTCAGAGCTTGAAATTCGGAAGCGATCCCCGTGACTACCAGAACAGCGGCGACAGCGACAACAACCCATGCTATCCTGACACCATCTCGGATGTTTCTGACGAGCTGTTTGGAGGCTCCTGCTCTTTTGGCGATCGCAGTGAGCCCTCGACGAAATAACTCGCCGACAATTGCCCAGAGGACGGTGACACTTACGATTTGTATTAGCAGCGTAAAGGGATCAAACAGTTCTCATTCCCTCCGATACTCGGGTTTTAGCACGGTTCGAAAGCTTTGCCCCTAGGCTTCTTGGGGCGGTTTCAGCTTGTGAAAAATCTTGTAGAGAACCAGGTCATAGCCGACCTTCAATGCACCGGCGATAACAAATGGAGAACCCAGCCATAGTGTGGCGATTGCGTAACCAGCAATTGAGGGACTGAAAGTCTGAGCGATGCTGCGGGAAACATTGGTGAACCCAGCAGCAGGGGTGCGATCAGTCTCTGGCACCACACTCATCAGATATGATTGACGAGTAGGCACATCCATCTGAGAGAGAGATTGCCGAGAGAGAAGCAGACCAACAGCAATTGGAGCGGAAGAAACAAAGGGAATGATCGCCAATAAGAGATTCGATGGGATATGCGTGTAGACCATGGTCTTGATCAAGCCTATCTGGCGAGCGATCCGTTCAGCAAACAAGAACGAGATTGCTGTTACGATCTGCGTACCGGCGAACAGCAATCCGAGCGAGCTGAGCTGCAGGGAATATTTCTCGTAGAAATAGTACGAGAGTATGCTTATGCCGATGAAGCCTCCACCAAACGAGTCCAACGCGAACAAGGCTGAGAGTTTCCTCACTACTGGCTTCGAGGCCTCGGACAAGACAGTGATACCAGGGGATGCGGTCTTTTCCTTCTCGACCTTTTTTGAGAGCTTCGAGTAGAGATATGCTCCCAGCAATCCTGAGGCGAGATATGCCAGGAAGAGGGGGCGATATCCTGCTATGCCGGGTCCGATGTATTGGGGTAGGCCGACCAGAAGGGCTCCGGCTGATGATGAGACGTATCCTACGAGATTGTAGACGCTAAACCCCAAGGTTCTCCGCCTGCTGTCCGAGGCTCCCGGGAGAATCGCCTGTTCTAAGGTTAGAAAGGGACCAACTTCTCCCGCTCCGACAGTCATGTTGCCGACAATTCCGGCCGCTATTGGAGCCCACAATGAATCAGAGAAGAATAGAAGAACGCCAGCCAGTGCGTCAGTAAGAGCGAAGAAGATCAATGTCCGCTTACGGCCTAGACGATCAGCGAATAGGCTCGCGACGAGAGTGTAGATCGCGCTCGAAGCGACAGTCAAGGCCAAAACCACGCCTATGAGGAAGGCGTCGAGACCTAGCTGGCTCAAGTAGACTGAAAACAGGACCCCTAGGAAACCGTAGGGTACGGTGCGCACCGCTTTCTCGATGAGAATGACTTTTCCGTCTTTGGCCATCCAGTCAAAAGACATATCGCATTACCTTGCCTGTGATTCCAAGTCCCAGAACTGGATTCGTCTTATGATCGAGCGGATGTTTGTTTCTGGGTGGTCAGCCATTCAAGTTCCATGTGAATCTCGAATTTCTGGTTCTCCTTCGCGTAGAGAAACTTCAACCTCATTGGTTCAGTTGGAGAAATCCGGGTGGGCGTTTCAGATTCAGGAAACAGTTTCTTGACTTCGAATGATCTGCTGCGAAGGGATTCAGAAAGCCTTGTGAAAAATTCTGAGAGCTGATTTTTTCGGAGCTCGGTTTTGTGGCGGAATATCGACTGGTGCGTTTCCCTGTATGTTTCGAGTATCTCGGTCATTCTAGTCCAGTAGGCCATAGTACTTGCAAGTTCACTACGGCCTGCATCTGTAAGCGCATAGTGTTTCCGGTCGGGCGCCTCTTCTCGAAACTCAACTCGGCTTGTAAGCATGTGATTCTTCTCCAGTTTCTCTAGGGCGGGATAGATGGTTCCGGCTTTCGGTTTCCAGTAGCCTGAGAACCTCTTCTCAAGTTCTCGAATGACCTCATAGCCATACATCGGTCTCTCCGACAGTAACAGTAGCAGCCAGAGCGACACTGCGCCAATCTTCATTCCATGGGGCATGAGCCTCGACAATAATCGATTCCTCTGCTGCAGCAACGAGTGAGTTAGCCTTATATGCGTAGATGTTCTATCTATGTAGAACATCTATAGGTGCAAAATGAGATGAAATGGGTAACCCGAGAAAAAGCAAAGGTGGACAGGATAGCCTGTCCCTGGCTGATCAAGAAGTTCGTGGATAAGAATCCCGAATTTCTCTTTGTCCCTCCCGAAAACATACCGCAGGTGGTCAAGGAAACAGGTGCGATACCCTATGACGCTAAGGGAATAGAGTTGACGCACTACAAAGAGGACGGAAAGGAATACGTCAGCTTCGACGCTATCATCAAGAAGTACAAACTCAAGGATCCCGCGCTGTTGGAGCTGGCGAAGATAGTTAGAGGGGCAGACGCGAAAATCCCCGATGCTCCACCGGAATCAGCGGGTCTCGAAGCCATAGCACATGGTTTCCGAAACCTTGCGAAGGACGACTTTGACAACATGAGACTTCAGTTCCCTACGTATGATGCGCTCTACAAGTACTGTCAGCTCCAGGTCGAAGGAACGCAGAAACTCGAGTACAACGTTTC
>Ga0209806_1002086_pt1 | contig 12604 bp, 8 predicted proteins | sample GraSoiAngelo_152_FD_186166 | JGI IMG/M metagenome (GOLD analysis project Ga0209806, IMG submission 186166) | Grasslands soil microbial communities from the Angelo Coastal Reserve, California, USA - 14_1009_12_30cm (SPAdes) (version 2) | ecosystem: Environmental > Terrestrial > Soil > Grasslands ... | reverse complement strand
GGGTCACATTCACCTCCACGTCGCCGACGTCGACGAGGCACTTCGCTTCTACGTCGACCTGGTCGGCTTCGACGTGATGGGTCAGATGCCAGGCGTGGGCTTCATCTCGGCGGGCGGCTACCACCATCACCTTGGGCTGAACGAGTGGGCCGGCCACGGCGCACGTCCGGCACCGGCGGGTGCCGCGGGCTTGCGCCGCTTCACCATCGAGCTGCCGACACAGCGCGACCTGGACGACGTGGCCGGCCGGCTGGAGCACGGCCAGGTCGAGGTTGGGGAGGAGGCCGCCGGCCTGGCGGCCGCGGATCCCTCGGCGAACCGAGTCCTGTTCCGAATCGCCAGCTGACTCTTGCTTTTTGCGCAAAACGCTCGTCTCGCATCACTGCGATAGGAGCTTTCTGCACATGACGCGCCTAATCCACGGTTGGGCCGCCCCGGTTGCGCTCCACAGCTTCGTGCAGCAGAGTCGCCAGGTCGAAGACCTGGAGCTTCGCCCCCGTCTCGCGAACCCCGTCATCGAGCATCACCGTGCAGAACGGGCACGCGACTGCGAGCGTCTCGGCGCCCGTCGCCGCGGCCTCGCGGACGCGTTCCTGGTTGATCGGCCGGCCGCGCTTCTCCTCCATCCACATCCGCGCCCCACCCGCGCCGCAGCAGAAGGTGCGCTCGCGGTTGCGCGGCATCTCGACCGGCTTGCCGACGGCGGCGACCAGCTCGCGAGGCTCTGACCGGACGTCGTTGTGCCGCGCGAGATAGCACGAGTCGTGATACGTGATCGTGCGGTCGCTTGGTGCCGGCGTCAGCCGGCCGTCGCGCACCAGCTCCGCCAGGAACTCGGTGTGGTGGACGACTTCGTAGCGCCCTCCGAAATCCGGGTACTCGTTGCCGATCGAGTTGAAGCAGTGCGGGCACGTGGTCACGATCTTCTTCACGCCCGCCCGGTTCAGCGTCGCGACGTTCTCGCCCGCGAGGCGCTGGAACGTGTACTCATCGCCCATCCGGCGGGCGGGGTCGCCCGTGCATGCTTCGCGCGGCCCCAAAACCGCAAAGTCGACGCCCGCCTCCTGCATCAGCTTCGCGGTCGACACCGCGGCTTTTCGCGCGCGCTCGTCGAACGCGGGCGCGCAGCCGACCCAGAAAAGTACCTCGGGCGCGACCTCGCCCGCCTGCAGCACACGAACCCCAAGGCCTTCTGCCCACTGCATGCGGTCGGCCTGCGGCTTGCCCCATGGGTTGGAAGTGCGGTCGACGTCGCGCAGCATCGCGCCCGCCTCTTCTGGAAATCGTGATTCGACCATGACGAGGTTTCGGCGCAGGTCGATGATGTGGTCGATGTGCTCTATGTTCACCGGACACTCACGCACGCATGCGCCGCACGTGACGCAGTCCCAAACGATGTCGTCGGTGACCGCGCTGGGCACGATGGGAGTCGAGGCTCCGCTCAAGAGGTTGTCGCGCATCGCCATGATCAGCAGCTTCGGCGACAGCGCCTTGCCCGTCGCGTAGGCCGGGCACACGTCCTGGCAGCGGCCGCACTCGGTGCAGGAAACCGTGTCGAGCATCTGCTTCCAGGTCATGTCCGGGGCTCGCGCGGTGCCGAAGCGCACGTCTTGTTCGGGAACCTCGAAATCGATCGGCTCCAATCGGCCCCGCTGCCGCGTGCGGCCGAAATAGACGTTGATCGCGGCCACCAGGATGTGCAGGTGCTTCGAGTAGGGCAGGTAGACCAGGAACGAAAGGATGATGAGAACGTGCGCCCACACGGCGACGCGCTCGAGCACCGGTGCGACCGGTCCGACGATGTGAGAGAGCGCGTTGGAGATTGGCGCCCATCCTGCGGGATAGTCGTTGAGCCGGAGCGCGATCTGGGATGCATGCCACATCAAGAGCGAGACGACTATGCCGCCGATCAAAGCCAGAATGAGGTCGGCCTCGCGGAGGTGGCTGCCCTTGAACCGGGCAGGACGCTGCACCTTGCGGATCACGAACGCCGTGATCACGCCGGCCAGGACCATTAGAGCGAAGACATCGACCAGGAGCGCGTACCAGCCCTGCGCGCCAAGCCATGGCAGGGTGGCGTGTGCGTCGACCGCGCCGATCATCGCGATGAGGATCGTGGGGAAGAGGACGAGAAAGCCCCAGAAGATCGCAGCGTGCATCAGGCCCGGAAGCAGGCGCTGCAGCAGCTTGCGCTGACCGATGACGTCAGTGGCTTCGGAACTCACGCGCGCGGCGACGTCGTCGAACCGTGGCGCCGACTTGCCCGATCGAATCAGCCGGTAAAGCTTCAGAGCGCGCCGACCAAAGAGCGTGGCCGAGATCCCAAGCGCCAGCAGCAGCGCGGTCAGCGACGTTTTCGTATCTCCGCTGAGATGGCGGGCACGATCTCTTTCAAGTCGCCGGTCACGGTGTAGTCGGCGTTCAGCATCAGCGGCGCCTGAGGGTCAGAGTTGATCGCGAGAATGCGCTTGGCGCCCTTGAGGCCGGCCATGTGCTGGGTCGCCCCCGAGATGCCGCAGGCGATATAGACCTCGGGCGCGACCTTGGTCCCCGTCTGACCGACCTGGTCGGTGTGCGGTCGCCAACCTGCGCTCGTCACCGCGCGTGAACAGCCGACCGCAGCGCCGAGCAGCCCCGCCAGCTCCTCGATGATCGTGAAGCCTTCCTTCGATCCGACACCGCGTCCGCCGCTCACGATCACCTTCGCCTCCGCAAGCGAGACACCGCCGTTGCTCGGCGACACGTGGTCGACGACGCGCACGACAAGGTCCGTTTCCGCCACCGGCTTGACCTCGACCTCGGCCGGTGGCGGGCCGGAGTCGGCGGCAACAGTGTGAGGCGCCACTGTCATGAGCGGACGCGGACTGTGCAGGCGAGCCTCTTCGAGCAGGCTCCCGCCCCAGCGCTGGCGCATGACGGTGGTGGGATCGCCGGGCTCTGCGTCGATGCAGTTGGCCGCAAGCGGCAGTCCCATGCGCGCTGCCAACCGCGCCATGACCTCGTTGCCACGTTCGGTGCCCGCGGCGACCACGGCCGATGCGTTCATGTCGTCCGCGGCCCGGGCGAGGATCGCCGCCAGCGCATCAGGGGCGAAGGGCTGCACCGCGTCCATCGAGACGGACTGTGGTTCGCCGAACTTGCGTGCAAGGGCGAGTGCCTGCTTGGAAGCATCGCTCGAGTCCATCAAGACGATGACAGTCACAAGACACCGGCCTTCTGCAGCATCTCGACCACAGCGGGTGCCGCCGCCGAGCCGGCGCCGAGCGATTCGGCGCGGCGCCCCTGGCCCGCGGGCACCGCCAGCTTCACCAGCTCCAGGCGCGGTACGGGGCGCGTTGGCGTGCTTTCCGCCATGGGTTTGCTTCGCGCTCGCATCTTGCCTGGCACGGAGGGATACCGCGGCAGGTTCAGGCCCTCCTTCACTGTGAGCACCGCGGGCAGCGGAACCACGTAAACGTCGCGGCCGCCCTCGACCTCCTGCTCGCAGCGCACCGAGGAGCCTTCGAGCGTCACCTTCTTGAGCCCGGCGACGCACGGTCGCGCAAGCGCGTACGCGACCCGAATTCCGACCTGGAAGCCGGCCGAGTCGGCCGACTCATTGCCGAAGAAGATCAGGTCGAAGGGGCCGTTGGAGGTTTCATCGGCTCGGATCGCTTCGATCAGCGCCGCCGCCGTCGATTCCGCATCCCACTCCTGCCCGTCGGTCTTCAGGTGAATCGCGCGGTCGATGCCGAGCGCCATCGCGTCACGCAGCTGCTCCACCGCCTCGGGCGGCCCAAGCGTGAGGACGACCGATTCGCCCTTGTTCGCCTCGATGAGGCGGACTGCTTCTTCCACACCGCACTCCTCGTGGGGGCTGATCGTGAATCCCAAATGTTGGGTGTTGATCGCGCGGGCATCGTCCGTAAGCACGATGCGTCCCCCAGTGATCGGCACTCGTTTGACGCAGACGAGAACCTTCACGCCGCCGCGCGCAGCGCCCTCATGATCGAATGCGTGCGTTCTCGGGATCGAAGAGCGGCGTCGCTCCGGCCACCGCGACGGTCACGGGATAGCGCTCGTCCATGTACTCGACGAGAAGCTGATTGCCCACCACCGCCTCCTCCAGCGTGAGGTACGCCATCAGGATGTGCTTGCCGGCCGACGGTCCGGCGCCCGCGCTTGTCACGTACGACCCACGGCCCTTGCGATCCACGATCCGCTTGCCGGCGCGGGTCAGGATGGGCTCACGGCCGAGCATGTAGCGCTTCTCGCCACTCTTCGACTGGTGGTCATCAACCGTGAGAGTGCAGAGGATGGCGGCGGGGTCCTCCTCGCGGTGATGAAGGTGCGCCGCCTTGCCGATGAAGGCCTCTTCCTTCACGCGCGGCGCTGCCATGCCGGCCTCCACCACGTTGTACTCGGTCTCCAGCTCGTTGCCGTGCGCCCGGTAGGACTTCTCGAGCCGACCTGTCGTGCCGTACACGCCGATGCCGCACGCGGCCAGGCCGTGCGGCCGCCCAGCCTCCCAAAGGGTGTCCCACAGCTTCAGCCCCTGCTCGATCGGCACGTACAGCTCCCAGCCCAGGTCGCCCACGTAGGAGATGCGTGACGCGAGCACACGCTGGGTGCCGATCTCGAGCGTTCGGCACGTACCGAACTTGAAGCCCTCGTTTGTGACGTCGTCCGAGGTCGCGCCTGCGAGGACCTCACGCGCTTGCGGGCCCCACAGTCCGACCGTCGTCATGGCGGATGTCATGTCGGCGAGCTGTGCGCTGGGCAGGAGCTGGTCGCGAAACCACTTCTTGTCGGCCATGCCGGAGGCGCCTCCGGTGACAACCCGGAAGTGCTCGTCGCCCAGCCGCATGATGGTCAGGTCGGACTTGAAACCGCCGTGCGTGCTGAGCACTGGCGTGTACACGACCCGACCGACCGGCACGTCCATCTGCCGCAGCGCGACGCACTGGACGGAAGCGAGCGCGTCCGGTCCAAGGATGTCGAAGATCGTGAACGCCGACAGGTCGAAGAGGCCGGCGCGTTCGCGCATCGCCAGGTGCTCCGCGTTGATGATCGGCGACCACCAGCGCGCGTCCCACTCTGCCGTCCGCCGCGTGACGCGGTCGCCGAACTCCTCGAGCAGGGGGGCGTTGGACTCGTACCACTGAGGCCTTTCCCACCCGGCAGCCTCGAAGAACACCGCGCCAAGCTCCCGTTCGCGCACGTGGAACGGCGCCAGGCGGACGTTGCGGTTAGACGCCCACTGCTCGCTGGGGTGGACGATGCCATAGGTCTTGTTGAATCCCTCGCCGGCTCGCGCGCGCACGTGCGCGCGCGTCTTCTGGTGTTCGTGGAATCGAGCGATGTCCGAGGAGTGAAGGTCGATTTCCGACTCACCGTGGACCATCCACTCGGCCACAGCCTTTCCTGTGCCGGGTCCCTCTTTGACCCAGACCGCAGCGGCTGCCCACAGGCCCTTGACGTCGGGTGACTCGCCGAGGACCGGCATGCCATCCGGGGTCAGGGAAAGGATGCCGTTGATGGCGTACTTCACGCCCACCGACTCGTCGCCGACGATCTCCGGCATCAGCTCGAGCGCGTGCTGCATCTGCTCCTCGAAATCGCCCTGTGTAAAGGGGAACTCGGTCGGTGACAGCGCGGCCTGCTCGACCGCCGGGAGGTCCTCCGGGTCGTAAAGGATGGGGCGGTGAGCGTAGGAGCCGATCTCGAGGTCGCCGCCCGCCTGGCGCTCGTACATGTTGGTGTCCATATCGCGCACGATGGGGTGCTCGATGTCGGACTTCGCGCCGCGGAAACGCGGCACCGGGCCGATGTCGATCATCTGGTGCACGGCCGGCGTCAAGGGGATGCGCGTGCCGGCCATCCGCGCCAGTCGCGGGCTCCAAACGCCACCGGTGATGACCACGATCTCGGCCTCGATGTCGCCGTCGGTCGTGCGGACCCGCTTGACACGTCCGGCCTCGACGTCGATGCCGATCACCTCCGTCTTGGGCGCGATGTGGAGAGCGCCGGAGGCCTGTCCCTTCTCGCGCATCAGCGTGCCGGCGCGCAATGAGTCGACCACACCCACGCCGGGCGTGTAGAACCCGCCGAGGATCACCGACTCGTCGATGTACGGCACAAGCTCCTTGACTTCGGCAGGCGTGACGAGCGAGATGGGCTCTATGCCCCACGACCTACCCGATGCCGTTCGCCGCGTCAGCTCCTGCATCCGTTCCCTGGTCCGCGCGACCTCGATGCCGCCCGACTCGATGAAGACACCCATGTCCCTGTACTGGCGCACGCTGTCCACCGTCAGGGCGGTCATCTCCTTGGAGTGATCGACCAGGAAGATGAAGTTGGAGGCGTGGCCTGTCGAGCCGCCGGGGTTGGGCAGCGGGCCTTTGTCCAGGAGCACAATGTCACGCCAGCCGAGGCGGGTGAGGTGGTAGGCGAGGCTGTTGCCGACGATCCCGCAACCGATGACGACGCAGCGCGCGTGAGCTGGAAGCCCTCCTCCCCCTTCATGGGTAGGTGCCTCCTCCCCATTTATGGGGAGGTGGCGCGAAGCGCCGGAGGGGCTGGGGGGTCGGTGAGGCTCGCTCACTCTGGGATGTAGGGCGAGCGCACTTCTTCGGGGAGCTCGTACCAGCGCATTCGGTCCCCGACCTGGGCGCGCATCCGCCACTTCAACGGCTTGGGCTGAGCCTCGACCACGGTCCACAGCTCGTCGAGGCGCGAGTTCACGAGGTCCCGGTCGACGTCGAGCTCAGCGACCGTGTGCCGTAGCTTCTCGAGGTTGACCTGCAGCGTGCGATAGAGGCCCCAGTCCTCCGCCGCCAACCGAGCGACGTATGTTGCATCGATCGCTTCATCATCCTTGGCAGCGATCGGGTGGTCGAGGAGGAGGGCGGTAAGGTCGATGAGGTCCTTGCGGTTGACCTCGTAGATCTGCAGCTTGCTGAGCAGCAGGTCTGATGGACTTGCGCAGGGTCCTGTGTGGGCGAGGCGACTGCGCAGGTCGATGACATGCGACATCCGGATCACGTCGATGAAGACGTCGACCTGCTTGCCGTTGTTGCCGTCAAAGAAGTAGAGGCGGCGGTCGCCCTGCATGAGATTGAAGCGCTCGTTTGCCTCGTAACCGATGGATGGGAAAAAGGCCAGCGCCGCCTTCCGGTCCTTGCGGGCGATCACGTAATCCAGGTCGCCGTATTTCCGTCTTAGTGGGGCATGATGCGAGCTTGGGGAGTGCAGGTGGATGCCGGCTCCGCCCAGCAGTTTCACCGCGACCTTCTTTGCTCTGGCCGCCTCCGCGACACGCTCCGCCTCCTCGATCGTGTCTTCCAGCGGCCGACCGTTCGAATTCAATTTGCGCCCTGCCCGCGCCCGGCGGTCACTCGGGCGAGATCTCGATCACGATCGTCTTGAGGTCCGTCATCTGCTCCAGGGCGAAGCGCCCGCCGACGCGCCCGATTCCGCTCTTCTTGCCCGCGCGACCGCCGAACGGAAGGTGGGCCTCCCAGTAGTTGGTCGACTCGTTGACGTTGACCCAGCCTGTCTCGAGTGCATCGGCGAAGCGGAGCGCTCGCGAGAGGTCTTTCGTGTAGACGGCTCCCAGCAGCCCATATGGCGAGTCGTTGGCCAGCTCGAGCGCCTGCTTCTCGTCGCGAAACTTGATGATCGGCGCGATCGGGCCGAAGGTCTCCTCGCGGCTCACGCGCATGTCGGGCTCGACGCCGTCGAGGATCGTCGCGTGGTAGTACAGGCGTGTCGGGAAGCCCTTCGCCCGCTCCCCTCCGAGGACTAGCTTCGCGCCGTGCTTGAGCGCGTCGGCCACGTGCTGATCCATCTTGGCCGCGACGCCCTCGTTGTTGAGCGGGCCCAGAGTGGTGTCATCCGCGAAGGGGTCGCCGAGCCGCAGCGCGCGCGCCGCGTCGGCGAGGCGAGCCACGAACTCGTCACGGATCGGCTCCTCGACAAGGATGCGCTCCCCAGCAGTGCAGCTCTGGCCTGCGCAGAGGTAGCAGCCGACGATTGCCCCCTCGACGGCGCGGCCGATGTCCGCGTCGGCGAACACGACCTGAGGGCCGTTGCCTCCGAGCTCGAGCATCACGTGCTTGCCCGCGGCCCGCTTCGCGACCGAGGCGCCCGTCTCGGTCGAGCCGACGAAGCCCACGCCGTCCACGAGCGGGTGACCCGCCACCTCGTCGCCGACCTCGGCGCCCGGTCCCGTGACGAGGTTGACCACGCCGGCCGGAAAGTCCGCCTCCGCGATGCACTCCATCAAGGCGACCGAGATCACGCTCGTTGACGAGGCCGGCGTCCAGACCACGGTGTTACCCGCCGCAAGGGCCGGTGCGATCAGCTCGGCCGCCATGGTGAGCGGCCAGTTCCAGGGCGTGATGATGCCGTACACGCCGCGCGGGTAATGGCGCGCCAGGACGAGCTTGGTCGGACTGGCACTCGGCAGGACGCGGCCCTCGAGGCGCTTTAGGTCCTCCGCGGCGATGCGGAAGTACTCCGCCGCCTCGGCCACCTCGCCTACGGCTTCAGCCTTGAGAGGCTTGCCCTGGTCGAGCGTCAGGAGTCGCGCTAGCTCGTCGCTCCTCTTCTCGATCGCCTCGGCGACCCGGTGCAGCCGCTTCGACCGCTCGAAGCCCTTGAGCTTCGCCATCGCCGAGCGCGCCTTGTGCGCGGCCTCCACCGCGCGCTGCGCGTCCGCCCGCGTGCCCTTTGGAACCTGGGCGATGATCTCGCCGGTCGCGGGGCTGTCGGCGTCGAAGAGCTGCCCGCTCTCCGACTCCGTCCACTTCCCGTCGACGAACATCTTCTTGACTGAGCGGGCGACGTCGATCGTCATTTCAGTCTCCGTTCCTTCCAAGGGTGAAAGCTCGCTGATAGATCTCGCGGTACGCGGCGGCGTCGACGTCGCGCGGGTTGCCGATGGTCTGCGGGTCGGCGAAAGCCTTGTCGGCCAGCATCGGGATCTCGGTCTCGCTAAAGCCAAGCTCTTGCAGCCCGGGGATCTCGACGTCGACGGTCAGGACGTGGACGTACTCGACGGCCATCTCGGCGGCCTCCCACATCGAGATGTGGGTGGTGTCGAGGCCGAAAGCGGTCGCCATGCGCGCGAACCGCTCCGGCTCGCCCGCGTAGTTGTACTCCATGACCGGACCGAGCAGGCGCGCGGTCAACGCGCCGTGCGGCGCGTCGTGCACACCACCGGCCGTCTGGCTCATCGCGTGCGCGGCGCCGGCGGAGTCGGTGCCATACGCGAGTCCGGCGAGCATCGCCGCCGCGCTCATGTGGTACCGCGCCTCGAGGTTGTTCGACTGGGAGAACGCGACCCGCAGGTAGCGCGCGACGTACTCCATCGCGAGGAGCGCCACCGCGTCGGTAAACGGCTGGTGATAGGACATCGTGTAGCACTCGACCGCGTGGGCCAGGGCGTCCATGCCCGTGCCGGCGGTAACCGCGGGCGGCAGCTTCACCGTCAGCTCGGGGTCGATCAACGCGACCCATGAGGCGATGTTCGGCGTGCCGCCGACGTTGAACTTGATCTTCCGCTTGGGGTCGGTGATGACCGCCCACAGAGTGACCTCGCTCCCAGTGCCCGCCGTGGTGGGCACAGCGATCATGGGCGGGATACGGGAGCGGATGGGGCTGTGTCCCCACTCGTAGTCCACGATGCTCCCGTCGTGGGCGGCGACGACGCCAATTCCCTTGGCCGTGTCTATCGAGCTGCCGCCGCCGATCGCGACAAGGCCGTCGCAACCTTGCGTGCGATACTCAGCGGCTCCCGCGTCGACGAGCTCCACGCCGGGATTGGCCTTGACCCGATCGAACACGACGGGTTCGACATCTGAACCGCGCAGTGCGACGAGAGCGGTCTCGAGCAGGCCCGCTGCCTTGACTCCCGGGTCGGTGACGAGCAGCGGACGGCGTATGCCGAGCTGGCTCGCCTCGTTGCCGAGCTCCTGGATCGCGCCCAGGCGCTGGACGAGCCGGGTCGGGCTCTGGTAGGTGCGGAGCGTGTATTCGAGCATGGGTTACAAAAGGCCGCCGAGCTTGAGCCCGGCGGCCGACACAACTCTACTCAACCGGGATTTCGTGGTGGATCCTGCGCAGGTCGATGCCCTGCCGGTTCCGCACGACGCGAGCCACGACGTAGATGACGACCGCGACGACGTAGGTCGCCAGGAAGTAGTAGACGGAGTTCGGGGTCGACTGAAACGACGTGCCGTACAGGTTGTCCTTGTTGAAAGACCACTCGTACAACATGAACAGCAGGAACAGGCCGGTGATCACGCCGACGATCGTGATCGCAGGGACGCCGGCCACCTTGTACCGGGCAATGGGCGACGCTTCGTAAAGATCCTTGCGCCGCCAGGGCAGGATGATCGCCGCCACGACGGTGGCGAAGAAGGTCAAGGCGAGGACGGCGGTCGCGTCCAGGAAGACGCTCGTGAAGCTCGGCTTGAAGGCATAGATCGCGCTGATCACGATCGACGGCACGATCATCAACGCCAGCGAGCCATAGGGCACGCGGCGCTTAGCTGAAATGTTGGCCGCCCATGCCGGCAGCACTCGGTCGAATGCGGCGGCGAATATGACGCGGGTCGAAGACAGGAACAGGGTTCCGGCCCAGCCGAAGAACCACAGGCCCATGACGATGATGAGCAGAGCCTGGAACAGGTGGTTGTTGACGAGGAAGCCGGCGAACATCACCGGGTAGGGCCAGATCGGCACAGGCGGCGCGGCGGCACCCTGGACCGCAAACAGGTTGTTCCAGTACGCCGCGTTGGCCGACTGGTAGAAGTTCCAGCCGATGGTCTTGTTGATCAGGAGCACGACGACCGCGACCATGGCCACGGTGACCCACAGGCCCGCGAACATGCTCCAAAACGGCTTGCGGATGTCTTTCGCCCCGCGCACCTCGCCGTAGAGGGTTGCGCCCCAGTTGGGCCACAAGAGATAGAAGGCCAGCCAGGGGAGCAGAAGAAGCACTGGCCCGAAAGCGAAGGTACCGAAGCTCGAGCCTCCGAAGGTCTTGCTCGCCGCGTCGATCGTGCCCTGGTAGGCGTTGGCGGGAGCTCCGAACAGGCTCGTCGCTTCTCGGTTGAACGCGTTCTGGAAGTCGCTCTGGCTGTAGAAGAGGAGGAGGCCGCACACCACGGCAAGTCCCGCCAGGCCGATCCAGAAGCAGACTTTCTGGATCCGGGCGTAAGTCTCCATTCCCATCGTGACGACGACGCTCACGAAAGCAAGCACGATGAGGCAGGACACAAAGATGCCGGTCTGGCTCGTGAAGAAGGTTGCGACTCCTGTCCAGCCAAGCGTGTAGGCCAGCGGAGAGAAGAACTGGACCACGAGGATGTTGGCGTAGATGGGCGCCCAGAGAAAGAGCGTGAACCACCATCCGGTAATGGATAGAACGAATCCGAGGCCACCACCGAGCACGCGGCTCTGCCACGCATAGTCGCCTCCGGTGCGGGGCATCACGCTCACCAACATCGCGTAGGTGATGACGAGGAACGTGACGAGCACGCCGAAGAGAAGTATCCCGACGAGAAGCTGCCCGTCGGGGACCGTGTAGACGTAGGACATCCCGTACAGGCCGAGCGTGATCAGGTTGATCGACCAGAACGAGTAGATGAAAGCGTCGAACGTCGACCAGGCCTTGACCAGCCCGGTCGCGTTGCGCAAAAACAGAGAGGGCCTCGCCGCTGTAGCCGGCGTCCCCATCGTCGTGTCCGCCATATGCTTCCTCCTTAGCTCTTCATCCGTTGACCAGCTGGTAGCTCTTGATCCCTTTTTTGGGGTCGAGCTGGATGATCGCCCCCATGAGCATCCCTTCCTCGTACGCGCTGCCTGGGTTGATCGACAGCGTCTTGCCGATCTTCACCGCGCCTTTGCTCTCATGGATGTGGCCGTGCAGGGAGATGAGCGGCTGCCGGCGTTCGATTGCCTCCCGCACGGCGGTCGAGCCGACGGGCCGCAGCGCGCGCCCGCCGTGCAGCAGCTTCAGGTCCGCGTCGATCGCGGGTGCCTCATCCAGACCCGACTTGTACGGCGGGCAGTGCAGGTTGAAGATCGCGCGCGAAGGATCCGGGATCTGTGACGCCATCGCGTCGATGCGCGCCGCGAGCTTTTCCTCCGACTCTTCGCGGTGCGTCTTCCACGGAGTCGGGTTCGACCAACCGGTCGAGATCATCGAGAAGCCGTCGATCTCGACCACGTGCCCCTCGCCGAGCTCGACAAGCTCGGCGCGCCGGATCACGTCGTCGACCTCCATCTCGTCGTCGTTGCCTGGACACACGAAGCAGCGGATGCCGGACCCGCGGAGCTTGTCCGCGGCCAGGCCCATCCACCGGTCGACGCCTTCCAGCATCACCTCCTGAAAGCACTCCGCGCGCTTCACCGGGTCCTGGTCGAGCTCGTGCAGGCGCCCAACGCTCATTCGGAGCGGGTAGTAGCCCTTGCGGCGGATGTTGGCCTCGACCTCGCCGACCTGGTCGGCGGCGACCGCCTGCTCCTCGCCACCGAGAGCGACCGTGTAATGGCCGTTCTCCGAGACGATCGGCACGATCGCCTTGCCCGTCATATCGCCCCCGCAGATGAGGAC
>Ga0209806_1002084_pt1 | contig 12611 bp, 10 predicted proteins | sample GraSoiAngelo_152_FD_186166 | JGI IMG/M metagenome (GOLD analysis project Ga0209806, IMG submission 186166) | Grasslands soil microbial communities from the Angelo Coastal Reserve, California, USA - 14_1009_12_30cm (SPAdes) (version 2) | ecosystem: Environmental > Terrestrial > Soil > Grasslands ... | reverse complement strand
TCGACCAGTCCGCATCCGCCGGATTCATCAAGCTCTGGGGCATGGGTCTGCGCACGGCGGCGCGCGTCCAGGGACAGCTCCATGCGCGCGAGCTGGGCAAGCTGCTGGGAGACCCGAAAAGGCTCGCACCATAGCCAGCAAGACACCTAAGAGGAAAGCCGGCAAGCTGTGGGGCGGCCGTTTCAACCGAGCCCTGCTGCCTGAGCTGGAGCGCTTCTCCTCTTCGCTCGCGGTCGACTTCGAGCTGTATCCGTACGACATCGCAGGCAGCCTCGCGCACGCGCGCGGCCTGGCCGCGTCGGGCGTCCTGTCGGCCCGGCAGGTTGCGGCGATAGAACGTGGCCTGAGACAGATCCAGCGCGAGCTCGACGGCGACAAGTTCGATTTCAAGCTCGAGGACGAGGACATCCACACCGCGATCGAACGGCGCCTCATCGAGATCACGCCGGCGGGCGCGGCGCTGCACGCGGGGCGATCGCGCAACGACCAGGTCGCGCTCGACCTGCGGCTTTTCTGTCGGGATGCCGCGGTGGAAGCCACCGTCGGCCTGGCCAACCTCGTGAACGCGCTCGCGGACCAGGCAGAAGCGCACGCGGGCTGGATCATGCCCGGATACACCCACCTGCAGCGAGCCCAGCCGGTGACGCTGGGCCATCACTTGCTCGCCCACGCCGAGCCCCTGCGGCGCGACGCGACACGATTTCGGCACGCGTACGACGCGGCCGATGAGATGCCGCTCGGTTCGGGAGCGCTGGCCGCATCGACGCTGCCCCTCGAGCGAGACGTCGTCGCGCGCGAGCTTGGTTTCGATCGACTGACCAAGAACAGCATCGATGCCGTCTCCGACCGAGACTTCGCGCTTGACCTCGCCTATGCCTGCACGGTTGCTGCGATCCATCTGAGCCGGTTTGGCGAAGACGTCGTTTTGTGGGCCACGACCGAGTTTGGCTTCGTCAAGCTTGCGGACGAGATCGCCACGGGGTCGAGCTTGATGCCTCAGAAGAGGAATCCGGATGTGGCCGAGCTTCTTCGGGGACGTTCTGGCCGGGCGGTGGGCAGCTTCGTCGCGTTGGCCACGACCCTCAAGGGGCTTCCTCTCGCTTACGACCGCGATCTGCAGGAAGACAAGCCGCCGCTTTTCGCGACGGTCGACAACATGTTTGACTGCCTGGAGGCGGCGGCGCTTCTGGTCGAGCATCTCGAGTTCGACCGCGAGCGCCTCGAGGCCGCCGCGGGAGATGTCGGACTGGTCGCCACTGACGTGGCGGAGGAGCTGGTCCGCCGGGGCACTCCGTTCCGGAACGCGCACGACCAGGTCGGGCGACAGGTTCGCGACGGCAGCTTCAAGGCTCCTTGGGACGCCAAAGCGTCCGTGGCAAAGCGCGATCTCCCCGGCGGGCCGCATCCACGCCGTGTGGCCGCCAGGGCCAGGGCCATACGCCGCGAGGCCGCCGACCTGCTCCTCTGGGGCGAAGGTCACCCGCCTCCTCTTCCAAGGTAGAGTTCGGGCCGCCCATGCTGCTCGCGGTCGACGTCGGCAACACCAACGTGACCCTCGCCCTATTCGACGGGGACCGCCTCGCCGCGGACTGGCGCGTCACGTCGCACCGGGAACGGACGGCCGACGAGATGGCCGTGGAGCTGCGCCAGCTGTTCGAGCTCCGCGGTTTCGAGCTGGACGTCGTCACGGGCGTCGTCATCTCGAGCGTCGTCCCAACCATCAATGCCGCCCTGGTTGAGGCTTCGCGCCGCTACCTCAAGTGCGAGCCGGTGATGGTTGGCCCTGGGACCAAGACCAGCGTCCGAATCCGCTACGACAACCCGAAGGATGTTGGCGCCGACCGGATCGCGAACGCGCTCGCCGCGTACTCCAAGTACGGCGGCCCGGTGGTCGTGATCGACTTCGGCACGGCGGTCACCTACGACGCGATCAACGCCGATGGCGACTACCTGGGCGGAGCGATCGCGCCCGGGGTCGAGATCTCCCTGGACGCCCTGGTCTCCCATACGGCGATGCTTCGCCGGGTCGAGCCGATCGCGCCCGACTCGGTGATCGGCCGCAACACCGTGGCCTCGATCCAGTCCGGCCTGGTCTGGGGCTTCGTGGCCCAGGTCGAGGGCATGGTCAAGCGGATGGTCGACGAGCTCGGCGGCAAGGCGAGGGTCGTGGCCACCGGCGGCCAGGCCTCACTCGTCGCGGGACTGACCCACGTCATAGAAACGACCGACCCGCTGCTGACTCTCGACGGTTTACGCCTTATCTACGCTCAAAACTCGGACGGGGGTGCTAGAACGTAGCCCGTCTATGAAGACGGCGCCGAAATTCCACCTGTACGTGCTCGACGCAGTCCGGCTGCCCAGCCTGGCGGCGACGGGCCTGGACGTACAGGACCTGCCAGGCATGGAGCAGATCGAACGCCCGGCGCTCGTCCTCCTAGCCCCCGGCCAGAAGGCGCCAGAGCAGCTTGATCTGATGGCGATCGAGTTGCCTGCCGACGCGTCCCCGTCGGCCGTGCGCGAGCTCATCCGTATCGGGATGGAAAACGTTGTCCTCAAGCAGCAGATGGCGCAGCTCGAGGCCGAAGCGCATCGCCGCCACCGCCAGTTTCGCGAGCTGAACCGGATCGGCGTTGCCCTTTCTGCCGAGAAGGACATAGAACGCCTGCAGTCGTTCATCCTCACGACGATGCGCCAGCTGACGCACGCGGACGGCGCCAGCCTGTGGCTGAAGATGGAGGAGGACAGCGGCCCAAAGCTGTTCCTGGCGTCGAGCCAGAACCATTCGCTCGACAAGAGCACCTATCAGGCATTCAAGGTCCCGGTGAACGAGAAGTCGGTTGTGGGTTACACGGTGTCGGTAGGCAAGAGCCAGATTTACGACGATGCCTACAACCCGCCGCCGGGCAAGCCCGTCGGCGGCAAGAGCTTCGACGCCCAGTTCGGCTACCGGACCAAGTCGATGCTCACGGTCCCTATGCGCGACTACCACAACGATGTCGTGGGCGCAGTCCAGCTGATCAACGCCAAGAAGCGATTTGAGACCAAGTTGACGATCGACAACGTCGGGACCGAGGTGGTCAGCTTCCAGCCCGATGACGTGGAGATGATCGAATCGATCGCCAGCCAGGCTGCGGTCGCGCTGGACAACAAGAGCTTGCTCGATTCGATCCAGGCCCTGTTCGACGGTTTCGTCCAGGCGAGCGTGACCGCGATCGAGCAGAGAGACCCGAGCACCGCCGGTCACTCGGGTCGCGTGGAGGGTCTGACCACCAGGTTGGCTCGCGCCATCAACGAGATCGCGACAGGGACCTATCGCAACGTCCATCTCGGTGAGGACCAGCTCAAGGAGCTTCGGTATGCATGTCTCTTGCACGACTTCGGCAAGGTCGGCGTGCGCGAACACATCCTCATCAAGGCCAAAAAGCTGGTCCCGGGCCAGCTCGAGGTCATCCGGGCCCGTTTTGAGTTCATCGAGCGGTCAGTTCAAGTCAAGTACGCGACGGAGAAGCTCGAAGCGATGAAGGCCGGTCGCAACGGGTCCACCATCGACGAGATCGATCGCCGCCTCACGGCGGAGCTGGCCCAGCTCAACGAATGGGTGAACAGCATCGCCGCGGCGAACGAGCCGACGGTAATGCCCGAAGACAAGGCGTCGATGCTCGAATTCCTCTCGCAGCAAACCTATTACGACATCAGTGGCAATCCGCATCCGATGCTCGAGCCGCAAGAGTTTCGTTTCCTGAGCATCCGCAAGGGCACTCTCGACCCGCAGGAGCGTCTCGAGATGGAGTCACACGTCACGCACAGCTTCCACTTCCTCACCAAGATCCCGTGGACACCCGTGATGAAAGGCATTCCAGAGATCGCGTACGGTCATCACGAAAAGCTGGACGGATCCGGTTATCCGCGTGGATTGGCCGGTGATCAGATCCCGCTGCAGGCTCGAATGATGACGATCTCCGACATCTACGATGCGTTGACCGCGCAGGACCGGCCATACAAGAGGGCGGTTCCGCCGGCCACCGCGCTGGACATCCTCCATGAAGAGGCCAAGCAAGGAAAGCTCGACCAGGACCTACTTGAAATCTTCGTCGAGAAGAGGATCTACCAACCCATGGCCGCGAGATGAGGATCAAGTTCTGGGGCACGCGAGGCACCCGCCCCACCCCTGGGCGCCGCACCCTTCGCTACGGCGGCAACACGACCTGCATCGAGGTCCGGGACAAGGAAGACAACCTGCTGGTGATCGATTCCGGGTCCGGCATCGCCGAGCTGGGGAGCACGTTCAGCCCGTCTGAGCCGCTGCAGGCCCATCTGCTGATCACCCACACGCACCTCGATCACATCCAGGGTTTTCCGTTTTTTCTTCCGGCCTTCGTGCCGGGGACGCACCTCACCATCGTCGGGCCGGCCGGCTCCGCAAAGTCGCTGCAGGCCGCATTCGCAGACCAGACCGATCCCGCCTACTTCCCGGTTCGGTTGAGCCACATGCCGGCCGAGATGGAATTCATCGAGCGGAACCCCGGAGAGACTTTCGACGTCGGTGCGCTGCGCATCACGCCGCATCTTTTGATGCATCCGATTCCGACGTTCGGCTACCGGATCGATGAGGGCACCTCGCGCTTCACATTTGCGACCGACAACGAGATCGCGCTGTTCGCCAACGGCTCCAACGGAACGCTGAAGGACCTGGCCAACTGGTGTCGCGACTCTGACCTGCTGGTCCACGACGCGCAGTACAGCGCCGAGGAGTACAAGACGCATGCCGGCTTCGGTCATTCGACATATGAGCAGTCGCTGGCGCTGGCCGAGCAGGCAGGAGTCAAGGAGCTGGCGTTTTTCCATCATGACCCTCTGCATTCAGACACGGACGTCGATGCGCTGATCGAGCAAGCGCTTGGCAACCACCGCGCCGCCGGAGGCGCCGATGTGAACTCGTTTCCCGCCGCGGAGGAACAGGAGCTCACCGTCTAGCCGCTACTCTTTTTCGATCGTGACGGAAGAGAAAGAGCTCGATCTGCCTGCTGTCATGCGCGATCGCCGCGAGAAGTTGGAGCGGCTTCGCGCGGCGGGCGTCGACCCCTATTCGCGGGGATTCAAGCCCACCCACACGTCCGAGACGGCGATGGCGCTGCTGGGAGACGCCGAGCGCACCGATCCGGTGACGTTGGCGGGACGGCTGATGGTGAAGCGCCTTCAGGGAGGGCTCGTCTTCGCCGACCTTCAGGACGGCCGTGGCCGAATTCAACTCATGGCCAACCGCAACGTCCTTGGAGATGAAAATTTCGCGCGCTTCGCCGACCTCGACGTGGGCGATATCGTCGGCGTGACAGGGCCGATCTTCAAGACCAGGCGTGGTGAGATCACGCTCGAGGTGCATTCGTTCCAGCTGCTGACGAAGTCACTGCGGCCCTTGCCTGAGAAATGGCACGGCTTGAAGGACGTCGAGATCCGCTACCGGCAGCGGTACGTAGACCTGATCGCCAACCCGCAGGTGCGCGAGGTGTTTCGCGCACGGAGCAAGATCATCACCTCGATCCGAGGCCTGCTCGACGAGCGTGGGTTCATCGACGTCGAGACGCCGGTGCTGCAGGAAATTCCCGGCGGCGGCCACGCGCGGCCATTCCTGACGCATCACAACTCGCTGGATCGCGACCTCTTTCTCCGCATCGCGTTGGAGCTGCACCTGAAACGGCTGCTCGTAGGCGGGTTCGAGCGCGTCTACGAGGTCGGCCGCGTCTTTCGCAACGAGGGCCTGTCGCCGCGCCACAATCCGGAGTTCACGCTGCTCGAGTGTTATCAGGCTTACGCGGACTACGAGGACATGATGCAGCTCACTGAGGACCTGATAGTGGTCTCCGCGATGGCCGCCGGGCGGCCGCTGGAAACGGCGTACGAGGGCGAGCCGGTCAATCTGACGCCGCCATTCCGCCGCGAACGAATGGCGGACCTTGTCCTGGAACACACCGGAAGGCACGCGGTCGGTGAGGAGTTGAACGACCTGTTCGAGGAACACGTGCAGGCGCGGCTCCGTCAGCCGACCTTCGTGCTCGACTATCCGGTCGAAGTCTCGCCCCTGGCGCGACCGCGAGAGGACGATCCGCGATTCGTGGAGCGCTTTGAGCTGATCATCCTCGGCCGCGAGTATGCCAACGCCTTCACCGAGCTGACCGATCCAATCGATCAACGCGCTCGCTTCGAAGCGCAGGCCGCCAAGCGTGCGGCCGGCAACGTCGAAGCGCATCCCATGGACGAAGACTTTCTGCGCGCAGTTGAATACGGATTGCCGCCGTGCGGTGGTCTGGGAGTAGGAATCGATCGGCTGGTGATGCTCCTGAACGATCAGCCGTCGGTGCGTGACGTGATCCTGTTTCCGGTCATGAAAGCCGAGAGCTGATGCTGTCGCTGGCCTTCATCCGCAAGAACCCCGATGTCGTCCGGCGCGCCGCCGAGCTCAAGGCCGAACCGGCGCCCGTCGACGAGATCCTGCGGCTGGACACTACGTGGCGCGAACACCTCACCGCGGCCGAAAAAATCAAGGAGGAGCAGAACAAGCTCTCCAAGGAGTTCGCGAGGACGCGCGACGAGGCACTCAAGGAACGTCTGCGCCAGATGGCCGATACCGGCAAGAGCGAGCTTGCTGTCGCGGAGTCGGTGAAACGCGACCTGGACGATCTGCTGCTGCGCGTGCCAAACATCTTTCACGACTCGGTGCCGATCGGGAAGACCGAGGCCGAAAACGTGGTCGTCCGGGAGTGGGGGAGCAAGCCTGACCTCGGCTTTGCCCCGCGTACGCATTACGACCTCGGTGAGGCGCTTGGCATCATGGACTTCGAGCACGCGGCGCGTGTCGCGGGTTCGCGTTTTGCCTTCCTGCTAGGCGACGGAGCGCGGCTCGAGCGCGCGATGGTCCAGTTCATGCTCGACGTGCACACGCGCGAGCACGGCTACAAGGAAGTCTGGCCACCGATGTTGGTGAACTCGGCGTCCATGGTGGGCACGGCGAACCTGCCCAAGTTTGCCGACGCCGCCTTCAAGGTCGAAGGCCGTGATCTCTGGCTCATCCCCACAGCGGAAGTGCCTGTCACGAACTTTCATCGCGACGAAATCCTGGAAGCCGACCGGCTTCCTCTGAAATACGTCGCCTACGCGCCTTCCTGGCGTACGGAGGCGGGCGCCGCGGGCAAGGACACCCGCGGTTTCATCCGCCTGCACCAGTTTTCAAAGGTGGAGCTCGTCAAGGTGACGAGCGCCGAGACCTCGCTGGATGAGTTCGAGCAGCTGACGCGCGATGCCGAGGACATTCTCCAGCGTCTCGGTCTGCACTACCGGGTGTTGGCAATGTGCACGGGCGACATGGGATTCGCGCAGTACAAGAAATACGACCTCGAGGCCTGGGCGCCGGGCCTCGACCGCCATCTCGAGGTGTCGTCGTGCTCGACCTTCAACGACTTCCAGGCGATGCGAGCCAACATCCGCTACCGGCCGGAGCGCGGGGCGCCGCCGAGGTTCGCGCACACCATCAACGGCTCGGGCCTCGCCCTCACGCGCACGATCGACGCGATCATGGAGACCTATCAGCGAACAGACGGGATGATCTCTGTGCCGGACGTATTGAAGCCGTACATGGGCGGGGTAGAACTGATCGGGGCGCGATAATCGCGGGTGCCCCGGAGGGGTGGCCGAGTCCGGTTGATGGCGACAGTCTTGAAAACTGTTATAGGTGCAAGCCTATCCTGGGTTCAAATCCCAGCCCCTCCGCCAACTTCGCCGCTCCGGCGAGTCTGCGAGGCGCGCTCCTCAACTGGGTGAGGGAAACTGCGCTGCCGTCCCCTTCGCGAACCTCCGGACCACTCGTTGGCCCCAGATGGAGCTTCCAACCATCGTGATGAGGAAACACCCCACACCTGCTGCGACGGCCAACAGTTGAGGGAAGCCCAAGGCTACGGATACGACTGCCCCCCAGGCCCCGGCCACGACGGCCACGATGATCGTCAGCATCCCTGGAAGGGTTGTAAGGCTATGTCCCAGATCGGTTAGGAGGCGCCGGCCGGGGAGCACTTGGGCCAGGCCAAGAGTCGTGAAGATGCCGAGCATGTCGTCGTGCTTGGAAGTGACGAAGTACTGCGTCAGCTCAGGGTGCAGCTCCAGGTAGGCGTGCCTGATGCGGTTCATCCCCGTCACCCAGAGGGTATCTTCGTAGTTGAGCTGCGCAATCCGAGCGATCGTCGCCAGGCCGACGAAGAACGTGATCGCCAGTAGCAAGATGGCCGCGGCGATGAACGTTTCAAAACGACCCGCCTGGGCGATGAGGGCCAGCGCGATGACCGCTCCCGACAGCACGGAAAAGAACATGTTTGCGCGGCTGAAGAATTCGGTGTAGCCCAGCGATCGAGTCGCGAGCAGGCTCCAGTGCTCGGTCGACAGAATCTGCATGCTCACGCCTTCGGCCGTGGCCGAGCCAGGGCCTCCAGCCGGCCGCTCTTGTCCGCGCGTTTCGAAACTCATCGCCGCCTCCCACTTCAAACAGCAGACAGTGTGCGGGGCTATTCTCGGTCGAACGGGCGAACCTGACCGGGTGTTCGGCGGGCACCGTAACCATCCGGCCCGCTTCAACCGTTCCAGGCAGAGGTGGCGGACGTCACTCCTGCTCGCGTCGGTGAACTGTCCCCGGATGGGCGTTGGCGTTGGGACGGAAGTCAGTGGCTCCCCGTGGCCGCATCGGCACCGCCTCCCGTCTGGGCCACGGCCCGCGTTCGATCCGCCGCCACCCTCGCCGCTCTGGGTTCCGCCCTGCTCGTTGGGATCGTCGCCGACCAGTGGCTGCGCACGGGCACCTTTGGCCTGGCCGCGTCGCTGACCTTCGTGGTGGCGGCGCTGGCGGTGGTTCGAGTAGGCGGTCTGGCGCGGTTCGAATCTCGTCTTCTTGTGGCGCTCGCCGCTTTGTTCGCGTACTGGTTCACGCTGCGCGCCAGCCCCTGGCTCTTGGTGCCAGACCTCTTGGTCGCGATCGGACTCCTGGGCCTGGCCGCGTCGCTCGCTGTTCGCGGCTCGACGTTCGACCTTGGCGTCTCCGAGCTTGCGGCTCGCGCCTTCCAGGGACTGGTTCAGCTCACCGCCGGCGCCGGGTTTGTCGCCCGACCTGCCCTCCGGGCACGAGGTCGCCTGCGCTCGGCTGCACCGGTCATCCGCGGTGTGGCCATCGCGCTCCCCATCGCGGCTGTTATCGCCGGGCTCCTCGCCTCAGCCGATCCGGTGTTCGCATCCTTCTTCAATCTCAACATCGACGCTGGCCAGCTCATCCTGGACGCCGTATTCGTGGTCCTTGGCGCGCTCGGTGTTGCGGGCTTGCTCCGCCTGGCCGCGTCGGAACCGCTGGAGAGGGTGAACGGCCCGCTCTGGCGACTCGGCGCCACCGAGGCCCTCGTGGTCCTGGCGGTTCTCGACGCGATCTTCGCGGCGTTTGCCGTGGCCCAGGTTCTGGCGGCGACGGGCGGCGCGGCCGATACGTTGAGATCCGCGGGCGTCACCTACTCGGACTACGCGCGGTCTGGCTTCTTTCAGCTGCTGTGGGTGAGCGGCATCACACTCGCGGTGCTGTTCCTGTTCAGCCGGATAAGCAAATTCTCCGACCGCCGAGGCGCGGTTGCCTTCATGGTCCTCGCCCAGTGCGCGATCGCGCTGACATTGATGATCGATGTGGTCGCCTTCCGCCGCCTGAGCCTCTACGAAGAGGCCTATGGCTTCACGATGCTCCGCCTCTACAGCCATGTCTTTGCCGTCTGGGTTGCGGTCGTCTTCCTGCTGCTCGCAGTCGATTTTCTAGGTGTCTGGTCGCGACGCCGGTGGTTTGTCGGCGCGATGCTGACAACGGCCATAGCCGTGCTTCTGGGCCTCAATTTCGTCAACCCAGAAGCGCTGGTCGTCTCGTTCAACACGAGCCATGCGCAGACGGCTCACAAGATCGACGGCGAATATCTGTCACAGCTGTCGAGCGATGCCACGCCGGCTCTCCTCGCCTCGCGGTCTTCGCTCGACCCCGCGCTAGGGGGGCAGATAGACAGGGTCGCGTGTGCCGGAACCCGGACGTACTCGCCGCCCGTCGCCGCGTTCAACTGGTCAGACTCGCAAGCCGCGGCGGCCCGCCGCACGGGCTGCTGATGTCGCGTTCCGGACGCGCCTCTGGCACCATATGATCCAGTGACGCCGGCCACAATCGCCGAACGCTTCGGCGCATCGAGCTGAGCAAGCTTCTCGATGACGAGCTGTTTGTGCTAGCGCCGGATGTCCCGAGTCCCTGGCGATGACGACCGCGTTCTCGAGACTTTCATCGATGTTGCCGGCCGGCTGATCGCGATTCCCGTCCAGCGCAAGAAGCGGCTGGCCGTGCTGCGCTGGATGGTCGAAGACTTTCAGCCGGGCCGTCTCTACCCTGAGGCCGAGGTGAACCGGATAATTTCGCGGCGTCATCCCGATTTCGCAGCTCTGCGCCGGTATCTCGTCGACGAGGAGCTGATGCAGCGCAGGCGAGGCGTGTACTGGCGAACCGGGAGTGTGGCCAACGTCGGTTACGACCCGCCGGCGTGGCCGGACGAGTGATTCGAATCTGCCGCGTCATCGGAATCGCTTCCCCTCTGGCCGCTGTGGCGGCGGTGATCGTCGCGGGGGCGTTGACGCCAGGTTATGACGCGATGTCGCGCACGGTCAGCAGACTTGCTGTGCCGGGCGTTTGGGCCGCGGCCGTCGTTGACGTGTCGATCTCCCTCATCGCCCTGACGTGCTTCGCGCTTGCCCTCACTCTCAGCCCGAATGTGTTGGCCGGCCGTGTCGCGCTGACTGTCTCGGGAGTGGCGTTGGGAGGTGCCGCGATGGTCCGCCTGGATCCTGGGTCGGCAGGCGCAACGGCGTTGCATCGCTTGTTCTCCGCGATCGCCGTGCTCGGGCTGACCGCCGCGCCGCTGACCCTCGCGCGCGTTTACGGCTCGCTGTCGTTGGTCGTAGGTATCGCCGAGCTGGGGGTGCTCGTGATCGGACTCGCGTTGCTCGCTACACCGTTCGACGCGTGGGGGGCGTGGGAGCGCGTGTTGCTGGCGATTCCTTTGGCCTGGATGGTCCTGCTCTCGGCCAGCCTTCGCCCGACGGCGGCGACGATCCCCTCCACAGAGGAGATCATCAGCGCCAACACGGCAACCCTCAGCAGAAGCGGCTCGTAGGCGCCGGCCAGCAGTGAGGTGATGGCAAACAGGTAGAGAACGCCGCCTGCGATCTTCGAAGAAAGCTGCCGCGGATCGACGAGGCGGCGAAAGGCGATCCAGCCGGCCGCCACACCGCCCGCATAGAGGGCGCCGGCCGCTGCCAGAAGCCCCACGTTATCGCGCACGATCTCGGGGATAATACCCGCTCTGTACAGGGTAACGACTCCCAAGACGTGTATAGAGGCGTCGCGTAGCCGTTAAATAGCAGACAGGAGAGTGCCCGGGCTCGTGCGCGATTAGAGGAGACCACTCAGTATCAAATCGAACTTGCCTTGTGATCGCGAATTTACTTCCGGCAAGAATCCCTCACTCCATCTCGTCCATCAATTCTACATCAACAATCGGGCTCAGATCGGCTTCGCCTCTTGACCCACCTGATTCACGCTGGATGAGCTGCAAAACATCCGGCAGGGTTTCACTTGGCGTGAATTTCCAGACAACTTTTGTGTAGGTCGCAATTTTAGTTAGCGATACTCTGCCTTGACAGGCTGCGGGTGCCTTGGTAGGGGTTTCACGAGCGGAATTCCGGATTCATACCACCCCTTCCTATGGCTAATGGCGCTAAGATCGTGGTTGACCACGCCAGCAAGCTTTTCCTCGAAGGAACAGTCGTTGCCTTCCGCAACATCGAACTGAATGTAAGAAGCAACGAGCTTTTGTGTATTGTCGGCCCCTCCGGTTGCGGTAAGACCACTTTACTTCGCTGCATCGGCGGACTCTTAACGCCGAGTTCGGGACAGGTCCTGATCGATGGCGAGCCGATCCGCTCGCCGCGCGCCGGCGTCGCGATTGTTTTCCAACACTTCGGATTGTTGCCCTGGAAAACCGTTGTGGACAACGTCGCCTTTGGACTCAAGATCGCCCGCCTTCCGCGCGAAGGGGTCGCCGAACGAGTGAACCACTACGTCCAACTGGTCGGCCTTACCGGATTCGAGAACCATTATCCTTATCAGCTCAGCGGCGGCATGCAGCAGCGCGTCGGCTTGGCGCGCGCCCTGGCGATTGACCCGGAGATTCTCTTGATGGACGAGCCGTTCGCCTCGGTGGATGCCCAAACGCGCGAGGTGCTTCAGGAGGAGTTGCTTCAGCTCCACGATCGCGAACGCAAAACGATGATCTTTATTACCCACTCGATTGACGAGGCGATTATCTTGGGTGACCGAGTGGCCGTAATGGCCTCCCGGCCGGGTCGGGTCAAAGAGGTGTTGCAAGTCGACTTTCCCAGGCCGCGCGACCCGGCTGGGGTACGGGCGCAGCCTCGTTACACCGAGATACGAAACCATATTTGGGAAGAGCTGCGCCCGACGGTGATAATGTGAACCCCGTACCATGCACGTATGTGCGTAATTTGCTGCC
>Ga0209806_1002075_pt1 | contig 12628 bp, 10 predicted proteins | sample GraSoiAngelo_152_FD_186166 | JGI IMG/M metagenome (GOLD analysis project Ga0209806, IMG submission 186166) | Grasslands soil microbial communities from the Angelo Coastal Reserve, California, USA - 14_1009_12_30cm (SPAdes) (version 2) | ecosystem: Environmental > Terrestrial > Soil > Grasslands ... | reverse complement strand
CTTTGACCAGCGCCTGCTTCAGCTCGGGGAGGCCCGCGCCCGTGAGCGAGCTTACCGCGACGATCGGCGAATGGGTGGGATCGAGGAAGGATCCTCGCAGGAATTCTTCGACTTCCAGGCGGACAACGTCGAGCGTTTCGGCATCGACAGCATCCGACTTCGTTAATACCGTGATGCCTCGGCGCACCGCGAGCAGCCGGCAGATGTCGAAGTGCTCGCGCGTCTGCGGCTTGATGGACTCATCGGCGGCAATCACCAGCAGCACCAGATCGATGCCCCCCACGCCCGCCAGCATGTTCCGCACGAAGCGCTCGTGGCCCGGGACATCGACAAAACCAAGACGCAACACCTCGCCGTTCGGGCCCGGCAATTCCAGATGCGCGAAGCCGATGTCGATGGTGATCCCGCGGCGCTTCTCCTCTTCGAGACGATCGGCATCGATGCCAGTGAGGGCCTTCACCAGCGCAGTCTTGCCGTGATCGATGTGTCCCGCGGTGCCGACAATAACGGATTTCATGGACGCACCAGTATAGGTGCGCGTAGGGGCAGACGCCCACGTCTGCCGGGCGGAGCGAAGCTCCGCTCTTTGGCAGCGATGCAACAACCGCAAAAATGCATAACGAGTTCGCCGATTTGAGGGCTCAGCCGACAGGCAAAACCCGCCGGGCTGGCGCCCGGCCACCCAGACGAGGGGGTCTGGGCCTACGTAATTCGCGTAGGAGTTGTAGGCGAAGTCGGGCGTTAGCCCTTCACAACCTTTTCAATGGCCGCGCGCAGTTCGTCGTACTGGACGGCCCCTGGATGGTAATACGCGATCTTTCCCGCGCGGTCGACCAACACCAGCGTCGGGGTCGTGCTGGAGCCGTACACGTTGAAATTCTCTTTGCTCACCGGGACCGAAATACCCTGCAGCCCGGAATAGTACTGCTGCCAGACGCTGTTGATGTAGGCAAGCTCGGCCTGGGGAGTTGCGTCTTCGCCGCGGGCCGCATATCCGTAGCGTTTTGTGGGCGCGATGATGGTCAGGTCCTTGAACTCGGAACGCAAGCGCGCCAGGATCGGACCCTCGCCCTTGCAGTCGACGCACCAGTGCGCCCAGAAGAACAGCAGCAGCGGCGTTCCCTTCAGCTGTGTTAGCGAAGCTGGGCGCGATCCCAGGTATTCTCCCGACTTCAATGCGGGAGCCGGCTGTCCCACGAAGGTGAGCAAGTTCAAATTTTTGTGAATCCGCGCCCCAATCGAGGTGTTCCCGTAAGTCTGCAGCGACCGGCGCAAGAGCGCGATGCCTTGCGTCTTCTGCCCTCGTCCAGCCAGCGAGAGCGCCTCCACCTCCAACGCAGCCCCAACGGCCGTCGAAAGATGTGGATCGGAATCCACGGAATGGCCTTTGAGCAGCGCCGCGGCCGAATCCAGGGTTTGTTTTGCGTAACTATCAGCCTGGGAGTACTGCTCTGTTTCGAGAGCGGCGCGTCCCATCCAGGAAAGCGCTTCCACATACTCCGGCGTCACCCCAAGCTTTGCCTTGTAGGCATTGAGCTCCGACTCTGCAGAATTGAAATTCTTTTGCGAGAGCGAGAGGCGAACATCCTCCACAATGCCGGCCCAGGCTGTGGAAGCTAGGAGAACGAACAGAAGGGCAGCGAACTTACGAGGCATGTTTTCAATGATGAACAAGATCACAGAAAGTCGCAAGCAGGGAGCGACGAAGCTGGACGGTACTAAATTGACGGGGAAAGTCGGGAGCCGGGATGCCTGTCCGAACCCTTGAAAAACCGCTAGAGCCTGATTGCTAAGAGCCTTGCATTACAAAGGGCAGCCTCTCGGCTGCCCCCTGATTCAATTTTTAGCCTGCGAAAGTGGTTAGACCGCCTTCACGTTCTCAGCTTGCCAGCCCTTGGGGCCTTTGACCACATCGAACTGTACTTGCTGACCTTCCTGGAGGCTGCGGAACCCACCGGCCTGAATCGCGGAGAAATGTACGAATACGTCTTCCCCGTTCTGGCGGCTAATGAATCCATAACCCTTGGCGTCGTTGAACCACTTTACTGTTCCTGTTTCCATGGTGTTGCTTTGTTTCCTTTATCTTGAATGTTGCGCTGAATGTTCGCAGGACTGTTGCAGGCAGGTCACGCCGGTAAGCGGAGAAACTGCAGAGTGCATAGAACCGCAAAGATCAAACGCACTTCTATTTTACGTTATATCCCTTAGAAATAGCTAATCGTTCGCCCAGCAGATACTAACTACCATGTTTTCAAGTGCTTAAGTTCAATACCTTCGTGAGCGAAACGGCTCAGGGATTTCTCCGATACGCTCCCAGCTACTCTTTCTTCATCGTATCGATAAGCTGAAAAAGCTGGTTGCGGTCCACAACTTCCACGAACGGCGTGCCCGTATGTTTGTTGCTGACTACATATAGCGTCGGGGTATGTTGCAGATTCAGCTGGTTACCCGCCGCACGATCCGCTTCGATGAGCCTGGCGAACTTACCATCGGGGTCGACCACGAAAGGCAGATCGATTTTGTGCGCTGCCGCAAACTTCTCCGCAAACGGGCGCAGCGTCTCTTTCGTGATCTCAATCTGATGTTTGAAGACGGTGTCCCGAAACTCGTTCCCCATGGCTTTCGAGCGGGTATCGAAGTAGCGCGCCAGGATGGCCGCGTCGTAGGCCCAGGGATGCATCGGCAGCGGGAAATCATGCCGCACCACGGGGATCTTGTAAGTCCGCGCGGCTTCCTCAACCAACGGCGCCGCCCGCGCGCAGTCAGGACACTCCAGATCCTCAAAGATAACGATGGCGACAGAAGCGCCTTTGGGCGGCCGCAGGGCCGGGTTCACATCCTGTGCGACCGAGGCACCCGCAGAGAGCAGGATGCAAAGAACCAACAGACCAAACGTCTTGTTCATAAAATTAGTTGGATGCGGGGGATCCCCAAAGCCGCTGCTCCGGGCTCGTGTCTATGGTAACTGATGGGAGTAATTAGTCGCCAGTCTCCGGTCGCTAGTCGTCAGCAAAACTCTCCCTTGCTCAATCGGAGTGGAGAAGTCTGGAGGAGACGAAATAGTCAACGACTGCGACTAAGTACGGGGAGGGGGCCGGCTCTGATTTTGTTTTTGCTGACGACTGGAGACTGGCGACTAGCGACTGAAAAGAGGCGGCCGCAGCCGCCTCTCTGGGTTATAAGATTTCCTAGTTAGCGATTCGTGACCGCAGCTTGCTGCGCCATCATCGAAGCAATGGTCTCCAGAATGGATTCGATGCTGCGCCCAGTATCGGTCGCCGCATCCACATACGGATGGCGGCCACCATCGGCGTGCAGGACCAATACCCGCAGTCCTTCGTGAGCCTTCTTCACCATGTAGGGCAGGTGATGACGATCATTGCGCGTGAGCGTGGGACCGAGGATCACGAGATCGAACGAACCTTGTTTCAGAGCCGCCTCGACCTCTTTGCGCCCGGTTGCCGTCGTGACCTGATGGCCGGCCTTTTCCATGGATGCGGCCTGCGTGGTGGCTACTTCGGCATCACCCTCGCCGTACAGAATCTTGAGCTTGAATGAAGATTTCGCCATGTAGAAAGCTATCCCTTCCCTTTCCCCTGCACGCCTTCACGGTAGCAATCCGGTCGAGACGCGAGTAGGTCACCGAAGACCAAGACCAAACGAACTGCTGGAAGGCGCTCGTCCCCCGGGAATTGAGACCAGACGTTTGACCCACCTTCCACCCTCCGATAAACTCAAGAGTTTCAGCACACTACAGGCTGTACACCATGGCGGATAACATTCATATCAACCTTCCGGACGGAAGCACGAAAGACGTTCCCAAAGGCACCACTCCACTGGACGTGGCGAAATCCATCAGCCCGCGTCTCGCTGACGCGGCGCTCGTCGCCAAGACCAATGGCGACCTCGTTGACCTGACCCGGCCGCTCGACAAGGATACCGATCTGCGCATCCTCACCGAGCGCGATCCGGAGGCGCTGCAGGTCTACCGGCACTCGTCCGCGCACCTGTTGGCTGCGGCCGTACTGGAACTCTTTCCCGAAACCAAGCTCGGTCACGGTCCGGCGACCGAGAACGGCTTCTTTTACGACTTCTATCGTCCGACGCCGTTCACTCCAGAAGATCTCCAGAAGATTGAAAAAAAGATGCAGGAGTTGGCCCAGCAGAACATTCCCTACGCGCGTGAGTTCTTCCCACGTGAGGAAGGCCTGGAGAAGTTCAAGGCTGAAGGCGATTTCATGAAGTGCCACTTCATCGAGCAATTCACCCAGCCCGATGAAAAGATCTCGATCTACAAGACGGGAAAATTCCTCGACTTCTGCCGCGGCCCGCACATTCCCTCGACTGGAAAAATCAAGGCGTTCAAGCTGCTCAACATCGCAGGCGCCTACTGGCTTGGCGACGAGAAGAACCCGCAGCTGCAGCGTATTTATGGAACTTCGTTCTTCTCGAAGAAAGACCTCGATGCTTATCTGAACAGCATCGAAGAGGCCAAGAAGCGCGATCACCGCGTGCTCGGCAAGCAGCTCGACTTGTTCTCCATCCAGGAACTGGCTGGCCCGGGGCTGATTTTCTGGCATCCCAAGGGTGGCATCATCCGCAAAGAGATGGAAGACTGGATGCGCGAGCAGTACGTGAAGCGCGGCTACTCGCTCGTCTATACCCCACACGTGATGCGCCGCCAGCTGTTCTTCACCTCGGGCCACGAAGGCTATTACGCGCAGAACTTCTTCGACTTCATGGAACTTGACGACGCCGAGTACCGCGTGAAGCCGATGAATTGCCCGGGACACATCCTGATTTACAAAGACTCGCTGCGGTCCTATCGCGATCTGCCGGTGCGCCTGGGTGAGTTGGGCACGGTGTACCGCTACGAGCGCTCGGGAGTGATGCACGGCCTGTTGCGCGTGCGCGGCTTTACCCAGGACGACGCCCACATTTTCTGCACTCCGGAGCAGATCGAAAAAGAGATCGCCGACTGCGTGGAGTTCGCCCGCGACGTGCTACGGGATTTTGGCTTCGACCAGTTCCAGACCGAGCTTTCCATTTGGGATCCGAACGATCGCAAGAGTTACGTCGGCAGCGAAGACCAGTGGAATATGGCGACGGCATCGCTTGAGAGTGTCCTCAAGCGAATGAAGATCGAGTACAAGACCATTCCTGGCGAAGCGGCGTTTTACGGGCCGAAGATTGATATCAAGCTGGTGGATGCGATCGGCCGTCTGTGGCAGCTTTCCACGGTGCAGTTCGATTTCAATCTGCCGCAGCGCTTCGAACTGGAATATGTCGCCGAAGATGGCTCGCGCAAGCAGCCGCTCATGGTTCACCGAGCGTTGTACGGATCAGTCGAGCGATTTTTCGGCGTGCTCATCGAGCATTACGCCGGAGCCTTCCCGGTGTGGCTCTCGCCCGTGCAAGCCGTCATGATTCCGATCAGCGAGCGTCACGCGGAATACGCGAACAAAGTAGCCGCGCAGTTGAAGGCAGTAGGCGTGCGCGTGGATGTCGACGCGCGCAACGAGAAGATGAACGCCAAGATCCGCGAACACGCCATGCAGAAAGTCCCATTCCTGCTGGTGGTCGGAGATAAAGAATCCGAAGCCGGCAACGTGAACGTCCGCACCCGCGGCAAAGAAAAGACCGAAGACATGCCCGCCGCCGCCTTCGTAGAGAAAATCAAGAAGCTGATCGTGGACAAGACCTCGCAAACGTAGGCCCAGACGCCCTCGTCTGGGCGGCCGGGCGCCAGCCCGGCGAGCTCTTTGCTGACGGGTACGACGGACTCCCAAATTGGGTAGCCATCGTGATTTTTCCGCGAGTTTTCATCAAATACGAGACTGCTGCCTGGCAATAATGTCTAAAGCCGAGCTTCGCTCGGCTGGGCAGACGAGGGCGTCTGCCTCTACGTGAGCATGCCCAAGGCGTTTTATCGCCGTAATCTTCCCCATCTGCAGCGCGACTACAAGCCTCACTTTCTGACCTTCTGCACATACCACCGATGGATTCTTCCCGACTGCGCTCGCCAGATCACACTCGATTGCTGCCTGCATGAGAATCAGCACACCCTCGACCTGCACGCGGCGGTCGTCATGCCGGATCATGTCCATTTGATTTTTACGCCGCTGATCGATCCTGTACTCCTCGAGGTCATCTCTCTCGCGCGTATCACAAAGTCAATCAAAGGAGCCTCCGCACATTTGATTAATCGCCGCTTGCAGCGAGTCGGGACCGTGTGGCAGGAGGAGTCTTTCGACCGGGTGCTGCGATCGTCAGAAAAGCTGGATGAGAAGGCGCAGTACATCCTGAACAATCCCGTGCGTAAGGGGATTGCGTTTTCGCCGGCGGACTACCCGTGGCTTTGGCTCGCCGACGTTACGGTGCCGGCGAGATAGCCGAACTTCGCTCGGCTGGGCAGACGAGGGCGTCTGCCCCTACGCGAACCACGAGGTGTTCGCGATGCATACGTAGGCCCAGGCGCCTCGTCTGGGCGGCCGGGCGCCAGCCCGGCTTGCTTTACCGTCGTCAACGAATTACTCGCCGGGTTGTACCATGTCTCGGTGCATCACCTCGCGCAGAGAGTCCTTGCCCACATCCGGGCGCTTGAACTGCTGAAGCCCGGCGACCGAGTCGGCGTCGCGGTTTCTGGAGGCGCGGATTCCATTGCGCTGCTTCGGCTTCTGCTGGAGCTTCGCTCCGAGTTGGGTATCGTTCTCTCTGTCGTCCACTTCAACCACAAACTCCGCGGCCTCGAGTCCGACGAAGATGAAGCCTTCGTCTCGCACCTCGCGCGCGAACACAAGCTCGTGTTCCATGCCACCAGCGCCGATGTGAAGGAAGAAGCAGCTGCCCAGGGCCTTAGCCTCGAAGCCGCGGCTCGCGAGCTGCGCTACGGATTTTTCCAGCAACTGGTCGAGCCCGATGCTGAGGACCGCTCCCAGCTCGACAAAGTGGCAACCGGTCACACCCTCGACGATCAGGTCGAGACTGTGCTGATGCGGATGCTGCGCGGCTCTGGCATGCGCGGCTTGGGGGGAATTTATCCAGCCGTCGAACTGGAGGAAGACGGCGAGGTGGTAGGCGTGGTCATTCGGCCGCTCCTCGAAGTACGTCACCGCGAACTCGAGGCCTTCTTACGCGAGATCGGCCAGCCTTGGCGGGAAGACTCCAGCAACCTCGATCCAAAATTTACCCGGAACCGCGTGCGGCGGATGCTTCTGCCGATGCTCGAGCGGGAATTTAATCCCGCCATCGCTCAAGGTCTCAGCGAACTCGCCGACATTGCGCGCGGCGAGGAGGATTACTGGCAGAACGAAATTTCCGGGTGGATGGGGACTGCCATCCACTGGACGGAGCCCGGATGGGCCAAGGAAGGCCAACAAGGGCTCGTGCAGTTGCGCCCTTTCGACCCTCTGCTTCAGGAACGCTTGCGGGAGCCCGGCCCGCTGGTAATGAATGCGATGGTCGACCTGGCATGGCTACTCTCCGAGCCGCGCGCGGTGCAACGAAGAGCCATCAAGGCGATCAGCGAGCTGGCGGGTTTTCCCCTGGAATTCAAGCACGTCGAAGAAATTCTGCGTTTCGCGGCCGAGGAACACGATTCCGGCAAACGTCTATCGCTGCCGCTCGGCTGGAAAGTGGTTCGCGAGCCCACTGCGCTCACCTTTCTCACTCCTGATCTGCGCACGGAAGAGCGCATTCCGTCCAACTACGAGTATTCTCTAACCCTCCCAGGGAAGGCCATGGTGCCCGAAGCAGGCATTATGGTAGAAGCACTGCCGGTGAAATCCGACACCGATCGTGCGGGATATAATCCAGACTGTTTACTGGACCCTGCGCTGTTGCCCCAGCAATTGCTGGTGCGAAACTGGCGGCCCGGGGACAGGTTCTGGCCCGCCCATACGAAGGGCCCCAGGAAGATCAAGGAACTTCTTCAGGAGCGGCACATCACCGGAGCAGGGCGAAAAAACTGGCCGATCGTCGCGAGCGGAGACGAGATCATCTGGGTTCGTGGCTTCCCTTGCCCCGCCAAGCTGAAAGCAAATGAGACCGGCGATGCGATCCTCATCCGAGACGTGCCGCTGCATGAGGACTGAAAGCTGGAGCGCGCGGTGAAACTCCCGGAGGCGCACACCACCCTATGAACATAGGTTCGAAAGTGGAGCCCTTGCGACCCGCCATTTCAGCGGAGCAGATTCAGAAGCGCGTCCGCGAAATGGGTCGCCAGATCTCCGACCATTACCAGGGAAAGACGCTGCATGTCCTCGCGATCCTGGATAACAGCTTCATCTTTATGGCCGACCTGGTGCGCGCCCTCGAAATTCCCGTAACCTGCACTTTCGTAAAGCCTCGGTACCGACAACAGCCCGCAACCGGTCCCTCGGATGTCCTTGAAATCGTGTTCAGCCATGATCTCGACATCCGTGGCAAGGACGTGCTGCTGGTGGAGGGGGTCGTCCACTCCGGGGTAACCAGCGAGTTTCTGATGAATGACTTGCGCGCCCGGGGGGCTTCCTCTGTTAAGCTGGCAACACTGCTTGACCGGCAATCCGCCCGGCGGGTTCAGTTGCAGCCGGATTATTTTGGTTTTCTGGTGGATGAGGCCTTCCTGATCGGCTATGGCCTGGGGAGTCCCGAACAGACCAACCGGAATCTTCCCTATCTGGCGGCTGCAAACCAAGCTGTACCCATGACTTAAGTCATTGAAAGAAGCGCAGCTCTTTTGTGTGCGAAACGGGTAAAATGGCAGCCTCGGGTATTTACCCAATCAAAAATCCCGCGACTGGCATCTAATTAGTCAAGAACCGCCAGCGGCCGGGCTGTATCGTTCTGAGGGCAAGGTTCTTTTTCAGAGGAGTCCTGAGTGAATTCGACGGTAAAAACGGTAATTTTTTGGCTGGTGATTGTGCTTTCGGCTTTCCTGCTCTGGCAGGTAGTGCGAACCGGCAGCACCGGCCAAAAGGAGAAGACCCTGAACTTCTCCGACTTTCAGACCAGTGTTGACCAGGGGAACGTCAAGGACGTCGTTGTAACGGCCCAGGAAGTGCGCGGCCATTTCAAGGACGGAAGTGCTTTTCGGACCACCGCGCCGGCCAACTACTCCGATATGTACAAGGAGTTTCGCGACAAGGGTGTGAATTATGAGGTGAAGGACGTCACCAACGGCAGCTGGCCTTTGCAGTTGCTGGGCACGTGGGCGCCCCTGATCCTGCTGGCCGCCTTGTGGTTCTTCATGATCCGCCAGATGCAGACCGGCGGCAACAAGGCCCTGTCGTTCGGAAAGAGCCGCGCGCGCCTGCTATCCATGCAGCAGAAGAAAGTCACGTTCAAGGACGTGGCAGGCGTGGATGAGGCCAAGGAAGAGCTGCGGGAGATCATCGAGTTCCTGCGCGAGGCGCAGAAGTTCCAGAAGCTGGGTGGACGCATTCCGAAAGGCGTGCTGCTCGTAGGACCTCCGGGAACGGGCAAAACATTGCTGGCGCGGGCTGTGGCCGGCGAAGCGAACGTACCGTTCTTCTCCATCTCCGGTTCCGATTTCGTGGAGATGTTCGTGGGGGTGGGCGCAAGCCGGGTTCGTGACCTGTTCGAGCAAGGCAAGAAGAACGCTCCCTGCATCATCTTCATTGATGAAATCGATGCGGTCGGGCGTCACCGTGGCGCCGGCCTCGGCGGCGGCCATGATGAGCGTGAGCAGACCCTGAACCAGTTGCTGGTCGAAATGGATGGCTTCGAATCGAACGAAGGCGTCATCCTGATGGCGGCCACGAACCGTCCCGACGTGCTCGATCCGGCATTGCTCCGGCCCGGGCGTTTCGATCGGCGCGTGGTGGTGAATCGTCCTGACGTGCGCGGCCGCGAAGAAATTCTCCGCGTGCACACCCGCAAGATTCCTCTTGCCGAAGACGTGGAACTCAGCGTTCTGGCTCGCGGGACCCCGGGCTTCTCAGGCGCCGACCTCGCCAATATGGTGAACGAGGCCGCTCTGAGTGCCGCTCGCCAGAACCGCAAGGCCGTTCTGCATTACGACTTCGAGCTGGCCAAAGATAAAGTGCTGATGGGCGTGGAGCGCAAGTCCATGATTCTCTCCGACGAGGAGAAGAAGGTGACTGCCTTCCACGAGGCGGGACACGCGCTGCTCGCCGTAAAGCTGCCGCATGCCGATCCAGTGCACAAGGTCACGATCATTCCTCGTGGCATGGCGCTGGGCGTGACCATGCAGCTACCCATCGACGACAAGCACAACTACACCAAGGAATACCTCGAGACCGAAATTGCGATCCTGATGGGTGGCCGTCTCGCCGAAGAGCTGTTCCTGAACCAGATGAGCACCGGCGCCGGCAACGACATCGAGCGCGCCACCGAACTGGCTCGCAAGATGGTCTGCGAATGGGGCATGAGCACGCTCGGCCCGCTCGCCTTCGGCAAGAAGGAAGAGCAGATCTTCCTGGGCCGCGAGATCGCACAGCATCGCGACTACAGCGAGGACACCGCGATCAAAATCGACCTGGAAGTGCGGCGCCTGGTCGACGAGGGCTACGGCAGAGCGAAGTCGCTGCTCTCCGACAGCCGAGACGTGCTCACCAGAATCGCCAACGCTTTGCTGGAGCGCGAAGTGCTCGACGCCAACGAGATCAAAATGATCGTCGAAGGCAAGGAACTTCCGCCCATCAAGCTCCCCTCGAAGGACGACGGCGTACAACAGGTCCTGAAACCGGAGCCGGGACGCCCAGGCATCGCCAAGGGAGGAGAAAGTCCCGCCCGCGCGTAAAACAGGAAATTTGGGAATGAAAGAAGGGCGGCTGAAAAGCCGCCCATTTTATTTCGGGTAGCGCCGGTGTCTCGCCGGCTGTCCGGAGGGCGTCCCGCCCGCCGTTTCGGATCAGCAAACATGCCGCAAAATGACGGCGCTACAACTTACGCTGCTCGCTGGCTTCTCATACTTCCAAACAACTCCGCCACGGCCCGATTAAACGCCGGGATATCCGACGGCTGCCGGCTCGTCACCCAATTCCCGTCACGCACCACTTCCTGATCTTTCCAGTCTGCACCTGCATTTCGAAGATCGTCCTGGATGGTGTAGTAGCTCGTCATATGCCGGCCCTTCACCAAGCCAGCCGAAACCAGGAGCCAGGGCGCATGACAAATGACGGCGAATGGTTTCTTTGCCTGATCCATCTCGCGCACAAACCGCCGCGCTTCCTCGTTCATACGCAACTTGTCGGCATTCAGCGCGCCACCCGGAAGCAGCACAGCATCGTACTCTGCCGCCTTTGCTCCCTCAATCGCGCCTTGTGCAGGAATTTTGTCTGCCTTGTCCATATGTTGCACGGCCTGGATCTGCGCCGCCTTTGGGGTCAGCAGAGTCGTTTTGACGCCTTGCTCCTCGAGGAACTTGCGCGGTTCCGTTAACTCAGATTGTTCAACGCCGTCGGTCGCTAAAATTGCCAGTCGAATTCCCTTCAGATCTGCCACTGTTGTCCTCCATAAACAGGTATCTCCTTACCCTAGCCCTGGCTTGCTTTCGCCAGAATCAGGTGGACGCTCCAAGGTTCTCGGGAAATTTCGGTAGCCGAACTGCGTAGGCCGGGCCCCAGCCCGGCAGGGTTTTGGTTCCGGCGCATCAGGTCGGGCAGCGGAGCTGTCGCTCGGCTGGGCAGACGGGGCGTCCGCCCCTACGCGAGGATTACTGGTTCACGAGCTGCATCATGTGTTCCGGGTAGCGCTCGCCCGCTGCGGCTCCGGACGGGAAAGCCTCCTCAATGCGTCGCAAGTCCTCTGCGGTCAGCCGAACGTTCACGGCGCCGACATTGTCTTCGAGATACTTCCGCCGCTTGGTCCCGGGGATCGGCACAATGTCTTTGCCCTGCGCCAGCACCCATGCCAACGCGAGCTGCGACGCCATGCAGTGTTTCTCTTTAGCGATCTCCTCCACGCGTTTCACGAGATCGAGGTTCTTCCGGAAGTTTTCACCCTGGAATCGCGGAGAAAGGCGCCGGTAATCGTCTTCAGGGAAGTCCTCGAAACGTTTGAACTGCCCAGTCAGAAAGCCGCGCCCCAGCGGGCTGTAAGCGACGAAACCAATGCCCAGTTCGCGGCAGGTGGGAAGCACTTCGCGCTCGGGATCGCGCGTCCACAGCGAGTACTCCGACTGAAGTGCCGTGATCTTGTGAACCTTCGCAGCGCGCCGCAACGTCCGCGGGCTGGCTTCGGAGAGTCCAATGTGTCGAATCTTTCCTTCCTTCACCAACTGAGCCATCGCTCCGACCGTGTCTTCAATGGGCGTATTCGGATCGACACGGTGCTGGTAATACAAATCGATGCAGTCTACGCTGAGACGACGCAGGCTGGCTTCGCAGGAAGAGCGCACATAGTCCGGTTTCCCACTCACACCGCGCACTTGAGGATTCGTGGGATCGCGCACGATGCCAAACTTGGTCGCCAGCACGACCCTGTCGCGGTTGCCTTTGATCGCCTTCCCAACCAGTTCCTCGTTCGTGTGCGGGCCATACACGTCCGCGGTATCGAGAAAGTTGATGCCCAATTCCAGCGCGCGATGGATGGTTGCGATCGATTCATTATCGTTGCGCCCGCTGTAAAACTCCGACATTCCCATACAGCCCAAACCGAGGGC
>Ga0209806_1002073_pt1 | contig 12632 bp, 10 predicted proteins | sample GraSoiAngelo_152_FD_186166 | JGI IMG/M metagenome (GOLD analysis project Ga0209806, IMG submission 186166) | Grasslands soil microbial communities from the Angelo Coastal Reserve, California, USA - 14_1009_12_30cm (SPAdes) (version 2) | ecosystem: Environmental > Terrestrial > Soil > Grasslands ... | reverse complement strand
CGAGCCGGTGAACCTGGGCGCGCCCGTCAACTCGACCGGCGATGAATTCGGAGCGACGCTCTCTCCCGACGGGCTGAGCATCTACGTCGCCTCGAGCCGGACCGACCTCCCGGGAGCGCAGGGCGGAAACGACATCTGGGTCTCCCATCGCGCCTGTGAGGCCTGCCCGTGGGGAACGCCGGTGAACCTCGGAGCCCCCATCAACAGCGCCGCGGGCGAGGCCACGCCGACGTTTTCCCCGGACGGCCAGGTGATGTTTTTCAATAGTGGTCGGACCGGCGGGGCCGGCAGGAGCGACATCTTCATGTCGCGCCGAACGGACGTGAACGATGATCTCAGCTGGGAGGCGCCCGTAAACCTGGGCCCGGACGTGAATACGTCCGACAACGAGGGGGGGCCTGCTTATCAGCAAGCCGGAGCCGGCCCCGGCACGCTCTACTTCAGCCGGGGCCTGATCCCCCAACAGCAGGCGGAGATCTACGTCGTGTCCATCACGCGGGACGGCGAGACGCTCGGGCCTGCCGTGCCGGTCGCGGAGCTGAACGATCCGAGCGTCAACGACGGCGGCTTGACGGTTCGGCAGGACGGCCGGGAGCTGATCTTCTGGTCGAACCGCGGCTCGCTCCCGGGCCACGTCGTGGGCGACCTGTTTGTCTCCACCCGCAGCAGCGTGCACGACGCTTGGTCGGAGCCCGAGAACCTCGGCGCGCCGGTGAACACGGCGCTGGACGAGATCAGCGCACGCCTGTCACACGACGGCCGCATCCTGCTGATCACGTCCGCTCGCCCGGGCGGCCTCGGCGGCACGCTCTTCGGTTTCGACATCTGGATGTCCACCCGCACGCCGAGCGGACACTAGGAGGAGGTCCCATGCGCCCTCAATACCATCAGCATGCCTTGCTGTTCGTCGCGCTCGCCCTGGCAGGCTGTCGGAACGACTCCATCGGGACGCTACCCTCGGAGCCCCGCCCCGGGCTGCTGGCGTCACGGCACAGCGCCCCCGATGCACCGCAGTTCGCCGACTGGTCCACGGCGGTGCATCTCGACGCGCCCATCAATTCTCCGTGCCAAGACCAGACCCCAACCCTCTCACGGGACCAGCTCGCACTGTACTTCATGTCGAGCAGACAAGGTGGGCTCGGCAACGACACGCCGGACGGTTGCCAGGATACCTTCGACCTCTGGGTCGCCCGGCGCGCCTCGCGCGACAGCCCTTGGGACAATCCCGTGAATCTGGGATCACCGGTCAATACACCGGCTAATGAGGCAGGACCTGCGTTATCTCCCGACGGGCGCCTGCTGTTCTTCTACAGGTTCGAGGGCGCCGGCGGACAGCGCGACATCTACGTTGCGCGGCGCGCCCACCGGAAGCACGACGTGGTCTGGGATGCTCCGGTCAATCTCGGCCCGAACGTGAACACGACGGCCTCAGAAGAAGGACCGAGCTACGTACGGCGCGGAGCGGATGGGACGGCCCTCCTGTTCTTCGATCGGGGAGCGACCCCGCTCGAAAGTGACATCTATTCGGTGCCGGTCGACCGGGGTGGAACGCCTCGTGGGCCGGGGCTGCCGGTTGCAGAGCTCAACTCGAGTGTCGAGGACAACCATGTCTCGGTGCGCGCCGATGGACGGGAGATCTTCTTCGACTCGCGGCGCCCCGGTAGCGCCGGCTTCGACATTTGGACGTCCACGCGCCCGAGCGTCCACGATGCCTGGTCCACACCCGTGAACCTGGGAGCGCCGGTGAACTCTCAGTTCAACGAGTTCCACCCGAACCTGTCGTTCGACGGTCGCACGCTGCTGTTCATTTCGGGTATGAATCGTAAGCCCAATCTCGGTGGGTTCGACATCTGGATGGCGACCCGCACGCCACTGGGCGACGTGGACCGCGAGGATGACGCCGATGCCTCGGCAGGATCTCCACCACGAGACCTCCCGTAGCAGGCGGCGAGTGCGGCGCCGAGGACTGCGAGGAGTAGCGGGGTGCGCATCGTGTCTCAATTTACACGCGTGCCGGACCGACTCGTTCCAACACCGACCACGCCACCACGAGCACCAGTCCGCCCATCCCGCTCGCGACAAACGCCGCACTCGCCCCATACCGCTGAAATACCGCACCCAGCGTTACGCCCCCCACCAGCGCCGCGAACCCCGTCACTCCGTGGTACAGGCCGAACCCGCTCCCCTGGCGGGCCCCCCCGAGTCGCGCCACCAGCGCCCGCTCCGGGCTCTCAGTGAGCCCGGCCACCAGGCCGAACGCGAGGAACCATCCCCACGCCGCCGCCGCGGTGCCCGCGCGCGCCATCCCCACGGCGAGGATCGCGTACACGAGCCACCCCAACCACATAGTCTGCCGCGGTCCTAGCCGGTCGCTCGCCCACCCACCCAGAAAGCTCGACGACGACCGCACCACGTGCACCGCGGCCCACAGGAGCGGCACCACGGCCACGGGCACACCCAGCTGCTGCGAGCGCAGGATGATCAACGTGTCGGGCATGCGGAGGAGATAGAAAAACGAAATCCCGAGGAGTGGAGAGACCGGTGAACGACGGGGGAGGTCGGAGGAGGCTAGGGGAGGTTGTTCCGCTCGGTCGCCGCCTCCCCTAACCTCCCCAACCTCCCCCAACCTCCCCTTACCTCCTCCGTCTCTCACCGCCCACATCGCCAGCGCCAGCACCAGCACCCCCGGCACGATGCTCGCCCCAATCACCGCCCGCACGTTCGCGCTCCCCGACGCGAGCAGCCACCACGCGAGTATCGGCCCCAGCACCGCGCCCGCGTGGTCCATGCCCCGCTGCAGCCCGAATGCCCGGCCCCGTAGCACCGCCGGAGTCGCGTCCGCGATCAGCGCGTCGCGCGGGGGCGTGCGCAGCCCCTTGCCCAGGCGGTCCACCACGCGCAGCCCGATGACCTGCCACGCCGCGCCCGTCACCGCGATCACGGGCCGCACCACGACCGCCGTGAAATAGCCGACCACGATCAGCGGCCCGCGCCAGCGCGCCCGGTCCGCGAGCCGACCCGCTCCGAGCTTCACGACTGCGGCCGCGAATTCGGCCGCCCCGTCGAGTGCGCCCAGCACCCCGGCCCCGCCGCCCAGCACCCCGGTGACGAACGCCGGGAGCAGCGGGTAGATCATCTCGCTCGCGAAATCGTTCAGCAGCGAGACCCAGCCGAACAGCTTGACCTGACGTGGGAGGGGCGACGGGGCGCCCCTAGGCATTGAGACCGAGGCCCCAGCGGATCAGCGCGACCGGCAACCCGCCGTAGCGGAGCAGCGCGTCGTGGAACCCGCGCAGCGTGAACCCCGCCCCGCGCGCCGCGCGGAAGTCCTGGCGCAACTCGAGGATCTCGCGGCGCCCGACGGCGTAGCTCAGCGGCTGAGCGGGCTCGGCGCAATAGCGGCGCACTTCCGCTTCCGCGTTGGCCCGATCCACGTGCAGCTCGGTGACGAACTGCTCCACCGCCTGGCTGAAGGTCATCCCCCGGGTGTGCAGTCCCACGTCGAGCAGCACGCGCGTCGCGCGCCACAGCAGATTGACGCGCTGGAAGAATTGCTCCTCTTCCGAGCGGTAGAACCCTTCCTCGCCCATCATGTCCTCGCAGTACAGCGCCCACCCCTCGACCGTGAGCGGCGTCCACACGTTCTTGCGCGTGTCCGAGCGCTGCGCTTGCGCGTGCACCAGATGGAGGTGATGCCCGGGATAGCCCTCGTGCAACGCCGTGACAGCGATCTCGTGGCGGCAGTGATCGCGCAGGATGCGCTCCTGCGCCGCCGCCGGGAGCCGCGGGTCGGGGAGCGTCACGTAGAACCAGCCGGTGCGGTCGCTCGAATACGGGCCCGGACTGTCGTAGGCGGCGAACGGGATGATGGGCCGCATGAAGGCCGGCGTCGGCACGACGTCCAGCGGGGCATCGGGAATCGCCGCCAGCCGCCGCGTCGCGACGAAGTCGCGGGCGCGCCGCATCTCCTCCGCATACGACGCGACCAGCGCCGCCGCGGGTGGGTGGTCGGCGCGCAGCCGGTCGGCGACGTCCTGCCAGCGCTTGCCGCCGCCGTTCAGGCGCGCGGCGCGCCGCGCCAGGTCGGCCTCGACCTCTTCCTTCAGGTGCAGGCCGTAGCGCCACAGCTCCGGGGCCGTGTCGCGCAGCGCATGCTCGTAGTGCAAATGAAAGTTGAAGTCGTCCTCACCCAGGGCGAACTGGTCCGACGCGGATTCCAGCCAGCGCTCGAGGTCGTGCGCGAAACCCGCCAGTGCCGCCGCCGCCCCCTCCGCCGCGGCCGCCAGACGCTGCGCGTCGGCGGGCGCCACGCCCGGCAAGGCGGTCCCCACTTCGCGCACCAGGGCCAACCCGCCCTCGTTGACGCGCAGCGCCGTTTCCACGAATACGCGCACCGGCTCGACCAGCGTGGCGCGCGCGTCGTCCAGCAGGGCCGGGACGTCCTCCAGCCGGCCTGCGAGCGCCCGTGCCTTCTCGGCCGCCGAGCGGTCGCTCCGGCCCAGCAGGAAGTGCAGGCCGCCGAGCAGGTGCGACAGCCAGAACGCGGGGTTCTTGGCCTGGGGTCGCTCGCGCTCGAACCGCCGCAGCACCACCCGCAGCTCGTTCAAGAGCGCGGTGCGGTCGATCTCGTCTTCGAGGTCGGCGGCCGGAGCCTCTTCGAGGGCGGTGCCGGTGGACTTGAGGGCGGCGAGGTGCGGCGCGAGCGCGACGCGGCTGAACCGCCCGTAGCGGTCGTCGTACGTCTTGATTCCCGCCTGCGTCGCCGCGACGGGGTCCAAGTGCCAGCGCAAGTCGAAGTAGGCCCGCTCGATTTCGCGGAACAGCCCTACCGCCATACCGCCTGCTTCAAGAGCCGGTGACACTCATCGTCCGACAGGACGCGGTCGGTGCGTTTCGCGGCCTCGAACAACACCCGGCACTGGGCCTCGTCCTCCGCGTCGTAGCCGTGCGTCTCGAGCCAGTACTTCACGTTGGACAGGCCCGAGACGGGGGAGATCTCGATCTTCTGCTCCAGGCCGAACTCCTGTGCGGGGACGGAGCTGTAGACGCGATCGGCGAGCCAGGCATGGCCCTTTTTCTTGGCCTTGATGATCGCCGCCGCGTGCACACCGGTCCCGGTGCGGAACGCGTCTCCACCCATCACCGGGTAGTTCACCGGGATCGGCACGCCCACCGCGTCCGCCACCAGGCGGCAGTACTCGGGCAACTTCGCGATGTCGTGCCGGTGGGCGCCCAGCAGCCTGAGATTCACGATCAGCAGGTCCATCTCGGCGTTGCCGACCCGCTCCCCTACGCCGAGCGCCGTGCCGTGCACGCGGTCCACGCCGGCCTCGATCGCAGCAAGGCAATTGATCAATCCCAGTCCGCGGTCGCGGTGGCCGTGCCAGTCGATCTTGACGCCGCTCCCCTTGACGATTTCCCGCTTGACGAATTCGACCAGCGCCTTCACTCCGTCCGGCGTGGCGTGGCCTACGGTGTCCGCCAGGCAGATTCGTGTCGCCCCGCAGGCGATCGCGGTCCCATACAGGGCCTTGAGCGCGTCCGGCTTGGCCCGAGTGGTGTCTTCGGTCACGTACATCACCGGCAAACCATGTTTTACGGCGTACGTGACGGCGTCCTCGCTTGACCGGAGGATCCGGTCCAGGGTCCAGTCTTCGGCATATTGGCGGATGGGGGACGATCCGATGAACGTCGCGGCCTCGATCGTGATCCCGACCTCGTCCGCCACCCGCACGATGGGCTCGACGTCCGCGATCACGGTGCGCGCCGCGCAGTTCGGGGCGATGGGCAGCTTGGCGTCGCGGATCTCCCTGGCGAGCGCCCGCACCTGGTCCACCACGCGCGGGCCGGCCCCCGGCAACCCGATGTCGGCGGCCACGATACCCAGGTCGGCCATGAGGTGGAGCAGGCGCTTCTTGACGTCGAGCGCGGGGTCGCGGACGGAGGGGGATTGCAGGCCGTCGCGCAGCGTCTCGTCGTTCAGGTCGACGCGGGCGCGCGTCCAGTCGAAGGACGCCGCGCCGCCCGCCCGGTTCCAGTCGTAGATCAGCTCGCGCTCGTCCATGACCTAGTGTCACCCTCTCGCCCCCCACCGTCAAGCGGGTTAGTGTGAGAGACCGTGGAGCACACCCTCTCACGCCTGCTCGCGCACGAGCGCATCCGCGCCGCGCGCCGTCATGTCGAGCGCGCCGACGACGTGACGCTCGCACGCCAGGCCGCCCTCTCCGCCACGCCTGCGCCGACCGGGGCGGAGGGAGCACGCGGCGCGCGCGTCGCGGAATTGTTTCGCGAGATCGGACTCTCGCCCGTGGCGGTCGATCAGGCGGGCAACGTGTGCGGCTGGTTCGGGAACGGCCACGGGTCCGCGCCCGTCGTGCTGGCCGCACACCTCGACACGGTGTTCGGTCCCGAGGTCGACGTGCGCGTGAAGCGCCGCGGCCAGCGGCTCGAAGGTCCCGGCATCTCGGACAACGCCCGCGGACTCGCGGCGCTGGTGGCGGTGGCGGAGGCCCTGGTCGCGACCGACGTCGCGACGGCACGGCCGATCCTGTTCGCCGCCACCGTCGGGGAGGAGGGATCGGGGGACCTGCGGGGCGTCAAGTATCTGCTCAACGGGAAACGGGAAACGGGAAACGGGAAACCCGCCGCGTTCATCGCCCTGGACGGCGCCGGGCTGGACCGCGTGATCCACCGCGCGCTCGGCTCCAAGCGCTACCACGTCACGTTCCGGGGACCGGGGGGCCATTCCTGGGCCGCCTTCGGCGTCGCCAACCCCGCCAACGCCGTCGGGCGCGCCGCCGCCCTGCTCGCCGACCTCCCCATCGCCACGGCGCCCCGGACCACCTGCGCGGTGGTGGGCCTGGGGGGCGGCACCGGCCTCAACTCGATCCCGCAGGACGCCTGGCTCGACCTGGACTTGCGGAGCGAGGATCCGCGCGCCCTGGCGCAGCTCGACGTCACGGTCCGAGCGGCGCTCGAGCGCGCGGCGGATGACGAGAACCGTACCCGCTCGACGGGCACGCCGCCCCTGCGCGTGGAGGTGCAGCTGGTGGGCGACCGCCCCTGCGGCATCACCCCGCGTGCCCATCCCCTGGTGCAGGCGGCGATCGCCGCCAATCGCGCGCTCGGCCGCGACGCCGAGCTCACCAGCGCATCCACCGACGCCAACGCGCCGATCGCCCTCGGCATCCCCGCGATCGCGCTGGGCGCGGGGGGCAAGGCCGGCGACGCACACCTCACGACCGAGTGGTACGAAAACATCGAAGGAGCGCTCGGCATCGTCCGAGCGCTCCTCGTCACCGCGGCGATGGCGGAGGTCGGCTAAGCCCGGGCCCCCGCCGTCCGGAGAGCCCGCGCCACCGCGAGCGATTCCCGGCTGTGACGCGTGACGCGCAGCTGCGACGAGTACACGTGCCGCACCACGCCTTCCCGATCGATCACGTACGTCACTCGCCCGGGTAAGAGGCCCAGCGTCTTCTCGACGCCGTACAGCGCGCGCACCTTCCCGTCCCGGTCGGAGAGCAGCAGGAACGGCAACCCCTGATTCGCCGCGAAGCGTCGGTGCGACGCCACCGAATCGGCGCTCACGCCGATCACCTCGGCATCGGCCGCCGTGAAGGCGTCGTAGCTGTCCCGGAACGCCCGAGCCTCGACCGTGCACCCCGGCGTCTGGTCCTTCGGGTAGAAGTACAGCACCACCGCCTTCCGACCCACGAGATCACGCAGGCGGACCGGCGTGCCGGTCTGGTCGGGCAGCGTAAAGTCCGGCGCCGCGTCTCCGACACTCACCTTCTGCTGTTTCGTCATCGACTCCCCTTTCTCCTGGAACTCAATGCGCCGCCGCCGCCCCGCCCGGCATTCCCTTGCTCTTGTGCATCAGCAGGAGGAGCGGCAGGGACAACACGAAGCACGCCCCGAACAGCAGGAACAGCTGCTCGAACGACAACATCAGCGCCTGGCGCGTCACCTGCCCGTTCAGGACCATCAACGCCTTGGAGTCGGCCAAGGGTGCCGGCGTGCCCGTGGCAATCAGCCGCGCCGTGATGGCGCCGAGACGCTCCCGGGTCGCCTCGCTGTACTGCGTCACGTTGGCGATCAGGTCCGCGCGGTGGATGGCCTGGAAGCGCTGCACCAGTGTCGCCGAGATGGCGATGCCCACGCTGCCGCCGAGCTGGCGCATCAGGTTGAACAGCCCGGTGCCGTTCGGGATCTTGCTCATGGGCAGGTCCGCGAGGGCGAGATTGGTGAGCGGGACGAAGATGAGTCCCAGGCCCACGCCGCGGAAAATCAGCGGCCAGAAGAAATCGCTCATGCCGCTCTCGGTCGTGAAATGCGCGTGTTTCCACATCGACAGAGCGAAGATCGACACGCCTGCCAGGATCGACAGCCGCCCGTCGAATTTTCCGGTGAACCGTCCCATCGTGGCCATGGTGAACGCGCTCGCCAGCGCTCCCGGGAGAATGACGAACCCGGTCTGCTCCGCCGTGAAATTCTGCAGGTTCTGCAGGTAGACCGGCAGCACGAACACCGTGGCGTACAGGCAGATCCCCAGCACGCCGCCGAACACCACGCCCACGGCGAGCTGCCGGCTGTTCAAGATCCGCAGGTCGACCACCGGATGCTCGGTGGTGAGCTCGTGCCACACGAACGAGACGAGCGACACGGCGCTGATCAGGCCGTACATGGTCACTTCGCGCGACTGGAACCAGTCGAGCCGCTCGCCGCGCTCCAGCATGGTCTGCAGCGTGCCGATCCCCAGCGCCAGGAGCAGCAGCCCCACGTAGTCCACCCCCTCCGCCTTCTGCTGATAGCGGGAGTCGTTGACGAAGCTCAGCGACAGCGCGAGGGCCAGCATGCCGATCGGGATGTTGATGTAGAAGATCCACGGCCAGCCGAATGCGTCGGTGATGTACCCGCCGAGGGTGGGCCCGAGCGTCGGACCGACCATCACGCCCACGCCGAAGATGGCCATCGCGGTGCCGTATTCCTCGCGCGGGAACTCCTCGTACAGGATGGCCTGCGAGGTGGAGAGCAACGCCCCGCCCCCCAGCCCCTGGATGATGCGCCAGAACACCAGCGCGGCGAGCGAATGCGCGTTGCCGCAGAAGAACGATGAGACGATGAAGATCGCGATCGAGCCCGCGAAATAGCGCCGCCGCCCGAAGTAGGCCGACAGCCAGCCGGTGATGGGCAGTATGATGACGTTCGCGACGATGTAGCCGGTCGACACCCAGGCGATCTCGTCCAGCGTCGCGCCCAGGTTCCCCATCATGTGGGGAATCGCGACGTTCACGATGCTGGTGTCGAGCAGCTCCAGGACGGACGCGAGCGACACCGTGACCGCGATGATGTAGCGGTACTTGTAGCGGTCCGCCACGGCGCTCCCGCCGAGCGCCGCAGCCGGAAGAGCGGCGGTGGCCACGGGTGGGCTACTTGGTCTGAATGGTGACGACCACGCTCATCCCGGGCCGCAGCGGATGGGCCGGATCGACCTTGTCGGGCCGGACGCGGACCGGCACGCGCTGCACCACCTTGGTGAAATTCCCCGTCGCGTTGTCGGGCGGCAACAGCGAGAAGCGCGCCCCCGTCGCCGGCGAGAGGCTCTGCACGTGCCCACGAAAGTGGTTGCCGGGATAGGCGTCGACCGTGAAGTCCACAGGCTCGCCGGGTTTCACATCGGCGATCTCCGTCTCCTTGAGATTGGCCGTGAGCCACACATCCTCGAGCGGCACCACACTCATCAGTGGCTGACCCGGCTGGACCAGCTGCCCCAGCTCTACGGTCTTCTTGCTCACGACCCCGGAGGCGGGAGCGATGACCCGCGTGTAGGACAGATTCAGCGCCGCCTGGTCACGGGCGGCGCGCGCCGCTCCGACCCGCGCGTCCGCCGCCAGGAGGGACGCCTGGGCCGCCGCCAGCGCCGCGTCCGCCGCGCGGGCCGCCGCCTCGACCGCGTCGAGCTGCTGCTTGGAGATGATCTCCTGCAACGCCAGCGGCCGCACGCGGTCCAGGTCGGCGTGCGCCTTCGACGCGTTCGCCTGCGCCTGCTCCACCTGGGCCTCCGCCTGACCGACCCGTGCCCGGTTACTCACGCCCGCGAGGGCCACCGCCAGATCGGCGTCGGCCTGCGCCAGCCGGACCCGGTAATCGCGGTCGTCCAGCACCACGAGCGTGTCGCCGGCCTTCACCCGCTGGTTCTCGTCGATCCGCACTTCGGTCACGAAGCCGCCGACCTTCGGCAGGATGGGGATGATGTGCCCATCCACCTGCGCGTCGTCCGTGGACACGTGGCTCAGGCCGTAGGTCCAGCGCCGCGCACCCACCGCCACGAGGGCCAGCAGCACGAGGCCCATGATCGTGAACACGGTGCGCCGGCGGCCGCGGGGCTTGGGCTCTGTCGGGGAGGGCGCCGGTGGAGCCGCCTTCGCGCCGGATTCACGCCTGACGTCTGGTTCGATCGTCGTAGCCATAGACTCGCTCTTTGATCCGTCGTCGAGAGTTAGTGAAGGGTCCGGGCCACACCCGCCGCCCGTGCCAGGGAGACGCGCGCGCTCGCGGCCGCGAAGCGCGCGTCGATGTCGGCGTCACGCGCCCGAATCAGGTTCGACTGCGCGTCGATCACCTCGATGTTGCCCGCCACACCCGCCTTGAAGCGCTCGCGCGACTGCGACAGCTCCTGCGCCGCGAGCCGCAGCCGCTCGGCTGCCACGGCCTGTTGCGCTTCCGCCGAGTGGAGGTCGAGCAGCGAGCCGTCCACGTCGGCCGCGATCTGCTGACGCAGGTCGCGCTCCCGCACCTGCGATTCACGCACCACGGCGTCCTGCTCCGCCAGCCGCGCCTCGCGGCGGAAGCCGTCGAGAATCGGCACGCTCACCTGCAGCGTCACGTCGCGCGTGGAGATGGCGCCCGGCACCGTCCGCCCGTTGACGCCGTAGTCCGCTGCCACCTCGAGCCGCGGCAGCCGTTCCGCGCGGATCGCCGACCCGGTCTGCCGCGCCGCCCCGGCACGCGCCAGCTCGGCCCTCAAATCGGGACGGTTGGCGAGGCCGGCCGCCACGACCGAATCGCGCGCGGCCGGCACATCCGCCGCGCCCAGCGTGGCGGCGAGGGTGTCCGTGAAGGCGAGCGGCGTGGCGGGATCGATCCCCAGGGTGCGCGTCAAGTCGATGCGCCCCCGGTCCAGCTGGTTGCGCGCGACGAGGAGCAGACCTTCCGCCGTCACCAGCTGCGTCCGGGCCCGCGTCACGTCGATCACCGCGCTCACGCCCGCGGCCCGCTGCGCCTCCGCCAGCCCGACCAGCTCGCTCGCAATGGCGGAGTCGGCCTGGCGCGCCGCCACCACCGCCTGCGCGCGCACCGCTCGCAGATAGGCGAGTGCCGCGGTCAGCGCCGTGCCTTCCACGGTCACGCCGCGCTCGGCGCGACTGCCGTCCGCCTGGGCTCTGGCCGCCCGCACGCGCACCATGGCGGACCAGTCCAAAAGCGTCTGCGACGCGTTCACGCGAGCATCGAACAGGTGGAAGGGACCGATCAGCTCGGGGAGCGACTGCGGACCGTTCGCAGTCGGGATGGAAAAATCGATGCCCAGGGACTTCGAGTTGAAGGTGCGGTTGAGCCACGAGCCGCCCAGCGACAGCGACGGCAACAGCACCGCGCGGACCTGGCGCACCCGCGCGTCAGCCTCGTCAGCCCGCAAGCCGGCGAGCGCCACCGCGGGCGCCTCACTCGACGCGACGCGTACCGCGTCCGCGAACGACAGCCGCAACGGCGCGGCGGCGCGCGCCTGGGCCGCGAGCATGAAGGGCGCGGCGACAAGCGACGCGAGCAGTCCCACCGGCCGCCGACTAGTGTTTCGCGATGCCATGGAGATACAGGTCGATGTGAGTGTCGAGATAGCTCTGCACGTTGAAGCCCTCGGGCATGCACGACACAAAGGCGCGCCGCGCCACGACGGCGTGCATCAGCGGCGACATCGCGAGCTTGGCGGCGACCGTCACGTCCACAGGACGGAACTCGCCGTTCTGGATGCCGCGCTCGATCACGCCCGCCATGAGGCGGTGCCCGCGGGTCACGACTTCGTCGTAGTAGAAGCGGGTCAGCTCCGGAAACGTCGCCGCTTCGGCCATCATCAGTTTGGGAATGCCGGCGAGCGCGGTCTCCCCCACCAGTCGCCAGTACTCCCGCACCAGCTGCTCCAGCAGCTCGCGCGCGCTACCGGTGAACGACCGCGCCAGCGCCTCGCCTTGCGCGATCACCGGCACGATCGTCTCGCGTACCACCGCCTTGAACAGCGCTTCCTTGCTGTCGAAGTAGAGGTACACGGTGCCCTTGGTCACCCCGGCGCGGCGCGCCACGTCGGCGAGCTTGGCGGCGGCGAACCCGCGCTCCACGAACACCTCGAGCGCGGCGGCCACGATCTCGGCCGGACGCGCTTCTTTGCGCCGCTGCCAGCGCGGCGGTCGCGTGTGCTTCGATGGAGTGACGGCGTTGCTCACGAGGATCCTCCCAATTTAGTTACTGAACGGTCAGTAACTAAGTCTGGTTCCTCGGGCCCGTCAAGGGGCGGAGTAAGTTACTCGGCGGTCCGTAGCAAGCTGATACGCTTCAGGTGGTTACGCGACTGGCGTCTACTT
>Ga0209806_1002068_pt1 | contig 12639 bp, 10 predicted proteins | sample GraSoiAngelo_152_FD_186166 | JGI IMG/M metagenome (GOLD analysis project Ga0209806, IMG submission 186166) | Grasslands soil microbial communities from the Angelo Coastal Reserve, California, USA - 14_1009_12_30cm (SPAdes) (version 2) | ecosystem: Environmental > Terrestrial > Soil > Grasslands ... | reverse complement strand
AGGGGCGCCTTACGAAATGCCTAACGACTTGCCGACCGGCTGCGGCCCGGTCGTGCCATCGTTCGTCCGCTCACGCCGCCGCCGGCAAGACGCGGCTGTCGCCGTCGGCCACCGCGGCCGGTTGCGGGATCCGGGCAAACGCCGCCCAGATGAGGATCGGCGCCGCACCGGCGATCACAACCACGATGCGCGCCAGCAGCATCTGATTCATCGGCGCGGCCAGCATCAGGAAGCAGCCGATGCTCAGGACGCGTCCGATCCCCAGACACAGCTCCTGGTGGACGATGTAGTCGTAGCGCATCGCTCTCGGCGCCGGGTCGCGGTCGATCACCTGGAGCGCCACCGGTGCCAGGGCGTTGCCGTGCAGCGGCCCGCCGACCGCCCGCAGCAGACCGAAGGCGAGCAACGCCCAGCCGGTCAGGTAGAGCGGCAGCAACAGCGTGGAGAGCACCAGCATCGTTCCACCGACCAGCGCGCAGAGGGTCCGGTGGCGCGGCTTCATGAAGGTGGCCAGGCCAAAGCTGATCCCGACCCCGAGGATGCCCATCAGGCCGTTGAAGTTGCCCACCTGCTGCTCGTTCTTGAGCACCAGGTAGGTCAGGACCGTCAGCACCAGCCCCATCAGGCTGCCGGTGAATCCATCGGCCAGGCGGGCACGGGTGACCCAGTGCCAGTCCGGATTGCGCGCCACCAGGGTGGCCACCCGCCGAACCGACAGCCGCTCGCGGGCAGCCGACGGCAGCCGCCCGGCGAGCACCATGGCCGCCATCAGGAGCACGGCGGCCAGCGCGAAGACCAGCTCGTAGCCACGATACGGTCCGCCACCGGTGCCGCTGCCGGCCACGATGATGGCGCCGGCGGCCGGTGGCAGGGCGGCCGTCAGCAACCAGCTCGCTGTCGCCTGGACGCCGAAATAGCGGTCGCGGTCGCGATCGCAGGTGGTGTCGTAGCTGACCAGGTGGAAGCCCGACCAGTAGAAGCCTTCGGCGAGGCCTTTGAGCAGACCGAGGGCGGCCACCCATTGCGGAGCCTGGCTTCCCAGCAGCAAGACCAGCAGGTAGACGATGCCGTTGCCGCCCAGGCCCAGCCGGATCGAGGCGCCGGCGCCGATCCCGCGCCAGAGGACGCCGTTGGCGATGAACGCGACCGGGATCATCAGCGCGCTCAGGCCGCTGTAAACAGCAATCGGGGTCAGGTCGTGGCTGGATCGCCAGAGGAAGAGCGACAGGAACATCCCGGCCAGCAGGTTGGCGGCCGTGTAGGCGCCATGGATCAGCACCATGAAATTGGCGCGTCGGTCCAGCCCGGACACCGATCGAAACACCGTCCCTCTCTTTGGGCCCGCCCCGCCGGCCCGTATCCAGACAACGCCTTGCCGGGGGGCCACTTTCCCGGGTCATGAGGCTGTGACGGGGAGCACCGGCCCGTTACTCGCCGCCGAAACGTGCGCCGTTAGGGGACGGCAGTAGCCTCCCGTTAGGCGCCGGCCAAAGGCGCTCTCAAGGGGGCGTAACCACGGAAATCAACGACGTCCACTACACCAGCCGAGGCGTCATGCCCCGGTCGGCCGAGGTACCGCTGCCGGCGGCCACCCGGCGGTTGCTCGCCGCCCTCCAGCAAGGAGCGATGACGCCGGCGGCCTACGACACCGCCTTCGTTTCCCGGCTCCGGCTGCCGGACGATCCGAAGGTCCTCGCCTTCCCCCAGACGCTCGGCTGGCTGCTGCGCAACCAGAACCCGGATGGCAGCTTCGGGACCACCCTCCCGATTCCCAAGGAAAAGCTGATCTCCACGCTGAGCGCCCTTCTGGCGCTCGCCGACCTCCCCGAGCACCTCCAGGACGGCCTCGCCCACCGGGCTCGGGCCAGGGCGCTGCGGTTCCTTTACGAAGACACCGGCAACTGGCAGACCGGCCCGGACACGGCCGGCTTCGAACTGATCCTCCCCGCCCTGCTCGACGAAGGCCGGGCCAGGGAGCTCCCCTTGCCCTACGAGCGCTTCATGGGCATCGCGGCTCAGCGCGACGCCAAGATCGGCCATATCCCGCCGCGGCTGATCTACAACGTGGCGACCCCCTTGCTGCACTCGCTGGAATACCTGGGCAACCGGCTCGATGTCGAGGCCGCCCGGGCGCAACTCTCACCCAATGGTTCGTTCGCGAACTCGCCGTCGGCAACCGCCTACTTCCTGCTGAAGACCCGCGACGAGCAGGCCAACGAGTACCTGGCGATGCTGCTCGGCAACCGCGGTGACGGCAGCGTGCCGAACGTGGCTCCCTTCGAAGTGTTCGAGATCGCCTGGGTGCTCTACAACCTGTCCATCGCGAATCAGCATCCGGCCGAGGCGCAACCGCTGCTGCGCTACCTGGCCCAGGCGCTGACCGACGATGGGGTCGGCGTCTCCCGGGAAGGGCTGCGGCCGGACTCCGACGACACGGCCCTCGCGCTCGGCGTGCTCCACCGCTACGGCTACCCGATCTCGGCCGGGCCGCTTCGGCCGTTCGAAGGCATCGATTTCTTCTTCACGTTCCCGCTCGAGCGCGACCCATCGGTGACCGCGAACGCCCACGTGCTGGAAGTGCTGCAGGTCGTGCCGCCCTTTCCCCGCCAGCACGTGATCCAGCAAAAGGTGATCAAGTACCTGCGCGACGCGCGCGTAGACGGCGACCACTGGGCCGACAAGTGGCATGGTTCCCCCTTCTATGCCACCGCCCACGCCGTCTTCGCGCTCCTCACGTCGGCACCCGACGTCTGCCAGCCGGCGCTCAACTGGTTCAAGAACAGCCAGCGGGAGGACGGCTCCTGGGGCTGGTTCTCAAACGGCACCCCGGAGGAGACCGCCTACGCGGTCCAGGCCCTGATGGCGGCCCCGCCCGAATTCCGGGCCGGCCTGAAGGAGGCCTTTCGCCGGGCCGCCGCCTATCTGAATGAAACCGAGGCGGAGCCCGTCATTCCTATGTGGCTGGCGAAGACCGTCTACGCCCCGACCGAGGTCGTCCGCTCGGCGGTGCTGTCGGCGCGGATCCTGCTGGCGAGGGGCGACCATGCTAGATCGGCGGATTAATAAACTTCGGCAGAACCTGCTGGCGCAAGCCGATGAGGCGCCGATCATCCGGCACCTGGTCGACACCACCTCGCGCAGTGATGACCTGTTGGGCGAGGCGTGTCGCGCCGTCGTCCTGCTGCACCCCGGCGGCAGCTTCGAGCAGGCGCTGACGCTGGCCAGGACGATCGCCTACATCGTCTACATCGACGACTACCTCGAGGAGGAGCACCCCGAGCTCGATCTCGCCGATTACCGCCGGGTCTGCCAGAACTTCCTGCTCTGGCACAACCGCGACCTGAGCCAGATGCCGCTGGTCAATGCCATCGTCTCCCGCAAGATCGAAACCCAGTTCCGCGAGGACGAGGTCCCCGAGGAGTGGACGGCGATGCGCCGGCTGGTCTGGGAGAAGTCGATCTGGACCATGCTCCAGGAGAACCACTGGCTCAAGCACAAGGAGCGGGTCACGCTGGACGCCTACCTGGCGAACGGGATGTACAGCAGCTCCTTCCCCATCATGCAGGTCAGCATCCTCGCCTTCAGCTACCAGGACGTCTCCCAGGAGCTCAAGAACCGGATCTTCGGTCACATCTGCCAGTCCGCCCGGGTGGTGCGCCTGGCGAATGACGTGCGCACCCACGAGCGCGAGTCGGCGCAGGGCCGCTTCAACTCGGTGGACCTGATCGCCGCCGGTCGGGGCGAGATGACGCTGGAGGGCGCGCGCGCCGCCGTCAAGGGACTGATGGAAGAGGAATTCGAACAGCTCAAGAAGGCGATCGCCCGGGAGCGTCGCACCGGGCCGACCCAGCAGTTCCTCTCGCACCTGATCGACAGCACCCAGGTCCTGCTGGACTTCTACGACCTCCCGCGGCCCGCCCCGGCCCGTCCTGAGCGGCTGCTGAAGGCGAGCTGAAGGCGGCGAAAGCCATGGGCAGCTCCATCAACCTCAAGCTGGGAACGACGAAGGCGGCCGGCTACGGCAGCGCGGACGATTCGTCCGCCAAGGAGATGGAGCGGCGGATCGTCACGATTCGCTGGCTTGCGATCCTGGTCTCCAGCGGCGCCCTGCCGTTTCTGAACCTCGGGAAATCGCTGGTTCCGCTGCTGGGCATGATCGCCGTCGGCGCCGTCTACAACCTGGCGATCCAGGCGTACATCCTGCCGCGGCGCCCCGGCTGGCTGACCCGGGGCTACGTCTCGGCGATCGGCGACGTCCTGCTGGTCACCGGCGGCGTGGCGGTCACGGGCGGGATCCAATCGCCCTTCTTCCTCGCCTACTTCGCGGTGTGCGTCACCTCCGCCGTCCGCTTCGGCGGGGTGGCGGCGGTCACGGCGGTGCTCACCATCGCCTTCAGCTACACCGCGGTGGTCTACTACGACAACGCCATCCAGGGCACCGGCCTGACCCTGAAAGACCTGACCGACCTGGCGATGCGCACCGGTTTCGTCGCCATCACCGGGATCTTCGTCGGCTTCGTCGGCGACCGCGCCCGCCGGGCGGAGCGCGCGCTCCAAGAAGAGCTGGAACGGGCCCATGCCTCGCTCTCCGAAGTCACCGTCGAGTTGAACCGTGACCTCGAGTTCGAGCAGACCTGCCAGCTCACCGCCGAAAAAGGCCGCTCGCTACTGGGCGCCGATGCCTTCCTGCTCCAGGTCCAGATGCCGCCGCTGATCGGCCAGGACGAATCGATGCCGTCCGCCTCGATGCTCTACGTCGACTGGAGCCCCGAGCTGAAGGCGGCCCATGCCGGCGTCGACCTGACCGCCGCCCGGCTGGCGTTGACCCCCGCGCCCGGCGAGCAGGTGATCACGGTCGCCGACCCCAACCTGCTGCTGCCGAACGAGCACAAGCCGCTGGCGGCCGGGCTGTGGTTCCGGGTGCCCGTCTTCCACGGCGCCCGCGCCATCGCCGACATGATCGTCGGCTTTACCGGTCGCACCCAGCCGCTGCGCCAGACCGAGCAGGAGCTGATGCTGACCTTCGCCGAGCGCGCCGGCATCGCGATGCGCAACGCCCACGCCCTCGACCAGGCGCAGAAGCTCTCGGTCACCGACTCGGTCACCGGGCTGCCGAACCACCGGTACTTCCACACCAAGTTCGACGAGGAGCTGGAGAAAACCAAGGACACCGGCGGATCGATCACGGTGATGATGATCGACCTCGACCGGTTCAAGGTTTACAACGACAGCTTCGGCCACGCCGCCGGCGACGTGGCGCTCAAGGCGGCCGCGCGCACCATCTCATCCACCATGCGCCGCGAGGACACGGTGACCCGCTACGGCGGCGAGGAATTCGTCGCCATCCTGCCCGGGGTCGACATCCAGACGGCGCCCATCCGGGCGCAGGAGATCTGCGACACGCTGGCCAAGGTGTTCATGTACAACCCCAAGACGATCTTCGCCCCGCTCACCGCGTCGGTCGGCTGGGCGACCTATCCGGTCGACGCCAAGAACCGCGACGAGCTCCTCAACCGCGCCGACCTCGCCATGTACATGGCGAAGAAGCGCGGCCGCAACTGCATCTGCGGCGCCTGCGAGCTGGAAAGCGTCGCCGCCCTCGACTCGGTGCTCAGCGAGGTGGTCGCCCAGCTGGCCAGCGCCGACACGGTCGGCCCCGGCATGGTCGCCACCCTGGAAAAGCGGCTCGGCCAGATCGCCAACTCGAGCCACCTGGAAGAGCTCGCCGAAGGCATGCTCTCGCCCAACAGCGAGGCCACCCTCGAGGCGCTCAACGCGCTGGCGGCGTCGATCGACGCCAAGGACCCCTACACCAGCGGTCACTCGCAGTCGGTCGCCAAGCTCGCCGAGGACCTGGGCGACATGCTCCAGCTGTCGGCGGCCCACAAGAACCAGCTGCGCCTGGCCGCCATCCTGCACGACGTGGGCAAGATCGGCGTCGTCGACAAGGTCCTGCTCAAGGAAGGCAAGCTCGACGAGGACGAGAAGCTCATCATGCGGATGCACCCCATCCTGGGGGCGCGCATCCTGCAGCCGATCAAGGCCTTCCGCCAGATCCTCAACGTCGTGCTGCACCATCATGAGTGGTATGACGGCAGCGGCTACCCGGATGGATTGGCCGGCCAGAACATTCCGCTGCACGCGCGCATCGTCTCCGTCTGCGACGCCTATCACGCGATGACGTCGACCCGTCCCTACCGGCAGCGGCGGACCCCGGACTTTGCGCTGGCCCAGCTGGAGGCGGGTAAGGGGACGCAGTTCGACCCGATCATCGTCGACTACTTCATTCAGATGATGCGCAAGCGCCAGGCCGAGAATCCGAACGCCCTCGAGGCCGACATCCATGACGACCAGCCGGCGGCACCCGATGCCGAGGCGGCGGCGAGCTAATGGCGCTGGACGCCAACGGCCATCCCCTCTCGCGGATCTCGCAACGCAAGCTCGACCATCTCCGCCTTTCGCTGGAGGCCTCGGTCCAGTCGACCCGCAGCGCCGGGTTCGAGCGCTTCGCCTTCACCCACCAGGCCCTGCCGGAGCTGGACCTCGACGCCGTCGACCCGTCGACGACATTCCTCGGCAAGCCGCTCAAGCTGCCCTTCTTGATCTCGAGCATGACGGGCGGCGCGGCCGCGGCGGGTGACATCAACCGCCGGCTGGCACTGGTCGCCCAGACCGTCGGACTCGCGTTCGGCGTCGGCTCGCAACGGGCCGGCCTGACCCACAAAGACCTGCGCGCCACCTACCAGGTGCGGGGCGTCGCCCCGGACGTGCTCCTGTTCGCCAACCTGGGCGCGGTGCAGCTCAACTACGGGATGCGCACCGAACAGTGCCTGGAGGCGATCGAGATGATCGAGGCCGACGCGCTGGTGCTGCATCTCAACCCGCTGCAGGAAGCGCTCCAGCCGGAGGGCGACCACAATTTCAAGGGGTTGACCGAAAAGATCGCGACGCTGTGCGCGGAGCTGCCGGTCCCGGTGATCGTCAAGGAAGTCGGCTGCGGCATCTCCGGACCGGTGGCGGCCCAGCTGGCCCAGGCCGGGGTGGCGGCGATCGATGTCGCCGGCATGGGCGGCACGAGTTTCGCCCGAGTCGAGGCATTTCGCCGGGAACGGCCCGAGGAAGTCGAGCTGGCCCTCGCCTTTTCGGAGTGGGGCATCCCGACGGCGGAGGCGCTGATCGCGACCCACCGCGCCGCTCCCCAGTTGCCGCTGATTGCCAGCGGTGGCCTGAAACACGGGCTCGACGCCGCCAAGGCGATCGCCATGGGCGCCGACCTGACCGGGTTCGCGCACGCGGTGCTGGCCGCCGCCTCCGAAGGCGAGGAGCCGGTGCGCCGGCTGCTCGACGGCTTCAAGTGGCAGTTGCAAGTCGCCATGTTCTGCTCTGGCGCGCCCACCATCGCGGCCCTGAAGACGAGTCGCCTTACGGAAGTTCGATGATGCGCTCGCCTTTCCACACCGGGGCTCGCTGATGAAGAGCAAGACCTTCGCCAGCCGCACCGACCGCCTGCAGGCGATGAACGCCGCCCTCGACCGCGAGCTCGGCCGCCTCTCGCAGCGGGCCGGCTCCAGCCAGAGCGCGCTGCTGACCGAGATGGTCCAGTACCACCTGGGGCTGCGCAAGTCGGGCGACCGGCCGGGCAAACGTCTTCGGGCCAACATCGCGCTGCTCACCTGTGAGGCCTTCGGCCGACGCTACGCCGATGCCGTGTGGGCCGCCGTCGCCGTCGAGCTGGTCCACAATTTTTCGCTCGTCTTCGACGACGTCCAGGACCGCGACGAACTGCGGCGGGGACGACCCTCGGTCTGGAAGATGTGGGGCACCGGACAGGCGATCAATGCCGGCGCGGCGCTCGAGGCGCTCGTCACCCGCGCGGTCGTCGACCTGCTGCCGCCGCGCTACACCGATCGCACCCGGCCAGCCCTCGCGCTCCTCTCGGAATCCATGCTCGCCCTCTGCCGAGGCCAGGTGCTCGACCTCGAGTTCGAGCAGCGGGTCGACGTGAGCGTCGACGAATACATGGAAATGATCGGGCTGAAGACGGCCGCCCTCTTCGACGCCGCCGCGCGGCTGGGCGGGATCGCCGCCGGGGTGGGCGACGCCGCGTTGGACAAAGCGGGCAAGTTTGGGCACCACCTTGGCATTGCGTTTCAGGTGATCGATGACATCGTCGGGGTCTGGGGTTCGTCGACCCAGACCGGCAAGGCGATGGGCAGCGACCTGAAGAATGGCAAAAAGACCCTGCCCACGCTGGTGGCCCTGCGCAGCGGCCCGGCCGGTAACCGGCGGGTGTTGCGCTCGCTGCTGACCCGAGCCCGATTCACCGCGGCCGAGATGGAGACCGCCCGCGCCATCATGACCCAGTCGAGCGCCCAGGCGATCTGCCGCCGGCACGCCGCCGAGCACCTCGCCGAAGCCCGGATGCAGCTTTTTGGCATGACCGACCGTCCAAACTGGGCCGTTCGCGCCCTGGCCGAGATGGTCACCACCCTGGAGTCGGGACTGGTCTAGAGGCGTGCTCGGCGTACGCGGGGGGCGCGCTTTTGGCGCGACTGGCACAATAGACGGTGGAGGTTGGGGTCAACGGCGGTTCCGGCACGCACCCCGAGGGTCGTGACCTATGTAATTTGGGCGTTGCTCGCGCTGCTCGCGCTGGGCCAGCCGGCCGCGAAGGCTCCGGCGATGGCGCCCAGCGAGGTGCTTGGCGTGCACGCGAACGCTGACGGGCAGGGCCTGCAGGGTAAGGTCTACGTCGCCCTGGGCGACTCGATCAGCGCCGGCCGCTACGGGACGGCGCCGGACGACATCTTTCCCGCCATCGTGGCCGACAAGCTCGGAATGTCGCTCAACCTGATCGCCCGCAGCGGCACCAAGGCCGGCTGGGGCGTGACCGAGACCGGGGCGGTGACGGCGGCGCACCCGGCGCTGGTGACGATCGAGCTGGGGACCAACGATGTCGGCTTCTCCACTCCGGCCGACGCCTTCGCCTCCCAGTACGACACCCTCGTCGCGGCCGTCTCCGCACCGACCACGCGGGTGCTGTGCCTCGGCAGCTGGCTGCCCTCCGCCGGCTTCGACGCGATCATCGCCGCTGCCTGCCAGCGGCACGGCGGCATCTACGTCAGCCTCGACGGCTTCTACGGCGTCAATGATTTCCATGCCTCGGACGGCGGGTCGAGCTACCTGGGTCGAACGGATTGGTTCCATCCGGGCGACCAGGGACACGCCGCCATCGCGGCCGCGGTGCTGGCGGCCCTGGGCGCCGGGCCGGCTCCGCTGGTCGGTCCCCTCCCCACCGTCTCGCCCGTCGGGGACGTCATCCGCACCCATCCGAAGTAGGGCACAGCGAGCTCAGCGGTTCAGCCCTCGAGCACGTCGCCGATTTTCAAGGCGAGGTGCAGCCCGAGTCGGACTTCCGCATCGCGCAGGTCGACGCCGAGGAGATCTTCGATTCGCCCCAGGCGGTAGAGCACCGTATTCCGATGGAGGTGCAGCCGTTCCGCCGCATCGGTGGGGCTGCCATTGGTCGCGAGGTACGCCTCCAGGGTTTGCAGCAACACCCCACCCCGATCCTTCGGGCGTAACCGCTCCAGCGCCTCGTCCCGGAAGGCGCGCAGCTCGGGCAGCGGCTGCAGGGCATAGAGGAGCCGGTACAGCCCCAGATCGGCGAAGGCGGTGATGCTGTCAGCGCCAAACAGGCGGCGGCCCATCACCATCGCCTGTTCCGCCTCGCGCGCAGCGGCGGCGACCTCGCGGCCGCCCGATCGCACCGCGCCATAGCCGAGCGCGAGCGGGGTGGCGGCCGCGGATTTGGCGGCGCGGTGCAATTGCTCCACCAGCGCCCTGGGCTCGGGCGCTCGCCGCGCCTGGAGGCTGATCAACGCCACCGTCCCCGCCCCACGCTCGCGCACCAGGGCGGCGGTGCGCATGGTGGCCAGCAGGCGTTCCCACGCAGCCCGGATCCTGGTGGCAGTCGCTGTGTCGTTCGCCTCGGCGGCGCAGGCCAGGTAGGGCGCCTCGACATCGAAGCCTTTGCGCTTCGCCCGCTCGCGGGCGGCGTCGTGCGAGCCGGGCCGACCCGCGGTCAGCACGTCCAGCAGCTCCTCCTCGACTTCGTCGCGGGCGTCGCGCGCGGCGCGGGCGCGAACCAGCTCGATGGCGCAGGCGTGGGCGGCCCGCCCGACCGCCAACCGGTGCATCTCGCCCAGTTCGCCGTCAGACCCGAGCAACGACAGGTAACCCGCGATGCTGCCCTGCACCAGAATTGGTGCGATCAAGCGGGCCTCTCCGCTTCCCAACGACCGGAGCGCAACCGGCGGGTCGAAGGCGCTGAGCGGCACTTCGCGCAGCCAGTCGTCCAGCGCCGGGCGCTCCCCGGCGATGGCGGCGGCGGTGGCCTCCGACAGCCGGCCGGCGCCCACGTAATCGACGCCCGAATCGCGCTCGAGCACGACCGGGACGCCGGTCAGCTCATTCAGCCGTACGAGCAACGCCGGCAACCCGCGACCCGCCAGGGCCAGCTCGCTCAGCTGGCGGTGGAGGTCCTGGGCGCGCTCGTGCAAGGCGGCTCGCTGGTCGACGATGAAGCGGAGCACTTGCTGCTCGACCTGGTCGAGCGGCAGGCTTCCCGCCAGCGCAAAGACCGGAAGGCCGTGCGCCTCGGCAACCCGCCGAGCCTCGGGCGAGACGCGACCCAGGATGGCGGCACCGGCGATGCCCTGCCCGGCCAGCGACTCGAGCAAGCGGGCGAGCGTCAGGCGGGAGTCGACGGCGGCCAGTACCTGCGGATCGATCAGCAGCAGCTCGCCGCCGCGAAGTGGCGTAAAGGCCGGCGGGCGCGCCCGCAGGGCCGTGCACCAGACGACCTCGCGGCGGCTGCCGCCGGCCCCGGCAACCAGCTGGGTGTCTTTCGGTAGGGCGCCGTGCCACACATCGTCGACGGTGACATGGGGATGAGGCGGGGCAACCGGCTTCTGCGAGGGCATTGTTCGTGCGCCGCGCCCTACGGCAACGGACCGATCGGTATTATCCCACAGGCCGGCTCGGGTCTTTCAGACGGCGCGCACAAGCCGTCGGGCCGGTGCTAGGCGGTTCGCACCCGCCGCCGCGAGGGGCGGGCGGGTTTGGGCGGCGATTCGCGTCGCTTTGACGGCGCCTTCTTCTCGCCGTTTCCGCTGCTCGCCGACGCCCGCGTCCTGGCCGGCGCCTTCCAGAGCGATTCCAGATCGTAATAGGAGCGCTCGCCCGGCAGGAACACGTGCACGATGACGCTGGCGTAGTCGAGGACCACCCAGGAACCCTCTTCATAGCCGGCGGTTCGCAGCGGCCGGACCCCTTTGGCGCGGGCAGCTTCGATGATGGCGTCGGTGATGGCGCGAACCTGCCGGTCGGTATCGCCCTCGCAGATCACGAAGTAGTCTGCGATGGAGGATTTTTGACGGATGTCCAGCCTGACGATTCCCCGCGCCTTCTTGTCCGCCGCCGCATCGGCGATGAGCCGGCTGAGCTGAAGGGGGGTCACCGAGACGATTATCCCAAGAGGGCGCCAGCCGCCGTCAAGGCCGATAGAGCCCGTGGGCCTGGATGTACTCAGCCACGGCGGCCGGCACCAGGTCGTCGATGGCCGACCCGCGGGCGAGCCGATCGCGGATCTGGTGGGCGGCGATCGCCGGCGTGTCGAGATGCACCACCCGCGTCCGTGCCGGGGCGAACCCGAGCTCGTGCATCGTTTGCGGCGCCAGGCTGGTCTCGGGCCGGTTGAAAATCACAAAGCTCGCCTCCGCCAGTAGCGCGGCCACGTCGTGCCAGGCACGGATCTGCAGAGCAGCGTCAGACCCGAGCAGCAGCTCGAAGCGCTGTCCGGGAAATCGCCTGGCCAGCTCGCGCACGGTGTCGATCGTGTACGAGACATTACCGCGGTCGACCTCGAGCCGCGACGCCTGAAGTCCCGGCTGCTGACCAACCGCCAGCTCGACCATCCGCATCCGATCCTCGGCCGGCGCCAACGGTGGGTCGCTGCGATGCGGCGGTTGCGCGTTCGGCATCAACCAGACCTGGTCGAGGTCGGCCAGATCGCGCAGCTGGCGGGCCGCGGCCAGGTGACCATTGTGGACGGGGTCGAAGGTCCCGCCCATGATGCCGATGGTGCCGCCGCCGGCGTCAGCGCTCGGGATCGTACAGGAACTCCACGCCAGAAATCTTGACCGTCTCGCCGCCGCGGGCGCCATGCCGGGCGAGCGCATCGTTGAGGCCCCAGCGATCGAGCATGCGCTGGAAATGGGCCAGGCCTTCCGGGTTGGTGATGTCGGTCATCGCCAGTAAGCGCTCCAGCTGCTGGCCCGAAACCCGAAAGCCGTCGTCCAGCGCCTCGATGGTGAAGGGATCGGCGGAGCTCGGGCCCCGGTAGACCTTCAACGCCGGGAGTGGTTCGGGGGCGGCGGCTTTCCGCCGGGCGAGCATCCGCCAGGCCGCCCAGAGCAGGTCATCGACCCCCTCGCGGGTCACCGCCGAGATCGGAAAGGTACGGCGCCGGAGTTTCACCAGCAGCTGCCGAAACGCGACCACCTCCGAGGGGTCGGGTACCGCGTCCATCTTGTTGAGCGCGACCAGGTGCGGGCGGCGGGCTAGCGCGGCGCTGTA
>Ga0209806_1002064_pt1 | contig 12666 bp, 9 predicted proteins | sample GraSoiAngelo_152_FD_186166 | JGI IMG/M metagenome (GOLD analysis project Ga0209806, IMG submission 186166) | Grasslands soil microbial communities from the Angelo Coastal Reserve, California, USA - 14_1009_12_30cm (SPAdes) (version 2) | ecosystem: Environmental > Terrestrial > Soil > Grasslands ... | reverse complement strand
GCCTGGCGCCGGACGACCTCCGTGCGGCGGGCGCCCAGCTCGTGCTCGCCAATACGTATCACCTGTTCCTCCGGCCCGGGCACGAGCTGATCCTGGCGCTCGGCGGGCTCCATCAATTCATGGGCTGGGACGGACCGCTCCTCACGGACTCCGGTGGCTTCCAGGTCTGGAGCCTCGCGAAGCTCCGCCGGATCACCGAGGAAGGCGTGGCGTTCCGGTCGCCGATCGACGGGACGTCCCACTTCTTCTCACCCGAGCTGGCGATCGAGATCCAGCGAGCGCTGGGCGCCGACGTCATCCATCCTCTCGACGAGTGCCTGGCGTACCCGGCGACGCACGAGGCCACCGAGCGGTCGCTCGAGCTCACCCTTCGCTGGGCGGCGCGCTCGAAGGCGGTTCACGTCACGGCCCCGGCTCAGGCGCTCTTCGGGATCGTGCAGGGCGGCACCCACGAGGACCTGCGCCGCCGCGCCGTGAGCGCGACGGTGGCGCTGGGGTTCGACGGCTACGCGATCGGCGGCATGGCGGTCGGCGAGCCCAAGCCCGCGATGTACGACCTCACCGAGCTGGTGGCCGGCCTCTTGCCCGCGGGCGCGCCGCGCTACCTCATGGGCGTCGGCAAGCCCGAGGACCTCGTGGAGGCGGTCGCGCGCGGTGTGGACATGTTCGACTGCGTGCTGCCGACGCGCAACGCGCGCAACGGCCAGTGCTTCACCGCCGACGGTCCCCTCACGCTCAAGCAGGCCCGGTACGCGAAGGATGCGTCGCCGCTGGATCCCGAGTGCGCGTGCTACGCGTGCCGCACTTTCTCGCGCGCCTACCTGCGCCACCTGTTCATGGCGGACGAGCTGGTCGCGTACCGTCTTCTCTCGCTCCACAACGTCCACTTCTTCCTGTGGCTGATGCGGGAGCTGCGCGCGGCGATCGTCGCGCGGGCGTTCGAGCCATTCAAGGCTCGGTTTTCCGCGCGTTATGCAGTATCATCCGTGGATGTTTCGCGCGACTGACTGACTGCTCCGGAGGCTCGACGTCCGATGAACGCCGCACACGCCGCTGACCTCGCCTTCGCTGCCTCGTCCTCGCCGGGCGGAGGCGGATCCACCGCCGTCGCCACGCAGCTCCTGTTCTTCGCCGCGATCTTCGCGATCTTTTGGTTCCTCCTGATCCGTCCTCAGCAGAAGCAGAAGCGCGAGCGCGAGCAGATGCTCGCCGCCCTCAAGCGCGGCGACCGCGTCGTCACGTCGGGCGGATTGCACGGGACGGTCACGAGCCTCGACGAGCACAAGGTCGTGCTGCGCGTCGCGGACCAGGTGCGGCTCGAGTTCGACCGCGGCGCCGTCGGACGGGTCCTCGAGCCGCAGGACGACAAGAATGCCTAGGAACCTCTGGTCGCGGGTGACCCTCGTCGCCGTCGTGGTCGTCCTGTCCGGCTGGTACCTTTATCCGCCGAAGCGGACGATCAACCTCGGCCTCGACCTGCAGGGCGGCACCCATCTCGTGCTCGGTGTCGAGGCCGACAAGTACGTCGCCAGCCAGACCGACCGCGCGGCCGAGGATCTCAAGGCCACGCTCGAGCGCAAAGGCGTCGCGGTCAAGCGTATCGCGCGCGAGGGCGACGCGACGGTGGTCGTCGAGCTCGCGAGTCCGCAGAGCTGGAACGACGCGCTGACCGCGGCCGCCGAGCTGCAGAACTTCGGCCGGCGCGACGAGGACCAGGCGGCGGGCCGGTTCAAGCTCGTGATGAGCGAGCGCGTGGTGAGCCGGCTCCGCGACGACGCGGTCCGCCAGGGGCTGGAGACGATCCGCAACCGCGTCGACCAGTTCGGCGTCGCGGAGCCCACCATCACGCGGCAGGGGAGCGACCGGATCCTGATCCAGCTGCCGGGCATCCACGACGTGGCGCGGGCGAAGGCGCTCATCGGCAAGACGGCGCTCCTCGAGTTCAAGCTGCTCGACGAGCGCGTGTCGGTCGAGGAGGCGCTCAAGGGCAACCTGCCGGACACCGACGAGATCCTCTACCAGCGACGCGTGGACAAGGAGACGAAGACGGAGCGGAAGATCCCGTACGTCGTCCAGAAGCGGGCCCTCCTCACGGGCGCGGAGCTGACACGCGCGGAGGTGCAGGCCGACCCGAACTCGCCGGGGAACTGGCAGGTCTCGATCGAGTTCACGGCGACGGGCACGCGCATCTTCGGCGAGGTCACCGAGCAGAACGTGGGCAAGCACCTCGCGATCGTTCTCGACGGCAGTGTGTACTCGGCGCCCCGCATCAACGAGCGCATCCCCGGCGGGCGCGCGGTCATCACGGGCCAGTTCACGGTGGACGAGGCGCGCGACCTCGCGATCGTCCTCCGCGCCGGCGCGCTGCCCGCTCCGGTCACGATCCTCGAAGAGCGGACGGTCGGCCCATCGCTCGGCGCCGACTCGATCCGGCAGGGGCTGATCGCGATCTCGGCGTCGGCGGCGGTGGTCTTCGTGTTCATGCTCTTCTACTACCGGCTCTCGGGGCTCATCGCCGACGTCGCGCTCGGCCTCAACCTCCTCCTCCTCTTCGCCTGCATGGCGGCGATCGGGGCGACCCTCACGCTGCCGGGCCTCGCGGGCATCGCGCTCACTGTAGGCATGGCGGTGGACACCAACATCCTGATCTTCGAGCGAATCCGCGAAGAGCTACGGTTGGGGAAGACGCCGCGAGCGTCGATCGAGGCCGGATTCAGGCGCGCGCTTCGCACCATCATCGACACGCACCTGACCGTCATGGGGACCGCGGTCATTCTGGTGAGCTTCGGGACAAGTTCCGTCAAGGGCTTCGGAGCGTCGCTGTTCCTCGGGCTCGCCGCGAGCCTGTTCACGGCGTATTTCTTCACGCGCCTCCTCTTCGACCTGGTCTACATGGGCCGCCGCAAGGTCGAGGCCATTTCGATATGAAGCCACGCGCGTGGAATGGATAGCGATATGAGGAACGGAACCGGGGCGCACCTCGTCTCAGGCCACCCACCGATCGCGCCGGCCCCGGGGACGCCGGTGGAATGAAGAGCGACATGCGGAACGGAGCCGGGAGGTACCTCGTCTCAGGCCACCCACCGATCGCGCCGGCCCCGGGGACGCCGCTACAATGATCGAGCTGTTCAAGAACCCGAACTACGACTTCATCGGCAAGCGCAAGTGGGCGTACTACGTCTCGATCGCGTTCACCCTGATCGGGCTGACCTCGCTGGTGGCCAAGGGTGGGCTGCGATACGACATCGACTTCACCGGGGGCACGCTCGTCCAGGTCCGCTTCGAGCAAGCGCCGTCCGTCGCGCAGATCCGCTCGAGCCTATCGACGATCCATTTGGGCGAGTCGGTCATCCAGCGGTTCGGTGACGAGCGCGAGTACATCATCCGCCTGCCGCTCGCGGCCGCGAGCTCCGAGGAGGTCCAGAAGCGCGTCCAGTCGGCGCTGGCGGCCGGCGGGCTCGGAAAGTTCGAGATCCGCCGCCTCGAATTTGTCGGGCCCCAGGTCGGCCGCGACTTGCAACTGCAGGCGGTATACCTCGTGCTCGTCGGCCTCGTGTGGATCACGATCTACATCGGCCTCCGGTTCGACCTCAGGGGCGGCGTCGCGGCGGTCATCGCCGTCATCCACGACGTGCTCGTGTGCCTGGGCGCCCTCTCGATCATGAACCGCGAGTTCTCGCTCCCCGTGCTGGCGGCGCTCCTGACCATCATCGGCTACTCCGTCAACGACACGATCGTCGCCTACGACCGGTTGCGGGAGAACCGCGGGAAGATGGTCCCGAAGGGCCGCACCTTCGCCGACCAGATGAACGACGCGGTGAACCAGACGCTCTCGCGGACCATCCTGACCTCGCTGACCACGTTCTTCTCGGCGGCGGTTCTGCTCTTCTTCGGGGGCAAGACGCTCGAGGACTTCGCGTTCGTCCTCTTCGTCGGGGTCATCACCGGGACGTACTCGACCACGTACGTGGCCGCGGCGATCGTCGTGGACTGGACCCGGTACGTGGAGGGGCGGCTCCGGCGGTCCAAAAAAGCGGTGGCGAAAGCCTGAAGGCCGCGTAAGATTGTATGTTTAACGCGAGGGTTTCGCACCGTGACCCAAATTCAGGCGCTGCTCGAGGAGATCCCGAAGTACCAGCCCGGGGCTGATCTCAACCTCCTTGCCCGCGCGTACGAGTTCTCCGCGGCGTCGCACCGCGGTCAGCAGCGCGCCTCCGGCGAGCCGTACCTCAGCCACCCCCTCGAAGTCGCGACCCTCCTCGTGAACTTCAAGATGGACGTCACGACCGTGACGGCGGGGCTCCTGCACGACGTCCTCGAGGACACCAAGGCCACGAAGGACGACCTCGAGCGCGAGTTCGGCGCCGAGATCGCCGAGCTCGTGGACGGCGTGACGAAGATCGGCAAGCTCGCGTTCTCGTCGCGCGAGGAGCGTCAGGCCGAGAACTTCCGCAAGATGCTCGTCGCCATGGCGCGCGACCTGCGCGTGCTGATGATCAAGCTCGCCGACCGCCTGCACAACATGCGGACCCTCGACTATCTGTCTCCCGACAAGGCGAAGAAGATCGGGCAGGAAACGCTCGACATCTACGCCCCCCTGGCGCACCGGCTCGGCATGGCCAAGGTGAAGGCGGAGCTCGAGGACCTCGCGCTGCGGACCCTCAACCCGGAGGACTACGTCGACCTCCAGAAGCGCGTCGCCAAGCGTCGCCTCGAGCGCGAGGCGGACATCAACCAGGTGATCGCGATCCTCCAGCGGAAGCTGTCGGAGGTCGGGATCGAGTCGCAGATCCGCGGCCGGCCGAAGCACTTCTACTCGATCTGGAAGAAGATGCACGACCAGGGCCGGGAGTTCGACGAGATCTACGACCTCACCGCCGTCCGTGTCATCACGATGTCCGTGCGCGACTGCTACGGCGCCCTCGGCGTCATCCACTCGCTGTGGAAGCCGGTGCCCGGCCGCTTCAAGGACTTCATCGCGATGCCGAAGGTGAACATGTACCAGTCGCTTCACACGACGGTCATCGGGCCCAAGGGGGACCCGGTCGAGATCCAGATTCGCACGCGCGAGATGCACCGGATCGCCGAGGAGGGCATCGCGGCGCACTGGCTCTACAAGGAGAAGAAGTCGGGCAAGGACAAGCTCGACGAGTCGCTCCTCTGGCTGCGGCAGCTCATCGAGACGCAGCAGGACATGAAGGATCCACGCGAGTTCATGGACACCGTGCGCGTGGACCTGTTTCCCGACGAGGTGTACGTCTTCACGCCCAAGGGCGACGTGAAGGCGCTCCCCGAGGGCTCCACGCCGATCGACTTCGCCTACGCCGTCCACACGAAGGTCGGGGAACACTGCGTCGGCGCGAAGGTGAATGGCAAGCTCGTGCCGCTGCGCAACACGCTCCGCCAGGGCGACATCGTCGAGATTATCACCGCGCCGAGCCAGCATCCGAGCCGCGACTGGCTCAAGATCGTCAAGTCCACACGCGCCAGATCGAAGATCAACCAGTGGCTCAAGGTCGAGGAGCGCGCGCGCTCGATCGAGCTGGGCCGCGAGCTCTTCGAGCGCGAGGCCAAGAAGTACCGGCTCAATCCGACGGCGCTGCTCGCCGGCGAGGAGATCAAGAAGGCGGCGGCCGACCTCGGGTACGCGACCGGCGACGACCTGCTGGCGGCGCTCGGCTACGGCAAGAGCTCCGTGCACCAGCTCCTGAACAAGCTGGCACCCGGCGCCCTCCTCGAGCCGCCGGAACGCGCCAGGACGGTGACGGCGGCGCCGCGCCCGAAGACCGACCAGGGCGTCCGCATCCGCGGCGTGGACGACCTGCTCGTCCGCTTCGCGAAGTGCTGTAACCCGCTCCCGGGCGACCAGATCGTGGGCTTCATCACGCGGGGGCGCGGGCTCACCGTCCACGGCCGCGACTGCCTGACCGTCGCCAAGAGCGTCCTCGACCGGGAGCGGCTGATCAACGTCGAGTGGGACGTGGCGGAGCCTGGCAAGCGGCCCGTCAAGGTCGCCGTCTATATCGGCCGGGATCGCCCGGGACTGCTGGCCGAGATCACCGGAGCGATCTCGTCGCGTAACGGCAACATCACCAAGGCCGAGGTCACCGTCACCGATGACCGCCGGGGCATCAACCACTTCGTGATCGAGGTCGCCGACCTTCACCAGCTCCAGGACATCATCGGGGCGATCCGCGAGATCAGGGACGTCATCAACGTCGAGCGCGTCCGCGGGCTCTAGGGGCGGCGAGGCGGGGCAGGGTCGATGCTCAGAAAACCCCACTTCGCCCTGACCCTGCCCCGCCTCGCCGCCCCGGGACCCCTGGGCACGCTCGGGCCTCGGACGGGATGACGCGGCGGCAGTTCGAGGCGCTGGTGGACCGGGCGCTCCGACGCCTGCCCCGGAAGTTCAAGGACAAGCTCGCCAACATCGCGGTCGTCGTCGAGGCCTGGCCGGAGGACGCGACGCTCGCCGAGCTGGGCATCGAGCCTCCCGACACGCTCTACGGGCTCTACCGGGGCGTCGATCTCACGCGCCGCGACTCGAGCTACGGCAACGTCCTCCCCGACACGGTGACGATCTACCAGGGGCCGATCGAGGAAGACTGCGTCGACGAGGAGGAGATGGCGGAGCTCGTGCGTGAAACCGTCGTCCACGAGCTCGGTCATTACTTCGGCCTGGACGACGAGACGATGGAGCGCATCGAGGACCCGGACGCCTAGCAGGCCCGTGGGAGGGACCGTGTTCGAGCGCCGGCTGGCGGGCCGGCGGCTCGTGGACGCCCTGGCCGCCGTCGCGTCTCGCTACGAGCCCGCCGCGCGGAAGGAGAAGCTCCGCCTGCTCGACGCGCTCGCCGGTCGGCCCGTCGGGCGGCCAGGGTCGCTCGCGCGTCTCCACGAGGCGTTGTGCTTCCTCCAGGCATACCCCGACGATCCCGAGGTCCTCGAGCGCGTCGACCGCGCGCTCGCGGAATTTCCCCGGCGCGTGGCGCGGCTCCGGGCCGTCGCCCGCCGGCGCCTCCACGACTCCGGCATCGCGAATACGACGCTCGATTACCCGTTCGGCTTTCCGATGGCGCGCTGGCTCGCCACGCGCTTTCCGCACGACTGCGAGGTCGCCTGGGCCCGCTTCGTGGACACGGAGCGGCTGGACGAGACCCTGTCGCTCCTCGCGACCGCGGGGGAGGGGGACGCGTTCAGCGAGGGCGGGATGGGCTGGCGCGCATGGCTCGGCGTCGCCAAGGGTGGCCGGCCGATGACAGACCTCCAGCTCCTCCTCGAGGTGTTCGAGCGGACGGGGCTCCCCGAGGAGACGCGCGACTGGCTCTACGAGAGCCTGGCGCTTCCGGTCGTGTGGCGCCCGCGGGGCGTCGGCGCCTCGCGCACCCTCGCGCGGGTCCCGCCCGCGCGCGTGTTCTTCCACGCGGACGGGCTCGAGCGGCGGGTGGCGTCCCTCGTCGACGCATTCGCGCGACCGCTGCCGCCGCTGCGGCGGGCGCCGCGTGCCCTGGCCGAGGCGTTGATCGAGGCGGCCCATGTGGCGATGGCCACGCGCCAGCGCGAGCTCCACGCCTTCTCCTATCCGAACCCCGACGACGTCCTGCTGGTGGATGTCGATCGCGGTGTCCGGCTCGCGTTCGTCGGGATCCTCCCGGGCTTCCGTCTGCCCCTCGAGGGCTACTACGCGTTCCTCGCGCTCAAGAACGGGATTCCGGTGGCGTACGGCGGCGGCTGGGAGCTCTTCGGCACGCTCGACTTCGCCGTCAACGTCTTCGCGTCGTTCCGCCAGGGTGAGTCGGCGTTCCTCGCGACCGAGCTCCTCCGGGCGTACCGGCGGATCTTCGGCATGCGAACGATCGTCGTGGACCGCTACCAGCTCGGCCACGAGAGCGCGGAGGCGCTCCGCTCGGGGGCCTTCTACTTCTATCACCGCCTCGGCTTCCGGCCCCGCGACCCGGCGGTGTTGCGCGTGCTGGAGGCCGAGCAGTCGAAGATCGCCGCCGACCGTTCGTATCGCTCCCCCATCCCCATCCTCAAGCGGCTCGCGGGGGCCGAGGTCTATCTGGCGCTTCCTGGTGGCCATCGCGAGCCCGAGAAGCGTCTGCGGGCGACGGACGTCTCGGGGCTCATCGCCCGCCTCATCGCGCGCGACTTCGGCGGCGACCGCGGCGTCGCCGTGAGGGAATCGACGGCCCGAGCGCGGCGCGAGCTCGGCGTGACCGGGTGGACCGCCTGGCCGACGGCCGAGCGACGCGCCTTCGCTCAGCTGTCGCTGGTCGCGGCCCTCATCGGAGATCTCGAGACGTGGCCGTCGGTGGAGCGTCGCCGACTTGTGCGCGTCTTCCGCGCGAAGGGGCGCGGAAGCGAGCGCACCTACGCCAACCTCCTCGATTCCCATCGTTGGCTTCGACGGAGTCTCGAGGCGCTGGTCACGTGAGGCGCTGGTCACGTAAGTTTTCGCTTGACAGCTACTTTCATTCGTCCTTATGGTTTCAGCAGATGCTGAAAGACTCGGAGCTAGAGAAACATGCTCAAATCCGAGGAGATCCGGCGACAAGTGGCTCAGCGCCTTCGGGAGCTCCTTCCCAAGGCGAAGTCGTGGGAAGAGCAGACCGACGTGAAAATCGCCGGACACGCCGCGGGTTTGGTGGTGCGGTTCCGCCTCGTCGACCAGGAGCACACCGTGGTCCTTGAGGTCGCCTCGCTGGGGCAACCTCGGCAGATCCGGGCGGCCGTTACGCGACTCGCCGACATCCGTCGCGAGCTTCCGGGGGCGTATCCGGTCGCCGCCGCGGTCTACATCGGCCCTCAGAGCGCGCGGATCCTCAAGAGTCACAACCTCGGGTATGTCGACCTCTCTGGCAACTGCTCCCTCGCCTTCGAGAACGTCCTGATCGAGAAGGACGGCAAGCGCAACGTCCGTCCCTCGACGCGTCCGCTGCGCTCGCTGTTCGCGCCGCGCGCGACCCGGGTCGTGCGCGTGCTCCTCGTCGAGCCGGCACGGGCCTGGCGGCTCGAGGAGCTGGCGCGCGCGGCCCAGGTGAGTCTCGGACACACCCACAACGTCGTGAAGCGGCTCCAGGAGCTCGCCTGGGTGGAGCACGACGAGAGCCAGCGGATCCGGCTCGGGAAACCGGCCGACCTCCTCGAGAGCTGGTGCGAGTCGTACACCTACCGGGCCAACGAGATCGGCTCCTACGCCGCACCCGAGCGCGTGACCCGCGCGTTCCTGAGCGCGATCGCGCGCGCGGCAACGGCCGAGGGACGCCGCTACGCGTTCACCCTCAACGCCGGCCTATCACTGGTGGCCCCGAGCCTCCGCGTGCCGGCCGTGCACTGCTACCTCGAAGGGGACCCGGCCCCGGTCGCCGCCGCGCTCGGGCTCCGCGCGACAGCCGAAGGGGACGGCGCCGTGCACTTCCTCGCGCCCTACGACCCCGGCGTCTTCCACGCCCTGCTGGAGAAGGGCGGGCTCACGGTGGTGTGTCTGCCACAGCTCTACGCCGACCTTCTGCGCTACGAGCGGCGGGGGCGTGAGCAGGCCGAGCACCTCCGTCGCGAGGCGATGGGCTACTGACGGCGCTGGCGCGGTGAATCCCAGAACGAGAGGAGGTGAGACCCGAGATGAAGAAGAAGGCGACGAAGAAAAAGAAGAAGAAGTAAGTGTTGCAGGTCTGCGGTGGGGGGTGGCGGCCTCCCACCAGGTGCCAATCGGGAGGGGGCGTCGCCCCCTCCCGTTTGTGCGTGTGCTTAAATGACCTTGGTGACCTTGCCCGCCTTGAGACACCGGGTGCAGACGCGCACGCGCCGGGTCGTTCCGGCGAGCTTCGCCCGCATCGAGACGAGGTTGGGAAGCCACCGTCGCTTCGTCAGCTTGTGCGCGTGGCTGATCGTATGACCCACCGAGGGACCCTTCCCGCAGATGTCGCACCGCTGTGCCATGCACGCTCCTCGGAATCGATTCGGGTCTCGGGAGACGCCCGCCCTGTATAGCACGGGCACGCACCCGAAGCAAACGGCGACCGCGGACCTCCGGACGCCCCTCCAGTTCCTGAAGGGCGTCGGGCCCCGGCGCGCGGCCCAGCTCGAGCGGAAGGGGCTTCGCACCGTCGAGGACGCGCTCTTCTTCCTGCCGCTCCGCCACGAGGACCGCACGCGCCTGGTGCCCTTCCGGTCGCTCCAGCCGGGCCAGGTCGCGACGTGCTCGGGGACGATCGTGGGGCTCTCGCCGCCGCCGCCGGGACGGTCACGAGCGCCGTTGGTCGTCATGCTCCGCGACGAGAGCGGCTACGCGCAGGCGAGCTGGTTCCACGGCGCCTACCTCGCGCGCGTGTTCGAGCGCGGCCAGCGCCTCGTCCTGCACGGCAAGGTCACGCGCTTCAAGGGGGCGGTCGTGATCCAGCAGCCGGACTACGAGATCGTCGAGAGCGGCGACGACGAGCGGCTACACACGGGCCGGCTCGTGCCCGTGTACTCGCTGACCGAGGGGCTGGCGCAGCGCGCGCTGCGCGCGCTCCTGTGGCGCATCGTCGACACCTTCGCGCGGGACGTGCCGGAGGCGCTGCCCGACGCGGTGCGCGCGCGACGCAAACTCGTCACGCTCGCGCAGGCGCTGCGCGACTGCCATTTCCCCGAGACCGACGCGGCGCTCGGTACCGCCCGCCGTCGGCTCACGTTCGACGACTTCCTGCTGCTCCAGCTCGGCCTCGCCATCCTCCGCTCGCGGACGACCCGCGCGCGCGGCGTCGCGATGAACCCGCGCGGCCAGCTCGTCGCCCGGCTCCGCGGGTCGTTGCCATGGCCGCTCACCGGCGCGCAGGAGCGCGTGTGGAACGAGATCCGTCGGGACATGGCGGCGCCGTTCCCGATGCACCGACTGCTCCAGGGAGACGTCGGCTCGGGCAAGACGATCGTCGCGGCGCTCGCCGTCCTGACCGCCATCGAGGCCGGCTACCAGGCCGCGGTGATGGCGCCGACCGAGATCCTCGCCGAGCAGCACGTCTTCACCTTCCGCCAGCTCCTCGAGCCGCTCGGCGTGCCGGTGACGCTGCTCACCTCGTCGCTCAAGCCGCGCGAGCGCGCCGCGCGCCGGGCGGGGATCGCCGCGGGGGACGTCGCGTGCGTCGTCGGCACGCACGCGCTCGTGCAGGAAGGTGTGGAGTTCCGCCGCCTCGGCCTCGCCGTCGTGGACGAGCAGCACCGGTTCGGCGTCGAGCAGCGCGCCCGGCTCCGCGGCAAGGGCGAGCACCCCGACCTCCTCGTGATGACGGCCACGCCGATCCCAAGAACGCTCGCCCTGACGCTCTACGGCGACCTCGACGTCTCGGTCCTCGACGAGCTGCCGCCGGGCCGGCGCCCCGTCGTCACCGTCGCGCGAACCGAGTCGAAGCGCCGCGAGATCTACGCCTTCCTGCGCGACGAGATCGGCCGCGGCCGCCAGGTCTACGTCGTCTACCCGCTCGTCGAGGAGTCGGAGGCGCTGGACCTCAAGGCGGCGACGGACATGGCGCGGCATCTCGCCGAGGACGTCTTCCCCGACCTCAGCGTCGGGCTCATGCACGGGCGGCTCGGCTTCGAGGCGAAGGACGCGATCATGCGCCGGTTCAAGGCGGGCGAGATCCACATCCTCGTCTCGACGACCGTGATCGAGGTCGGGATCGACGTCCCGAACGCGTCGGTGATGCTCGTCGAGCACGGCGAGCGCTTTGGGCTCTCGCAGCTCCACCAGCTCCGCGGGCGCGTCGGGCGCGGGCCGTGGAAGTCGTACTGCATCCTCCTTACGGGCGGCCGCCTCGCCCCGGAGGCCGAGCGGCGCATCGGCGCGATGGTCGAGACGAACGACGGGTTCAAGATCGCCGAGGTTGACCTCGAGTTGCGCGGGCCCGGCGAGTTCTTCGGCACCCGGCAGTCGGGCTTGCCTGAGTTCCGCACCGCCGACCTCCTCCGCGACGGCGCGATCCTCGAGGAGGCGCGCCAGGAGGCCCAGGCGATCATCGCCGCCGACCGCGAGCTCCGCGACCCGGCGCACGGTGGACTGCGCGCGAGCCTGCTGGCCCGCTGGCGCGGTAAGCTCGCGCTCGCGAGCGCGGGCTGAGCGGCGCATGCGCGTGATCGCCGGCTCTCTCAAGGGGCGCCGTCTCGTCACGCCCCGCGGTACCACGACCCGCCCGACCGCCGACCAGGTGCGCACGGCTCTCATGGACACCCTGACGCCACGGCTTCCGGGCTCGCGCGTGCTCGACCTCTTCGCCGGCGCGGGCGGCGTCGGCCTCGAGGCGCTCTCGCGGGGCGCCACGCACGCGACGTTCGTCGAGGGCCAGGCACGCGCCGTCGCCGCGCTCGGCGCGAACCTCAAGGCGCTCGGCGTCGAGGCGCACGCGCGCGTGCTCCGCCTCGACGTCGGCCGTGCCCTCGAACGCCTGGCCGCGGAGGGCGCGCAGTTCGGGATCGTCTTCCTCGACCCACCGTACGCGACCGACCTCGCGGCGCACACGCTCGAGACGCTCGGGGCGGGTCCCGTCTTGGCACCCGGCGCGATCGTCGTGGCCCAGCACCCGACCAAGCGCGCGCCCGCTCCGGAAGTTGGCGGTCTGAAAGCGTTTCGGACGCGCCGATTCGGAGAGACAACCTTGACTTTCTTTCGAGCCGAAGGGTAGCCTGAGGGCC
>Ga0209806_1002061_pt1 | contig 12675 bp, 9 predicted proteins | sample GraSoiAngelo_152_FD_186166 | JGI IMG/M metagenome (GOLD analysis project Ga0209806, IMG submission 186166) | Grasslands soil microbial communities from the Angelo Coastal Reserve, California, USA - 14_1009_12_30cm (SPAdes) (version 2) | ecosystem: Environmental > Terrestrial > Soil > Grasslands ... | reverse complement strand
ACCAGGTCGATCGGCACGCCGGTGGGGGAGGCGCCGGGGGCGTGCAGCGTCACAGCGCCGTAGACTGCCAGGAGCGCGCCCACCAGCACGAAGAACAGCCCGATCGGCATGCGGACGTCGAGCGTCATGGCGCACCTCTCATCAGAAGAACACCACATTCAATAGAACGGTGAGCCCGAGCACGCCCGCCGCCAGGACGACCGGGCGCTCGTACCAATGGGCGACCGTATCCCTCGGCTTCTCAGTCAGCCCGTAGACCAGTCCACCCAGCTCCGCCTCCGGCCTCGGCCGGGTGACGAGGGACACCAGGATGGTCACGAGAAAGCAGGTGACCCAGGCGACGATGGCCGTCCAAAACGTCTGGGCCAGCTCGCTCGGGAAAGTTGCGAGTACGGCGAGGTAGCCACCCTTGACGCCGACGCTGGCGCCCGCGGGCAGGGAGAGCCCGTGATGCACGGCGGCGGCGAGCGTTCCGGCGACGAGCCCCGCGAATGCGCCGTGGCCCGTCGCGCGCTTCCAGAACATGCCCAACGCGAAGGTGGCAAATAGCGGCGCGTTCACGAACGCGAACACGAGCTGCAGGAAGTCCATGATGTTGTTGAACGAGGCGGCGACATACGCCGCGGCGATTGAGATCGCGATGCCCGCGACTGTGGCGATGCGGCCCATCGCGAGGTAGTGCGCGTCGGGCGCGCCGGGGCGCAGGTAGCTCTGATACAGGTCGTAGGTCCAGACCGTGTTGAATGCGGTGACGTTCCCCGCCATGCCCGACATGAAGGACGCGAGCAGGGCGGTGAGACCGAGCCCCAGGAGCCCCGCCGGGAAGAAGTTCAACAGCAGCATCGGTGTCGCGAGGTCGTAATCCAGCACCACGCGACCGCGCGCGTCGCGCAGCGTGGCGCCGGTCCGCGGGTCGAGCTTCGGCGGCACGACGCCGGCAGGCGCGGCGGCGGTGGCGGTGACCGTGACGGCGGGGCCGGGCGCCGGCGCGACCTGGGCGCTCGTCGCCGGGGGGCTCGCCGGCGGCGTCACCACCAGCGCGATCATTCCCGGGAAGATCACGAGAAACGGGAACAGCATCTTGGGCAGGGCCGCGATCAGCGGGGTGCGCCGCGCCGCGGTCATCGAATTCGCTGCCATCGCGCGCTGCACCACCAGGAAATCCGTGCACCAGTAGCCGAAGGACAGCACGAAGCCGAGCCCCATCACCAGCCCGAACCACTCGACGCCCACCGGGTTCTGGGACGCGTGACCCATGAACGCCCAACTGCGGGTGTAGGCGCCCGGGGCGTATCCGTTGGCGGTGGCGAGGGTCGCGAGCCGCGCACTCAGCCCGGGCCATCCGCCCACCGCTCGCAGCCCGAGGAAGACGAGGGGGGCGAAGCCGAAAACGATCAGGAAGAACTGCAGTACTTCATTATAGATGGCGCTGGTCAGGCCCCCGAGGAAGATGTAGGCCAACACCACTCCCGCGGCCACGAGAATGCTCGCGTCGAAACTCCAGCCGAGCAGTAGATGGAGGAGCTTCCCCATGGCGTAGAGGGAGATGCCGGAGGAGAACACGGTCATCGTGGCGAACGACACGGCGTTTAAGGCTCGGGTTTTCTCGTCGAAGCGCAGCTTCAGGTATTCGGGGACGGAGCGGGCCCGCGATCCGTAGTAGAACGGCATCATGAAGAGCCCGATGAACACCATCGCGGGAATGGCGCCGATCCAGTAGAAGTGGCTGGTGGCGATGCCGTATTTGGCGCCTGAGGCGCCCATGCCGATCACTTCCTGCGCGCCGAGGTTCGCGGACAGAAACGCCAGCCCCGTCACCCAGGCGGGAATCGAACGGCCGGAGAGGAAAAAATCCTCGCTGGTCCGGACCGAGCGCCGCAGCAGCACCCCGATGCCGAGCACGAACGCGGAGTACAGGACCATCACGGCGTAATCGATCCCGGCCACGTGCGTCATCGCTCACCTCCCCCAACGGTTATTGGAGCGGTCCACGTCGGGATACATGCGCGCCGGGTCCACGGTCACGGCGACCACCGGCTTGCGCGTCGTGAAGCGGGCCGTGAAGCGGCTGCCCAGGTTCCACATCTCGATCGGCAGGGCGCGCGTCTCCCGGGTGCCGTCCGCGTAGCCGAGCTCGAGCGTCACGGGCATCACCATCTGCGCGCGATTCGAGAGGAACACGAACGTCGAATCCGTCCCGACCGCCTTCACCGAGTCCACGGCCTGGTCGAGCCGGGCGGTGGTGAACACCCATTCGCGCCAGAACCAGTCGAGGTCCTTGCCGCTCACGTTCGCCATCGTCCGGAAGAAGTCCGCGGGCTGCGGATGCTTGAACGCCCAGCGCCGGATGTATTCGCGGAACGCGCGGTTGAACGTGGCGCTGTCGAGCACGGCGTCCCGCAGCAGAGTCAACATCAGGGGCGGTTTCTGGTACGCGGCCCACGCCAGGTCGCGCTGTTCGACCGGCTTGTCGATCATCGGCTGTTCTTTTCCCGGCAGCGCCGACAGCTGCGCGGCGCTGAGCAGCTCGCGCCGCACCGTGTCGCCGTAGGCCGTGCCCTGGAAATAGCTCTCCGCCGCGCCGTAATCGATGAACGAGTTGAAGCCCTCGTCCATCCATGGATAGCGGCGCTCGTCCGAGCCCACGAGCATCGGGAACCACTCGTGCCCGAACTCGTGCATCAGGTCCCAGAACTGGTCCTCGCGCTTGGGCAGCGCCGGGACGAACGTGATCATCGGGTACTCCATGCCCTCGACCAGGCCCTCGCACGTCGTCGCCTGCGGCCAGGGATAGGGATACCAGGCTTCCGAGAAATGCCGGATGGTGAAGTGCGCCATGCGGTGCGCTTCATCCCACGGCCGGGCGTCGGGGCGGGACAGTGTGTTGATTTGAATGCCGTGGTAGCCGCTCGCGTCCCAGCGGTAGTCCGGGGAGGCGCACCAGGCGAAGTCGCGCACGTTTTTCGCGGCGAAGCGCCAGGTCTTGGTGCCGGCGGTGCGCTGTGCGCTGTGCGCGGTTGCCTCCGCGCGCGAGATGATTCCGACGGCCGTGTCTGAGGTCAGGGCCCGGGCCAGACGGGCGCGCTGCTCGGGTGTGTAGACGGCCTCGGGATTCTGCACCGTCCCCGTGCCGCCCACGACGAAGCCGGCGGGCACGGTGAGGGTCACGTCGTAGTCGCCGTACTCGAGGTAGAACTCGCCCGCGCCGATGTAGGGCAGGGGATTCCACCCGTTCACGTCGTCATAGACGACGAGGCGCGGGTACCACTGGCCGAGCTCGTACAGACGCGTCCCGATGCGGCCCATGCGGCCGCCGCCGTAGGGCGGGATCGGGAAATGCCAGGCGACATCGAAGTCGATGGCGGCGCCGGGCGCGAGCGGCGCCGGCAGCTCCACCCGCATCATCGTGCCGTAGGCCCGGCGCACCAGCGGTTGCCCCGCGACGTCGAACTTCTCCATCACGCCGCCGCCGATGAAGCCCTTGCCCGTGAAGTCGAACGACACGCCGCCCGCGAAGACGAGCGGCGGCTGATTCAACGTGTAGGTGATGCTGTTGGCCGCGAAGATGTTCTGCTCCACCTGGATCCACACGAAGGCGAGCGAGTCGGGCGAACGGTTGACGTAATGAACGCGCTCGCTGCCCCGGAGCGTCTGCGTGGCGGTATCGAGCGTCGCCTGGATGGTGTAGCTCGCCTCCTGCTGCCAGTAGTCGGGGCCGGGGGCGCCCGACGCGCTGCGGACGCGGGTGGGCGTCGGCAGTGCCAGAGCGCGGAACGGTGAGGTATCCGCGACGCTTTGCAGCGCCAGGGAAGCGACGGTCACGAGAGCGAGCATGCGGTTCGCCTCCGAAGAGAGTGCGGAATGTGGAGTGCGGAATGCGGAACGTCAGGGTGGGCGTCGTAGCGTGGGGTCGTAGATCGACGCCATCCTTTCAATTCCGCATTCCCCACTCCGCATTCCGCATTGGTCATAGCCGGTTTGCGATCCCCAGCGCCGCCCGATGCGCGATCCCCATGACGGTGAGCATCGGGTTGACGCCGGAGGCGCTCGGGAACGTGCTGGCGTCGGCGACGTACAGGCTGTCGATGCCGTGGACCTGATTTTCGGCGTTCACGACGGAGGACTGCGGGTCGTCGCCCATGCGGCACGAGGCCATCTGATGGAAGGTGACGAGCAGCAGCTCGTTCGGGCCCATGCCCGCTGACTCCACGCGTCCCAGCCAGCGCGCCCGCGCCCCCGCGCCCTCCTCGGGGTGGTACGATACCCAGCGCGCCAGCGGCGCCCAGATCTCGCGCGCGCCGGCGGCTTCGAGGAGCTCCGCCCCCGCCGCGAGCGCCCGGCGCAGATGCGCGTGGTCGAACGCGGAGATCCCGTAGCGGACCACCGGGTTCCCCTCGCGGTCCACCGTCACGCGGCCGCCGTCCCGATCGCGAAGCAAGATCCCGCAGATCGTCGTGTGCGCCAGCTGGGCCATGCGCTCGGCGTGCTGCGCGCCCGATTCCCAGGGGACGGCGAGGGCGAACAGCGACGGATGCACCGGCGCGGTCTCGAACTTAAAGCCGAATCCGTCGTCCAGGTCGGCGAACTGGTCGGAGTAGTGCGCCTGCACGGTGCCGGTCCAAGGGCGCACGGGCTCGTCCATCCGGCCGAACACCCCCGTCGCGGGGTGGAGGGCCAGGAACCGGCCCAGCGCCGGCAGGGCGACGCCGGAGCGCAGTAATAGAGCGGGGGAATGGATCGCGCCTCCCGCGACCACCACCACCTGCGCGCGGACGGTGAGCGTGTGCCCACCGACGCGCGCTGTGACCCCCACCGCCATGCGGCCCTCGATCAGCACGCGCCGCACGTCGGCGTTGACGACGATCCGCGCTCCCCGATCGGCTGCGTCCTGCAGGTAGGTGACCAGCGTCGATTGCTTGGCCCCCTGCCGGCACCCCATGCCGCAGTAGCCGCAGCCGTCGTCCTGAGGGCAGCCGCGGACGTCGCGCGGCAGCAGACCGTGATGCCAGCGCAGCCGCTCGAGCCCGCGGATCAGGCACTGGTCGCGGCCACTGGGCTTCGCGTGGTCGGTGTTGACGCCGAGCCGCGCGGCGACGGCGTCGAGGGAAGCGAGGAATTCGCGCGACGTGAAGTGCGGCAGGCGGTGCGCTCTCGCCCACTCGTCGCGGATCGCCTCGGGGGGATGGAAGCTCGTGGTGTAATTGACGACGGTGCCGCCGCCGAGGCAGTTGCCCTGGAGGATGAGCATCGCGAGGTCGTCGGTCGCGAGGAGGCCGCCCGCGTCGTACATCCGCGCCAGCGCGTCGCCCTCGAGCTGGGTGAAGTCGGCCTCGTTGTAGTAGCCGCCCTTCTCGAGGACCATCACGTCCTTGCCCGCGGCGGCGAGCACCCCGGCGACGACGCCGCCCCCCGCGCCGGAGCCGACCACGACGACGTCGCAGTCGAGCGTTGTGTCGCGGTCCACCGCGAGCGGCCGGATGCGCTTGGGCCGCTGCGGGGCCGGGCCCGGCGGTCCCGGGTAGCCGAGCGGCGGCCACAGCGGGTTCGTGCCGGCGGCGTCGACCGCCGTGTACGCGACGACGCCGGCAAGTCGCTTCAGCGCCTGAAAGCCCTTGCGACGCACCGCGAGCCGGCTCGTGGCCCAGCCCAAGAGGTAGCGCTCGCGCTGCGCCGGCGCCATCGCGGTGAACGGCTTCGCAATCCCGGCGAGCGCCAAGTTGGCGAGGCGGTTTTCGAATACGCCCAGCAGCGTGCGCAGCTCGGCCCGGTCGGCGGCGCGCGGCAGCCGGCCGATCGTGTCCGCCAGGCGGCCGGCCAATCCGACGCGGTCGCTTCCCGGAACGAAGGTGTCGGCGAGGGCGCGCAGGGTGGCCTCGAGACCGCTCATGGCGCCGCCTTGGCCACGAAGGTGACGAGCCCGACCAGGGCCAGCTGCGTCGTTTCGAGCTCCCCCTGGTAGCGCAGCCGGCCGCCGCGCAGCGGTTTGTCACCCTGCAGCAGCACGACGGAGAGGTGGTACGCGTCGCCGATCTGGCCTTCGACGACCACGTTCCATTCGAGCAGCCGCCCGGCGGCGAGCGCCGCGGCCACGGGCACGGCGACGCGGCTCGGCGTCGGGTCGGTGGTGAGGCCGGCCGCCACGCCGAGTTGTTTCGTCCGCTTCGCGTTCCAGAGAAACACGCGGTAGGCCCCGGGCTGGCCGCCCTTCACGACGATCTCCACGGCGAGCGTCCCGCCCCGCGGATCGAACTTCACCTCGCGCACGGGGCGTAGCGTAGCGCCGGGCGCGCGCCTCCGCCAGATTTCCGGCGCACCCCAACGCGGAGACGACACTACCATGCCGACGAGCAAAGCGATGGCCGTGTGGGAGGGGAAACTCAGGGATGGCAAGGGCACGTTCAAGGCCGGCAGCGCGGCGTTCGGCGGCGCCTACTCGTTTGCCACGCGGTTCGAGGGCAAGGCGGGGACCAATCCCGAGGAGCTGATCGCCGCCGCGCACGCCGCGTGCTTCTCGATGGCGCTATCGGCGGGGCTGGAAAAGGCGGGGAAACCGGTGACGCGCGTCGAGACGACCGCCGCGTGCACGTTGGACACGGTGGACGGCGCGCCGAAGATCACCCGCATCGCCCTCACCACGCGCGGCAAGGTGCCGGGTCTCGATCAATCGGGGTTCCAGAAGGCCGCCGAGGAGGCGAAGAACAATTGCCCGGTGTCGAAGGCCCTGAAGGGCAACGTCGACTTGACACTGGACGCGAAGCTGGAGTGAGCTGGTTTGTGTATGTGCTGCGGTGCGCCGACGGGTCGCTCTATACCGGGATCACGAACGATCTGCGGCGCCGCCTCGCCGCCCACCGGGCGGGCACGGCGAGCCGGTACACGCGCGCCCGCCGCCCGGTCCATCTGGTTTACCAGGAGCCACGCCGCACCCGCTCGTCGGCCTTGAAGCGGGAGGCGGCGATCAAGCGCCTTCCCCGCGCCACCAAGCTCAAGATGCTGGGGCGGTGAAGCTCACCTCCAAAGACTGGCTCGGGGCCGCCATCGCGCTCGTCGTCGCGGCGCTGTTCGTGCTAGCTGGCGTGTGGCAGCTGGACCGCCTGCACCAGCGCCGGGCGCGCAACGCGGATGTGCGCGCGCGCCGAGAGCTCCCGGCGGTCGCCATCCCTGCCGCGGCGCTGCCGGTCGATTCCGTGCGGGACCGCCGCGTCACTGCCACCGGCGCCTGGGACTACGCGCACGAGCGGGTGTGGGGCGCGCGCACCTACGAAGGCGTCCCCGGGGTCGCCCTGCTCACGCCGCTCAAGGTCTCCCGGGACGCCGCCGTGTTCGTGGACCGCGGCTGGGCGCCGTCCGCCGACGCGCTGCACGTGGACCTCACGGCGCTCCGAGAGGGCGACTCGGCGACCGTGACCGGTCTCGCCTTTGCAGCCCCGCGCGGCCGCGGGGATGTCGACCCTGCGCGGTTGCGAGATTCGCTCCCTTACCCGGTGGCTGCGTTTGTCATCCAGCGAGTAGCGACCGCCCGACCGCCTGACCGCCCGACCGCCCTGCTCTATTGGCCCACCCCTGAGCTCAGCGACGGCCCGCACCTCTCGTATGCGATTCAATGGTTCGCCTTCGCGGGCATCGTGCTCGTGGGGATGGGAGCGCTGATTCGCAAACAAGCGCGCGAACGAGAGGCGTCCAACGTAAACGGCTAACGGCGACGTCAAACGAAATCGTTGGACGTGGTCGCTTGACGCTGTCGTTGGACGCGTTCAGTTTTTAACCCCGTTCCCTCACGCCGTCGTTTCTTACCGCGGAGTTCTGTTATGCGCCGAGTGCTCGTCGCGACGTTCGCCGCCGCCGCGCTCACGTACCCCCCGCCCTCGACTGTTGCAGCCCAGAACCCGCCGGCGCCGCGCCCCGACACGACGCACCGAGCGAAGACCGACTCGCTGCCGCTGACGCCGACCCGCAAGGTCGAGTTCGACGCGCACGAAGGCACCTGGCTCTCGCTCGATGTCTCGCCCGACGGCAAGACGATCGTGTTCGAGCTGCTGGGCGACCTGTACACAATGCCCGTCACTGGCGGGGCCGCGACGCGCATCACCTCCGGGCCCGCGTTCGACTCGCAACCCCGGTACTCGCCCGACGGAAAGCACATCGTGTTCCTGTCGGACCGCAGCGGCGGTGAGAACATCTGGATCTGCGACGCCGACGGGACGCACGCCAAGGCGCTCACCAAGGGCGGCAACCAGTTGTACGCCTCGCCGGTGTGGACCCCGGACGGCAACTACATCGTCGCGTCGCGCACCAGTGGCGTGCTCGGCAGCACCTACGAGTTGTGGCTGTACCACAAGGACGGCGGCTCGGGCGCCGGCATGGTGAAGCTGCCGCCGCCGCGTCCCGGCGTGCCCGCGATGAACACGCTCAGCGCCGCGTTCGGCCGCGACCCGCGCTACATCTGGGTGAGCCGGCATCGCGGGGGCTTCGGCTACAACCTCCAGTATCCCCTGTGGCAGCTCGCCATCTACGACCGGCAGACCGGACGCATCTTCACGCAGACCGACCTCTACGGCAGCGCCATGCGCCCGGTGCTGTCCCCCGACGGCAAGTGGCTCGTGTATGCGACGCGCTACGACGCCGAAACGGGGCTGCGGTTGCGCAACCTGGCGACGGGCGACGAGCGCTGGCTCGTGTACCCTGTGCAGCACGACGATCAGGAGTCGCGCTTCACGCGCGACTTGATGCCCGGCAGCGCCTTCACCCCGGACTCGAGAGCGCTGATCACGGCGTACGGCGGCAAGATCATGCGCGTCGAGATCGCCACGGGGCAGGCGAGCGAGATCCCGTTTGCTGCGCACGTCGAGCAGAACCTCGGGCCCCTGGTGCGCTTCGACAATCGCGCCGACACCGGGCAGGTGCTGGCGCGCCAGATTCGCAACGCCGCCCCTTCCCCCGACGGCCGCCGGCTGGTGTTCAGCGCGCTCGACAAGCTCTACGTGATGGACCTCCCGGGCGGGACGCCGCGGCGCCTCACTTCCGACACGGTGCACGAGCAGGTGCCGGCCTGGTCATCCGACGGCCAGTGGATCGCCTACGTCACCTGGACGGAGGACGGCGGCACCCTCATGAAGGTCCGCGCCGACGGCCGCGGCGCGCCGCTGCGGCTGACGCCCGACGTGGCGTTCTACGACGTTCCCGTGTGGTCGCCGGACGGACAGAAGGTGGTGTTCGTGAAGGGGCCGCGCGCGCCGCGCATCACCGAGCACTTCGGTCCCGGCTATGAGCTGGACTGGGTCCCGGCGGTCGGCGGCGCCGCCACGCGCGTGACGCCCTACGACGGCTGGGGGCGGCCGCATTTCGGGCGCGACCCCAACCGCATCTTCTACTACGCCGGTCCGGAGGGGCTCGTCTCGATCCGCTTCGACGGCACCGACCGGCGCGCGTACCTCAAAGTCACCGGGTACACCTACCCCGGGCCGGGTTCGGAGCCGCAGCCCGCCGACGAGATCCTCGTCGCGCCCGACACCGATCGCGTGCTGGCGCTGGCGGGCAACAACGTCTACCTGGTGATGCTGCCGGAGCTCGGCGGCGAGACGCCCAGCATCAATGTCTCCGATCCGTCCTCGGCGCCGTTCCCCGTGAAGCGGCTGACGCGGATCGGCGGCGACTTCATCGGTTGGGCGCCGGACGGCAAGGCGGTGTACTGGTCGATCGGGCGCAGCTTCTTCCGCTACGATCCGGTCGTCGCCGATTCCGCCGAGAAGCTCAAGGCCGTGGTCGACTCGGTGCGTGCCGACTCCTTGAAGCCGGACAGCGCCAAGGGCTGGAAGCCCGACTCCGCGTTCCGGGCCCGCGTGGATTCGCTCAAGAAACAGCCCGCCTACGACCCGCCTCGCGTGGACGTGACGATCCGCGCTCCGCGCGACGTCCCGCGCGGCAGCCTCGTGCTGCGGGGCGCCCGCGTCGTCTCGATGAAGGGGAACGAGGTCATCGAGAGCGGCGACGTAGTCGTCACCGACAATCGCATCGCGTGCGTGGGCGCGCGCGGCAGCTGCGCCGTCCCCGCCGGCGCGCGGGTGATGGACGTCGCTGGTAAGACGATCATCCCCGGCTTCATCGACGTGCACGCCCATCCGTGGCCGACGTGGGGGATCCACCAGACCCAGGTCTGGAAATACCTCGCGAACCTCGCCTGGGGCGTGACCACGACCCGGGATCCGCAGACCGCCACCACCGACGTGCTCACCTACGCCGATCAGGTGGAGACCGGCGAGCTCATCGGCCCGCGCATCTATCACACGGGGCCGGGCGTCTTCTGGGACGAGAACTTCCAGACCTTGGACGACACCCGCAACGCCTTGCGCCGCTACAGCGAGTTCTACGGGACCAAGTGGATCAAGGAGTACATGACCGGGAACCGCAAGCAGCGGCAGTGGGTGATCATGGCGGCCAAGGAGCTCGGCCTGATGCCGACGACCGAGGGCGGGCTCGACTTCAAGATGAACCTGACGGAGATGCTGGACGGGTATCCGGGGCACGAGCACGCCTATCCGATCATGCCGCTCTATCAGGACGCGGTGCAGCTCACGGCGCAATCGGGGATCACCTACACCCCGACGCTGCTCGTCTCCTACGGCGGGCCGTTCAGCGAGAACTACTTCTACGAGCACTTCGACATCCACGACAACGCCAAGATCCGGCGGTTTATCCCCCACGAGGAGATCGACCAGCGCGCCGAGCGGCGTCCCTGGTTCCGCGACAACCAGTATGTCTTTCCCCGGATCGCCGCCGGTGCGGCGGCGGTGCTACGGGCCGGCGGCAACATCGGGCTGGGGTGCCACGGCCAATTGGACGGGCTGGGGTGCCACTGGGAGCTGTGGGCGATGGCGGCGGGCGGCATGACGCCGCACGAGGTGCTGCAGGTCGGCACCAGCGACGGCGCCCACGCGCTCGGCATGGAGCATGACCTCGGCTCGATCGAGCCCGGCAAGCTCGCGGATCTCATCGTGCTCGACGCCAACCCGCTCGAGGACATCCACAACACCAACACCATCCGCTACGTGATGAAGAACGGACGGCTCTACGAGGGCGAGACGTTGAACGAGGTCTGGCCCCGCCAGAAGCCGCTGGGCAGGATGTGGTGGTGGAACCAGGAGCCGGCGGCGAAATAGACGGAAGAAGACGGAGGAAGACGGAGGAAGTCGGAGCAGGTTGGGGGAGGGGGCTGGTCGTGCTCCGTCCTCCTCCGACCTTCTCCGCCCCCTTCCATTTTGACGTCCTTCCCCTTAACCTCCTCACCGTAGTTCAAGAACCGCGAGCTGGCATCCTTCCGAAGGACAGTCCCGCTCAGGAGCGGGCTCCGGCGCTGTACACACGCCCGGTCTCATTCCCCAGGTTCAAATCGCAGTGACGTCGCCACCGGTGGCATTGGGCCGCCGGGCGATGGGCGTGTGTGTGAGGAAGGTTCTCAATGTCATTTGCAGCACTGGGCCTCGTGCCCGAACTATTGCGCGCCGTCGCCGAGGAAGGCTACGAGCGCCCCACCCCCATTCAGCAGGAGACGATCCCGCTGGCCCTCGAGGGCCGCGATCTCATCGGCTCCGCCCAGACCGGGACCGGCAAGACGGCGGCATTCATGCTGCCGATCCTGCAGCGGCTCGCGCCCGATCCGCGCCACACCCTGCGGGCTCTGATCCTCGTGCCTACCCGCGAGCTCGCCGAGCAGGTGTTGCAGAGCGCGCTTGCCTATGGCCGCCACACGCGGCTCACCGCCGCCGCGGTCTATGGCGGCGTGGGGCTCGAGCCGCAGACGCAGGCGCTGCGCCGCGGCGTGGACATCGTCGTCGCCACGCCGGGCCGGCTGCTCGACCACATGGAGCGCGGCCACGTCGACTATTCGCGGCTCGAGGTCCTCGTCCTGGACGAGGCCGACCGGATGCTGGACATGGGCTTCGCCCCTGACGTCCGCCGCATCCTCCGCGAGCTGCCGGTCGAGCGTCAGACCTTGCTCTTCTCCGCGACGATCTCGCCGGAGGTGGACGCGCTCGCCCGCACGGCCTTGAACGGCCACGCGTCGGTCGAGATCGGCCGCCGCGCCCAGGCCGCCGACGGCATCGAGCATGTTATCGTCGCGGTGGACAAGCTCCAGAAGCGGGACGCCCTCGCCAAGATCCTGCAGGCAAAGCCCGCGGGTCAGACGCTGGTGTTCACCCGCACCAAGTACGGCGCGGACAAGCTGGCGGCGTACTTGAAGAAGGAAGGGATCCCCGCCCACGCGCTACACGGCGACAAGGCGCAGAGCCATCGCACGCGCACCCTCGAGGCGTTTCGCCGGGGGGTGTCGGAGATCCTCGTCGCGACCGACATCGCGGCGCGCGGGATCGACGTGGACGGGATCCGCATGGTCGTGAACTTCGACGTGCCGGCGGATGCGGAGATCTACGTGCACCGCGTGGGCCGCACGGCCCGGGCCGGGGCGCGGGGGCTCGCGCTCACGTTGCTCTCACCCGATGAGTGGCTGCTCATGGCCGACATCGAGAAGCTGATCGGGCAGACGTTCCCGCGAGAAGTGATTCCGGGATTCGAGCCGTCGGTGGCGCCGCTGCAGCCGAGATCCGCCGCAGCGGTCACGCCGCGCCGGTCGGTCACGGTGCGCGGGCGCAGCGGCGGCCGGCGACGTAGATAAAGACG
>Ga0209806_1002059_pt1 | contig 12686 bp, 8 predicted proteins | sample GraSoiAngelo_152_FD_186166 | JGI IMG/M metagenome (GOLD analysis project Ga0209806, IMG submission 186166) | Grasslands soil microbial communities from the Angelo Coastal Reserve, California, USA - 14_1009_12_30cm (SPAdes) (version 2) | ecosystem: Environmental > Terrestrial > Soil > Grasslands ... | reverse complement strand
CTCGCCTGGCTGCACGACCACCAGGCGATCCGGCCGGACCTGTCGCTCGAGGAGGGCGAGCTGAAGGCGGCTCTCCACTTCGCCTGCCAGGCCGCGGCCATCACGTGCTCGCGCGAGGGCGCGGACCCGCCCTGGCGGCGGGAAATGACGGCCGATACGAAGACCGAGAGTTAGGCTCCGCCCACGCGAGATGTGGTCCCGCGTGGGCGGTCTGTTCAATAGCTGTTAGGGCCTTACGGGTAGTTGACCACGGTGACCGGCGTGTCCGGGTTGGCGATGGTCGACGAATCACCGCTGTCGTTGACCACGTGTCGGATACCGCCAAACCCCGCCTTTGACAGAAAGATGGTCAGCAGGTCATGCAGGCTGCCCGCCGGTAGCGAGACCGGGACCTCGAATGCATGGTCAGAGAAGATATCCAACCCCTGGTTGAAGAACGAGTAACTTCCCATGCCATATCCGTGGAAACTCGTGACGGCCGATCCGACTTTGAACGCCGCGTAGCCGTCGACGCCCGGGGCCTCACTCCATGCGGCCTGGCTCGGTACGTCATATGGCATCTCGTTCTGGAAGAAGATGTCGGTGCCGCCGTTGCCGTTCCAGATCACGTTGAACTTCTGGAAGTGCTCGACGAACAGCCCATAGGCGGTGACGTTGTCGCCATTGACGATCACGCCCGTGTCAGCCGTGTTCACGGTCCACCCAACGCCGGTGCCGTGGTCGGCCCGCCAGGCCCAGATGTCGTCGAGGATGACGTTGTCGCTGTTAACAACCAGCGCGGTTTCGACCTTGCCCGCCTGGGCGCCTCCGACCCGGAAGAAAACGTCGTAGAGGCCTGAAGGGTCGGACGCGTTGGCCTGCGGATTGGCCTCGTGTCCGCTCCCGACCTGCAGCAGCGCCTGCGTGCCCTGGGCTCCGGCGTCGAAGATCACGCCCGATATGAGCACCCCGTTATTGCTGTGGACGTCCATCGCAGGTGCACCGTGCTGTGGGATCAGCGTTGCCATGCCCATGCCGAGCACGAGAGTATCCGGACGCGTAACCTCGATCGGCTGCTCGAGGTTGTAGACGCCTGGCGTCAGGATCAGGTTCTGGCCCCGGTGCAGCCGCGCATTGATCGTCGCGCCCGAGTCCGATGGGCTGGCGACGAAGAACTGGTCGATCGGAACGGAGCGCCCAGGTGTCTGGCCTGACGCCCAGCTCGTGCCGGACGTGTTGTGTTGCGTCGAAGGCACGAACACGTTGTAGCTGCCGGTCGAATCGAGATACATGTACGGGGCTTCGCGGGTTACCGGACTGGTCGCGAGCGTGGTGTAAGTCGGGTTGGGAAAGCTCTGCGTCGGCGCCCCAACCACACCTGAGAAGACCTGGTTCCAGACAGCATTGCTCCAGGAACCGGCCTTCATAGTGCTGTTCCTCGTCAACCACTGCTGTTGCGAGCCATTCGTGATCCCACCGTCGAACTGAGAATCTGCTATGAAGCCTCCGCTGGCGAAGGACGGCCCTGAGCAGTAGTCCATGAGGCTCATGTATCCCTGGACGTGCACCCTGCGCATCGGCGCGGCCTGCGAGACAGGCCAGAACTCGCCGAAATAGCAACCGAAATCTGGTGTGGTGACGTTGATCGTCAGGTTGGAAAGGGACCGCCAGAAGTTGACCAGAGCGATGCAGTTGTTGGGGCCCAAACAACGATTGCGAACGAAGGCGGAGCCATTGATCACCACGTCGTTGGGTGATTGGCCGAGGCCCGCGACCGTCGTGTAGTAGCCGACCTGAAAGTTCAGAGGCTTCTCTGCGGATCCATACGTGCCCGGTTTGAACAGCAGCGCGTAGCGCTGGGTGCCGAACTCGTTGTTGACCTGCTGGCTGGCGATTGAATCAACGGTCGCCTGGATCTGGCTCTGCGGCATGCCCGGGTCGAACACGAACGTGTTCGGGCCAAAATTGGGCGGGCTCGACGCATCGGCCGCGGCAGTGATTCCGCCTGTCGCGACGAATGCCGCCGCGAGCAGTGCCCCTGCGATTCCAGCCGGAAACAGCCGTCCTGGATTCATCCTTTCGTTCCCTCCGCAAAAAACGTTCCACCGCAAGCCCCAAACGTGTCGCTTTTCTAGGTCATCGCATCACCACCTCGACCGAAACTCTGAGGTCGCGCGACGACCGCCCCGCGCGAATCGTGTACGCGCCTGGCTCGGCATCCCACCGACCCAGGCCCTCGTCGTAGCGCGCGAAGGCGCGCGATGGAACTGAAAGCCGCGCCGTTACCTGCGCCCCCGGCTCGGCGGCGACGTTTGCGAAGCCGGCGAGGATGCGAACCGGGCGGCTCGGGTCATCGTCCGGTCCCTCGAGGTAGACCTGCACGACCTCGCGGCCAGCCCGTGCCCCGCGGTTGCGAAGCTTCACCAGCAGATCGAGGTCATCGCCACTACCGATCGAGGTTGCCGCAGCCTCGATCGACTCGTACTCCCATTGGGTATAGCCGAGACCGTGGCCGAAGCCGAACAGCGGATCCGTGCCGCTCCGGTCGTAGCCGCGGTAGCCGACCAGGAGTCCTTCGGAGTAGACCAGCTTGCCCGCCTCGGGCTCGGCGCCGAGGACTGGAGAATCCACCTCGGCCTTCGGGATGGACACCGGCAAGCGTCCCCCCGGCTCGGCTGCGCCCGTCAACACGTCGGCCAGGGCCTCGCCGAAGGCCTGGCCGGGGAACCACACCTGCAGGATCGCCGCGACATCCGTGGCCCACGGCATCAGCACTGGCGTGCCCGAGTTGACCACCACGATCGTTTTGGGGTTGGCCGCGGCGACGCGCCTGACCAGCTCGTCCTGCTTGCCGGGCAGTCCCAGGGTTTTTCGGTCGTAACCCTCGCTCTCGGTCCCGTCGGCTGACCCGACGACCACAACCGCCACCTCCGCAGCTGCGGCAGCCTGGACCGCCTGCTCGATCAGATGGTCGTCGTGGATCTGCGGGGTGATGCCGAGCCGCAGGGTCACGAATCGCGTGTCGGGCCGGTAATCGAGGCGTACGGCGACCTCGCGCCCTGCCTTCATCTGCACCGGTACGCGCACCTCGGGCGGCCGCGACAGCGCCTCGACCACCTCGCGCGGCGGCAGGCTGGTGGCCTCGGCGAGCGGGGTTCCATCGACCGCGATCCGCATCAGGCCCACACCCGCGGCGCCGATCACATGCGTTCCGTCGGTCTGCGGGCGGTAGTTGGCGCGAAGCGTGACCTCGGAGCCGGCTCGATGCACGGCTTCAGGCAAGCCGTCCCACCAGGTCACCACGCTGGACGGAAACGGAGCGTCGTGCAGGACCGCGCCGTCGGGTCCACGAACCTCGACACGCACGCCCGCCTTTCCGGTGACCGGGTCGTGGAGTGTCCCGTCAGGGGGTTCAGGAATCGTGGCGCTGGTCACGCATCCCTGGTGCACGCTGACGCGTGCGTCTAGGGCATCGCGCAGAGCATCGGCGATTCGGGGCCGCGTGACGGGCAGCACGCGCACGCTGCCGCCCCCCTGGGTCTGCGGATCGATCGCGTTCGGGCCGATCAACGCGACGCGATCGACGCTGCCCGCGGCGAGCGGGAGCAGGCCGCGCGAGTTGCTGAGGAGCACGAACGACCGGGCAGTCACCTCGCGGAGCAAGGCAGGATCGATGAGCGCGACGCTCTGGCCTGGGACAGGGCCTGGGACGTTGCCGTCGACATGGCCGTTCAGCGCGCCCACACGGCGAGCGAGGACGAGGATCCGCGCGATCTTGTCGTCGATCGCCGCCTCCGGCACTTTGCCGGCGTGAACGGCGTTCACCAGCCGCTCTCCCCAAGGTCCGTCGGGTCCAGGCATCACGAGGTCGAGCCCGGCCAGCGCGCTCGGTACTGTGGATGTCGTCGCGGACCAGTCCGAGACCACGAGACCGGTAAAGCCCCACTCGGCCTTCAGCAGGTCCTGGAGCAACGGCGAGTTGGCCGTCATCGTGGCGCCGTTGACGGAGTTGTAGGCAGCCATCACCAGGTAGGCGCCACCTTCAGCGACACACGCTTCGAATGGTGGAAGGTAGACCTCGCGCAGCACGCGGTCGGTGACACGTGCGTCATACGTGCGGCGCTCGGTCTCGGAGTCGTTGGCGACGAAGTGCTTCGCGGTCGCAGCGACGCCGGCCTTCTGCACACCGTGTACGTACGCGACCGCTATGCGCGAGGTGAGCAGCGGGTCCTCCGAGAAACACTCGAAGCCGCGGCCGCTGAGGGGGGTGCGCACGATGTTGACGGTCGGCCCGAGGAGGATGTCGACGCCCTTGGCGCGGGCCTCCCGGCCGAGCGCCGTCGCGAGCTCTTCCACGAGCTGCTCATCCCAGGTCGCGCCAAGCGCGATCGGGCACGGAAGTGAAGACGATGGATTGGCTGCGTCGAAGCGGGTCCCACGCACGCCGGCGGGTCCGTCGGACATGACGATCGGCCGCAGCCCGACCGTGCTCTCGCCGTAGAGCTTCCACGAATCCGCGCCCGTGAGCAGGCGGATCTTCTGCTCCAGCGTGAGCCGCGCCACCAGGCGCGCCTCGTCGCTCGGAAGACCGACGGTGGCGCTACTCATGAAAGATCTCCTCGGTTGCGGGTGGGGACGTCCGGCCGGCGCTATGCCGGCCGGACAAGACGCGATTCGGCAAATGGGTCCTAGGAAACGGGCTTCAGCTGCATGAGGATGTACGCCATCTGTGGGTCGCTGGGCGAAGGGTTCATGTATGGGTGGGATTGGTTCGGCCAACCCGTGTACTTCGCGCTGCTGTACACGTTCCAGTCCGCGCCGTAGAGAAGCGGAGCGTAGGGAACGTCAGTCGACATGATCTTCTCGAGCTTCTGAACCACCGGGTAAAGCGAGGCGGTGTCGTTGGGATCAGTGCTCGCGTACGCGGTGAGGGCTGCGCTTGCGTCGGCGTTCTTGTAGCCGACCTGGCCCGCCGCTGTGCCCTGGAACCAGTCGTAGAACTGGATGTACGGGATGCTGCCGCCGTTGCCCCAGTGGATCATGGTCTGCCATCCAGCGGGGTTCGAGGTGAGAGTGGTGTTCCAGTCCGAGTAGCCCTGCGCCGGCTTGGTGGTCACGTCCATGCCGAGCGGCTGGAGCTCCTGGGAGATGAGCGCGGCGTTCTCCCAGTAGTCGGAGAAGGGAACCGGGTCGTAAACGGAGAACTTGATGATCTGGCCGCCCTTCGTCCAGCAGTTGGCGGTGTTGCTGCCGTCGCAGTTGCCGCCGGACTTGAAGACGCCGGTGCCGCTGTCGAAATGGGAGGAGGCTGGCGGAGTCCAGCCGCCGTTCTTGAGAATGTCATAGACGTCCATACCGGCGGGTAGCTTCTGGGCCGTTGCCGTCGCCGGGTCCGGCGCGTTGCCGGCCGTCGACAGGTCGTTGGCCAGGCTCCCGTCACTCGGCAGGAAGGCCTTCTGGTTGGGCAGGATCAGCGCGCTGGACGAGCTTGCCGCCCGCTCGTATCCAGACTCGCCGAGAAGCGCGAGGGCGTTGCGGTCGATGCCGTAGCTGATGGCCTTGCGGACCGCCGCCTCGCCGATACCGGTGGCCCCTCCGTTGCCCGCGTTCAAGTTGAAGTAGAGCGTGACGGTGGAGCCTGACGCGAACCAGGCGTGGTTGGTCTGAGGGTTGAGGTTGACGTAGTTCTCATAGACGTTCGGGATGTCGTTGCCGGCCCAATCGAGCTGGCCGCTCACGAGCGCGTCGCTTGCGGCGGCGTTGGTGGCGATGGCCGGAGTGTCGATCTCAGACTCCGGCGGGGTGCCGCCCCAGTAATTCGGGTTTGGCTTCCATTTGATCAGCGAGCTCGAGTAGCTCGCGAGCATGAATGGTCCGGTGCCGATTGGGTTGGCGATCGCCATGGTCGGGTTGGCTGCGACCTGCGTCGCCACAGACGCCTTCAGCACGTAGGTCTTGCCAAGGATTGTGAACAGCGAGGTGTACTGCGGCGTCTTGAAATGAAGCGTGACGGTGTTGTTGGAGACCGTCGGGTCGGAAGCCTGGTCGGGGACGCCGAAGACGTTGGCTTTCGGATTCGCGACCACTTTGTAAGTCGCGGCCACGTCGGCCGGCCCGAACGACGAACCGTCGTTGAACTTCACGTTCTGGCGGATGGTGAGCTGGATGTCCTTGCCGCCATTCGCAAACTGGAAGGCAGTGGCCAGCCACGGGTGGGTGCCGGCCGCCGTCGGGTCGAGCTCGTCGAACTCGACTAGCGGCTCGTTGACGATGCTCCGCGTGCCCATGCTGGACGAGACCGAGTTCGAGTCGTACGGGTTGAAGTCCTGCGAGAAAGTAACTCCGGTGGTCGGCTCAGCGATGAGCGGCTTGCCGCCCGGGGTGGCCGCGTTGTTCGACTGCTGGCATGCGCCGACCGCCAGTGCGGCCACGCCAAGCAGACTTGCCAAAGATCGCCAATTCATAGGTCTGTCACCTCCGTGACGCACTGCGCGTTCGCAGTGGGCTTCTGATGGGGACACCGGGACACGGACGACACCACACTCCCTCGCCACTCGGCGGCGGAGAACGAAACGCCAGACGAAAATTCATCCATCCTCACCTCTTGGTTTCTGCTTTCTCCAGGGGTCCAGTCGCGATCGCTCCGTTTTCGCTCGCTTGCCGCTCGGACGGGTCGACGTGCAGCCAGCACGCCGCGATGTGGTCCGGCGCCACCGTGATGTTGGGCGGCGCCTTGCGCTTGCACACGTCCATCGCGTGCGGGCAGCGCGGGTGGAATCGGCACCCGCTCGGCGGCGCGAGCAGGCTCGGGGGAGCTCCGCTGCCGGCGAGGACGGGTGGCTGCGCCCGATCCGGATCGGGCGCAGCGGAGAGCAGTAGTTGCGTATATGGGTGGGCCGGGTGGTCGGTCAGCTCGACGCTCGGCGCGACCTCGACCAGCTGGCCCGCGTACATGACCGCGATCGTGTCCGCGAGGTAGCGAGCCGATGCGATGTCGTGGGTGACATATAGGATCGCGAGCCGATCCTCGTCGCGGAGATCGGCGAGCAAGTTCAGGATTCCAAGCCGGATGGAAACGTCGAGCATCGAGACAGGCTCGTCGGCGATGAGGACTCGCGGCCGGACGGCAAGCGCGCGCGCGATGGCGACGCGCTGACGCTGCCCGCCAGACAGCTCATGGGGAAACTTGGCCGCGAACTGAGCCGGCGGTTTCAACGCGACGCGGCCGAGAAGACCGGCCACCATAGTGTTCACGTCCCCGGCGGCGAGGTGATGAATCTGCAGTGGGCGGGCGAGGTGGTGGCGAATCCGATGCACCGGGTTGAGCGAAGCGAAGGGATCCTGAAACACCATCTGGACGGTCGCCGCGTAGGAGCGTGGCCGGCCTGAAGGCGCCGGCTTGCCGTCGACCAGGATGCTGCCCGCATCGGGCTTGATGATCTTCGCGAGGAGCCGCCCGACGGTTGTCTTGCCGGCCCCGCTCTCGCCCACCAGCGCGGTGACACTGCCGCCTTCGAGACGCACCGATACGTTGTCGACGGCGTTGACCGCCGTCCGACGCGCGAAAGGCCCTCGGCCGCGCTTGACCCAGAAGTGCTTCGTGAGGTTGCGGCCCTCCAGCACCGGCGCGGCGGCGCTCATTGCTCGCTCACCCGCATGAGTGCCGGGCGCTGGGCCGGCTCGGGCCGGGCGAGCTCCGCCGGAACCTGGGCGCCGTCTCGGTGCAGCCAGCAGGCGACCTCGCGACCGGATCCATCAACCGGCGCGAGCTGTGGCACTTCGCGCGTGCAGCGGTCCATCGCCCAGCGGCACCGCGGATGAAAAGCGCATCCCGAGGGGAGATCCCGCAGGTCGGGAGGTGACCCAGGAATCCCCTCCATCGGGACGCGCTTGCCGTGCATGGGCGGAAAGCAGTTGAGCAGCCCATGCGTGTACGGCAAGCGCGGCGCGTGAAAGAGAGAAGCGGCAGGGGCGCGCTCCATGAGACGTCCGGCGTACATCACCGCGATCTCGTCGGCAAGCTCGACCAGCAACGACAGGTCGTGCGTGATGAAAAGCGCCGCGAACCCGAGGCGGTCGCGCAGACCCATCAGCTCTTCGAGGATCTCCCGCTGGGTGACCACGTCGAGCGCCGTCGTTGGCTCGTCGAGGATCATCACCTGCGGCTCGAGCGCCAGCGCCATCGCGATCATCGCGCGCTGCCGCATCCCACCGGAGAGCTCGTGAGGGTAGCTGCGCAGCCGGTCAGCGTTCATCCCCACCATCTCGAGCAGCTCGCCGGACCTCGCCCATCGATCCAGGGCGGAGAGCTTGGGGCGGTGCACACGCAGGAGGTCGTCGAACTGGGCGCCGACCGTGATCACGGGGTTCAATGCGTTGAGCGAGCTCTGCAGCACGACGGCAATCTCCGACCACCGCACCTCGCGCAGCTGGTGCAGCCCCGCCGCGAGCAGGTCGATCGTGCCCTTCGGCCCCTCCCCGGTAAACGGCCTGGAGTGGAACAGGACCTGGCCCGAGGTGATCACGGCCGGCTGGCGCAAAAGGCGCATGGCGGCCAGAGCCAGGGTCGTCTTGCCGCTCCCGCTTTCACCTGCCAGCCCGAGCACGCGGCCCCGGCGCAGCACCAGGTCGCAGTTCATGACCGCATGGACGGCCTCAGCTCCGTAGCCGTAGTCGACGGACAGGCCGTGAATCTCGAGCACTGCGTCGGCTGCACTGGTGGCTGGCTTGACCGCAATCGGACTGATGCTTGCCACTGGCGTGACACCGACTGCCGTGCCGAGCTTGATCCCGGCCTTCTTGGCGGCGCGCGCAGTGAGCCCGGCTGTGCGCAGGCGCGGGTTGATGAACTCGTCGATTCCGAAATTGAGAAGGGCGAGTCCGGTGCCGAGCAGGGCGACGCAGATTCCGGGCGGCGCCCACCACCACCACCAGCCGCCTCGAACCGCGTTGTTGGCGAATCCTTCGCGCAGCATCTCGCCCCAGTTCCATAGCCCCGCCGGGGATCCCGTCGGCGATCCGCCCAGGCCCAGGAAGGAGATCGCGACGTAGGCGTAGATCGCGGCCAGGGTCGTGAACAGGAACGAAGCCGCGACGATCGGGACGAGGTTGGGCAGTATCTCGGCGAGGATGATCCGCGTCCTGCCTTCGCCGCTCACCCTCGCGGCCTCGACGAAGTCGCGGTTGCGCAGGGACAATGTCTGCGCTCGTAGGGTGCGCGCCGAATAAGCCCAGGTTGTGACGGCGATGATCGCCGCGACCAGGAAGATGCTGGAGCCCGCGGAGGGGACGTAGTCGGCGAGGACGATCAAAAGAGGCAGGCCCGGGATCGCGAGGAACACGTTGGCGATCAGCGACAGGCCTTCATCAGTGGCGCCGCCGATGTAACCGGCGCTCACCCCGAAGATGATGGACAGGGCCGTCGCGATCGCCGCGGCGAGCAAGCCGACGAACATCGTCGCCTGCGTCGAAGCGAGCAGCTGGGACCACACGTCCTGGGCGAAAACGGTCGTGCCAAGCCAGTGCGCGGCGGACGGTCCATATGGAAGCGGGTAGTAGCTCGCCGGAAACCCTGAGTCGCCACCAGTGCCGGGAACGAGGACGTGCTGGACCCAGTTCTGAGAGTCGGTCGCGTTGGGCGAGTAGGGAACCACCCAGCGACCGATCAGTGCGATCAGGCCGAACACCGCAACGATGAAGAGCCCGGCGATGACTTTCGGCGACCGAGGCAGACGAAGGATGCGCCCGCGTTGAAGCACTGGACCCGCGGCTGGACCGGCAGGCGGGATCTTGGCCAGGGCTGTGGTGTCGATCGTCATGTCGTCATGCCGCCTGCCGCGCCCGAGGATCGATTGCGACGTAGACGAGGTCGGCGAGCAGGTTCGCCGCCAGCACGACAAGGGTGATCACAACGAAGATTCCCTGGACCAGCGTGTAGTCGAGCTTGCCCAGCGCGTCGAAGAGGTGGAACCCGATGCCTGGATAGTTGAAGACGATCTCGACCAGGATCTGGCCGCCGACCACCAGGCTGATCGCGATCGTGAAGTTGGCCACGACCGGCAGCAACGCGTTGCGGACGGCGTACCAGACCACCGTGCGCGTGCGAAGTCCCTTGGCCTGCGCCACGAGGACGAAGTCCTCGTCCATCGTGGTGATCACCTGGTTTCGGATGGCGAGGATGAAACCGCCCAGCGAGGCCAGGACCACCGTCGCCGCGGGAAGAATCGCGTGGCTGAGGACGCTCTGGATGTACGGAAGGTTCGGACCGGGCGTTACCGCGAAGATGTCGTACCCGAAGAGACTCGGAAACCATCGGAGCATCGTCCCGGTCTGTCCGAAGATCAAGACGATCACGAGCCCAAGAAAGAAGTAAGGAAGCGATTGAAAAAACGTCGCGGCAGGCAGCATCAGCTCCACAGACGAGCCGCGGCGCCATGCGACGAGCGTTCCGATGGCGCTGCCGGCCAGGAAGCTCAGCGTCGTTCCGAGCCCTAACAGCACGAGCGTCCACGGCAAGAAGGAAAGGATCAGGCTGCCTACGGGGGCGTTCTCCGACCACGAATGCCCGAGGTCGCCGTGCACCAGGTTGCCCAGGTACTGGACGTACTGGTCCCACAGAGGCGTGTGGACGTTGTAACCGAGCTGCTCCTCCACCGCGAGGACGCACTGCTCGTTGCAGTTGCCGGACTGCGACGCGCGCGCCACCGCGCCGGCGACTGGGTTTCCGGGGACGACGCGCGGGAGGAGGAAGCTGACGGTGATCGCGACCCACGCCGCGAGCACATACACGCCGAGCCTGCGGAGGATCACGACCATTGCTAGGTTCCGTCCACGCGGACGTCGCGTGTCCGAGCGAACCGCCGCCCAAATACCCGGCTCCCGGTGCCATCGCTGCTTGCGGGCGCTGTGAGAGGCGAGTCTTTCTTCCCGGCCGTGGTCCGGCTGATGCGGCTGGTGCAGCCACAGCTCTCGCGGATGATCAGCTGCACCGGGAGCACGACGTCCGGGTCACCCTTGCCGGTGCTGATCTTGGAGTAGAGGATGTCGAAAGCCATCGCGCCCAGCTCCTGCATCGGCTGGCGGATCGTCGTCAGCGGCGGGTGGAGATGGCGCGCAACCGGGACGTCGTCAAATCCTGTGACCGCGACGTCTTGTGGAACCATGATCCCTCGCCGTGCCAGGGCATGCATCACGCCGAGCGCCGTCTGGTCGTTGGCGCAGACGATCGCGCGAGGCAGATCACGGTGCTCGTCGAGCAGTGCGTTGATGACCCTCGCGCCGCCAGCCGCGCTGTAGTTGCCGTGCCATTCGGGCCCGGCCTGGGCCTCGGCGCCGTTGGCCGCAGCCTCCGCCTCGAAAGCTTTGAGTCGAGCCCGGTTGTCGGGGCTGTCGGTGCGCCCCGAGAGGTAGGCGACGGTGCCGTATCCGTGGTCGGCGACCAGGTGATGGACGAGCGCGCGCATGCCCGCCTCGTTGTCGCACCGAACATTCATGAGCCCACGGGCCGGCGTGCCTGCGAGCGTGACGACTGGGACGGTGCCGGCGATGCGGTTCAAACCGGACGCGGAAAGCATCCGGTCGTGGAGGATCAGGCCGTCAGCCTTACCCGCGACCGCGGCGACCCGCGGCGTCACGTTTTCGTCGTTGTACCCGATCGAGCTGATCAGGACGTCAAAGCCACGGCGCTGCGCGGCGACGTCGATACCGCGATTGATGACGTCGATGAAGAGCAGGCTTTCGTCCTCGTCTTCAAAGAGAGTTTCGTCACCGCGGCGAAAGACCACGCCGACGACCTCCTTGAGGCCGTTCGACAGAGCGCGCGCCGCGCCGTCGCGGACGAAGCCGAGCTCGGTGACCGCCTGCATCACTCGCTCGCGGGTCGCGGCGCGGGGGGTCCCCTGGCCGTTCAGGACCCGAGAGACCGACGCGATAGACACGCCGGCGCGGCTCGCCACGTCGTAGATCGTCAGGGGGCCCTTTTGCCGTTTCGGGTCGGGCATGAAACTTTGTACGCTCCAACCGACGGGCGACTGGCTCTTTTTGTAAGCGCTTACCGGTAAGCGCTTACAGGGCAGGATTATATAGTCGGCTGGGGGCTTGTCAAGAGTGGTGCTGGCGGACCCACGTCGCGTGCCTCAGGCAGGATTGGGGCGTGGGACGCAGCCTGCCTCCGCTGGTGATCGTTTGCGGGCCACCGGCCTCGGGGAAGTCGACCATCGCGGACAACCTCGCCCGGAGCCTGGGCCTGCCGGTACTGAGCAAGGACCTGGTGAAGGAAAGGATGATGGACCACCTCGGCGGGTCTGAGGAGATAGGCGCCGCCGCCTTCGCGGTCCAGTTCGCGATCGCCCGCGAGCTGCTTCGGTCAGGTAACGGCCTGGTGCTCGAGGGCGCCTTCCTGCGCCGCCAGTCCGAGATCGCGGAGCTCGCCGGCCACGGGAACACGCTCGTGGTCGACATTTCGTGCCGGCTCGATGTCCTCGAGACGCGCTATGTCGAGCGGCATCCGAGCCGCCACCCCGGCCATCGCGGGCCGGAGGCGCTGCCAGACCTGCAGCGCCGGGTGAGCGCGGGCGAGTACGGCGTACCCGACCTGGGGCGGCCTACGCTGGCCGTGGATACGACGGACGGCATGGATCCGCCCGAGCATGAGGTGCTGGAATGGGTCCGCGCCAAGCTAAAAATCGCGGGTGAAACATGACAAAGCG
>Ga0209806_1002058_pt1 | contig 12687 bp, 8 predicted proteins | sample GraSoiAngelo_152_FD_186166 | JGI IMG/M metagenome (GOLD analysis project Ga0209806, IMG submission 186166) | Grasslands soil microbial communities from the Angelo Coastal Reserve, California, USA - 14_1009_12_30cm (SPAdes) (version 2) | ecosystem: Environmental > Terrestrial > Soil > Grasslands ... | reverse complement strand
GGTCGACGTCGAGTCGGTGGCGAGCGCTCGGGAAGTGGCCGGCGCCGGCGTGGAGCTGATGCTCGACACGAACTGCCCGTGGTCCGTGGAGGACGCGATCCGCATGGGCCGTCAGCTCGAGCGATTCGATCTGCGCTGGCTCGAGGAGCCCGTGTGGCCGCCCGAGGACTACGCGGGGCTCGCCCGCGTTCGCGCGGCGCTCCGGATTCCGATCGCCGCCGGCGAGAACGACGCGACCGTGTTCGGATTTCGCGACCTGATCGCCCACGGCGCGGCCGACATCGTCCAGCCGAGCATCACGAAGGTGGGAGGAATCCTCGAAGCCAAGAAGATCGCCGCGCTGGCGGCCGCGGCCAACGTGACCTTGGTCCCGCACTCGTTCTACTACGGCCCTGGCCTGGCCGCGACGGTCCACGTCGTCGCCTCGACCCCCGGCGTGCCCTACGTCGAGTTCCCCTCGGTCGACCTCGCGGCGCCGCTCCTGGCCGAGCCGATCCGCCGGAGCGGAGGCGCGATCAGCGTGCCCGAGGGCCCTGGCCTGGGCGCCGATCCCGATCCCGACGTCCTCGCGCGATATCCGTACCGGCGCGAAGCGGCCAGGCCCTTCTACCTGACCTGACGCTCGTGACGATCGTCCACGCCGCGACGCCCACCGACCTGGAGCAAGCGCGCCGGCTCTTCCGCGAATTCGGAAAACTTCGCTGGGCATCGATCTCTGCTTCCAGGGATTCGAGCAGGCACATCAGGCCCGCGCAGGCTCCGCGACCGAAGCCCGCAGCGCAAGGCACAGCGGGATCGTGGTCAGCACGATGGCCACGACGATCACGAGCGTGAACGGGACGCCGGCGAGGTCGCCCAGGACCCCGTAGAGCGAGGGCGCCAGGGCCGAGGCCGCGATGGTGGTCGTGTAGTAGAGCCCGTACGCGCGTGAACGCCGGTTGGCGTTCACGAGATCGGCGACCGTGCCGTAGAGGACGGACGAGGTTCCGTTCAGCGCCACGCCGATCAGCGGCAGGATCGCGAGCGCCAGCGGTAGCGGCGCCGCGATGATCGCCAGGATGCCGAGCGCGGTCGCGCCCTCGGTGAGCACGACCGTCCGGATCACGCCGAGCCGCTCGGCGACGAGGCCGCAGGCGAACTTGCCGGCGGCGCCGCCCGCGAAGAGCAGCGCCATCGCCGTCCCGACCCCGGCGACCGAGGAGCCCTTCGCCATCAGCGCGAACGGCAGGAACGTGAGGAAGCCGGTGCGCGTCGCGTTGTCGATCATGCCGATCGCGGTCAGTGCCTGGAAGCCGCGCAGGTCGCGGATGCCCCATCCCGAGCTGGTGGCGCCGGGCGCCGCGGAGCCGTCGTCCGCGTCGGGCATTCCCGTGCCGAGCCGCGCCAGCACCAAGACGATTGCGATCGCCGCCGCGATCCCGAAGACGCCGTACGCCGCGCCGGCCCAGCGCCAGCCGACGGCGCTCGCCCCGAACGCGACGACTAACGGGACCGCGACTTTGCCGAGGTCCCCCGAGAAATTGTAGGTACCCAGCGCCGCGCGCCGCGGTCCCGCCTCGTACGCCTTCGCGACGATAGACGACGACAACGGGTGCTGCACGCCCGAGCCGAGCCCGGCGATCAGCAGCACGGTCAGCAGCGACAGAAAGCCACCGGTCGCGCCGGCCACGATGAAGCCGCACGCGGTCACCGCGGTGCCGAACGCGAGGAGCCACCGTTCGCCGAGGCGCTCGGCGAGCAAGCCGGCCGGGATCTGAAACGCCGACATCCCGCCGCTGTAGGCGGTGCGGATCATTCCGACCTGCGCGAAGCTCAGCCCGAACTCGCTCGCCCACAGCGGAAGCAGCACGTAGAGGATGTCGGAGAATCCGTCGTGGACGAAGTGGATACTACTAGCGGCCGCGAGCACCGCACGCGCGCGGGATCTCACGCCACGATCATCCCCGAGCCACCCACTCCGTTCAAGTAGAATACCGGCGGTGGCAGTGCGAGCCGAGCCGGTTCGACCGGTGAGGCGAGCCCATCAATGATCCAGGAGGTCTCGATGACCATCAGCATCACGCGCGTGTACACGCGAACCGGCGACAAGGGCGAGACCGCCCTGGTCGGCGGCAAGCGCGTCCCCAAGGACTCGCCGCGGATCGTCGCCTACGGGACCGTCGACGAGCTGAACGCGGCGGTCGGCCTGGCGCGGGTCTTCAACGCCGAGCGCCTCGCCGAGGGCGAGCGGCACCGGTGGCTCGACGAGGTGCTGAGGAAGATCCAGAACCAGCTCTTCGACCTCGGCAGCGAGCTGGCGACGCCCCCCGACGCTGCGTACGAGGGGATGTTCCGGATGAGCGAGGGCGAGGTGAAGGAGCTCGAGGATCTGATGGACCGGTGCCAGAAAGATCTGCCGCCGCTCAAGTCCTTCATCCTGCCGGGCGGCGGCCGGATCCACGGATTCCTCCATCAGGCGCGCACCGTGTGCCGTCGCGCCGAGCGCGAGCTGCTGGCGCTCTCACGCGTCGAGCCCGTCGGCGAGTGGCCGCTCCGCTATCTGAACCGTCTGAGCGACGCGTTCTTCGTGCTCGGCCGCTGGGTCGGCAAGCACCTGGGCGAGCAGGAATACCTCTGGGAGCGCGGGCTGTCGAGCCACGCCCGCGCGAGGAAGCCACGCTCATGAAATTCGGCCTCTTCTACGAGCTGTCGGTGCCGCGTCCGTGGACCCGCGAGTCGGAGCGCACCGTGTACGAGAACGCCCTCGAGCAGGTGAAGCTCGCGGACGAGCTGGGGTTCGACCAGGTGTGGGCCGTCGAGCACCACTTCCTCGAGGAATATTCCCACTGTCCGGCGCCCGAGCTGTTCCTGACCGCGTGCGCGATGGTGACCACGCGGATCCGCGTCGGGTTCGGCATCGTGGTGTGCGTGCCGCAGTTCAACCATCCGATCAAGATCGCGGAGCGGACGGCGGTGCTCGACATCCTCTCCGGCGGCCGCGTCGAGGTCGGGACCGGCCGCTCGGCCACGTGGACGGAGCTGGCCGGGTTCAACGCGGACCCGGACGACACCAAGAAGAGCTGGGACGAGTTCGTACGCTGCCTGCCGAAGATGTGGACGTCGGACAAGTACGAGTTCGAGGGCGAGTTCTGGTCGATGCCGCGCCGGACCATCCTGCCCAAGGTGTACCAGCGCCCGCACCCGCCGATGTGGGTGGCGGTGACCAGCCCGGGCACCGAGCTCGACGCCGCCGACCGCGGCCTCGGCAGCCTCGGGCTCACGTTCGGCCAGTTCGCCGAGCAGGAGAAGCGCATCGCCGAGTACCGGCGGCGGATCCAGCTCTGCGAGCCGGTCGGCGAGTTCGTGAACGATCAGGTCTCGACCGTCAACTTCCTCTACTGCCACGAGGACGAAGCCACCGGCCTCAAGACCGGCCGGCGCATGGCCGACTACTTCAACTATCTGGCCACGCAGCTCATCTCGGTGCGCGAGACCTATCCGTCGAAGTCGTACCCGTCGCTCGGGCTCCTGCCGCAGCTGCGCCGGCAGGCGACCGGCCCCGACAGCGGGGAGCAGGCCGGCGAGGGCCTGTGCCTCGGCGGCCCCGAGCGCGTCACGCGCGCGCTGAAGCGGTGGGAATCCGTCGGTGTGGACCGCGTGAACTTCCTCGTCAACACCGCGGAGATGATCCCGCAGACCGAGGTGCTGGCGAGCCTCCGGCTCTTCGGGCGCGAGGTCATGCCCGCGTTCAACGGACGGAAGGACTGATGCCGCTCTTCGGTGAGCTCGAGCTCGACGCGGTCGCGCCGGCGCTGCCGCGACTCCGCGACCTCGACACCGAGGCGTGGGAGATCCCGAAGGCCGAGATCGTCCAGGTGGCCTACGAAGTCGCCGACGGCACCCGTACGCTCCTGCCGCGCGCGCTGCATCCGGCGATTCCCGAGTACGTGACCTTCCTGGTGACGCGGTATCCCGAGAGCCCGGTCGGGCCCTTCGACCTGGCGCAGCTGCGGCTGATGGCGCGGGCGGGGGTGCACCCGCGCGGTTACGTGCTGGGCGCGGTCGCGTCGACCGACGCGGCGGTGGCCGCGCTGCGCGAGCGCTGGGGCTACCCGGTAGTCCGGGGTGAGATCGCGTTCCGGCGCTATCACGACCGGGTGGCGTCGACCGTGCGCCGCGGCGGCGAGACGATCCTCGACATCGCGGTGGTCGATCCAGAGGTGATCGCGGGCGGCGATCTTCAGTACATCCACGCCGTCACGCTGGCGCGCGTGGACGGCGCCGCACAGCTCGTCCAGGTGGATCCGCACTACACGGTGCACCGCGCTGCGCGCGGCCGGGCTCAGGTGGGACGGTTCGACGCCGCCGCGTGGAACGCCGCGGCCGTCAGGCTGACGACGCCGATCTCGGCGAGCGCGTCGACGTGCGACACGGATCTCCCGCGCATCCGCTTCGTGATGGACCCGCAGATCCCCGTGGTGAGCGGAACGAAGAAGGTCCGCTGAGTCAGGCGCGGGGGGCCGGCGCGTCCAGCGCCTGCCGCAGGCCCTTCAGGAGCCCGTCGGGCGTGAACGGCTTCGGCAGCAGGATGATGCCCGGATCCAGGACGCCGTGGTGGCCCAGCGCGTCGTCCGTGTATCCCGACATGTAGACGACCTTGATGCCGGGGCGGATCTCCTCGACCTGGCGCGCCAGGTCCGGCCCGCTCATCTGCGGCATCACGACGTCAGTGAGGAGCAGGCAGATCTCGTCGCGATGCTGGACGCACAGGCGGAGCGCGTCGGCCCCGGTCGGGGCCTCCAGCACCGTGTAGCCGGCCATCTCGAGGATCTCCCGCGCCAGCTCGCGCACGTCGGCCTCGTCCTCGACCAGCAGGACCGTCTCGGAGCCCCGCGTCGAGCTACTACGTTGCTCGACCTCCGGCCCGGCCTCTACCGCGGCCTCGTCCACGTGCGGCAGGTAGATGTCGAACGTCGTACCCTTACCCTGGACGCTCCGCACCCCGATGCATCCGTTGTGCTGCTTGACGATGCCGTAGACCATCGCGAGCCCGAGGCCGGTGCCGCGGCCCTTTTCCTTGGTGGTGAAGAACGGCTCGAAGATGCGCGCGACGACCTCAGGGCTCATGCCGACGCCGTCGTCGGCGACCGAGAGCCGCACGTGGGGACCGACGCTGGCGTCCGGGTGCTCGCGCACGAACGCCTCGTCGAGCTCCACGTCCGCCGTCTCGATGACGAGCCGGCCGCCCCGCGGCATCGCGTCCCGGGCGTTGATCGCCAGGTTCATGAGCACCTGCTCGAGCTGGGTGCCGTCGGCCTTCACGGTGTCGCGCGGCGCGCCGGGCAGGGTCACCAGCGTGACGTCCTCGCCGATCAGCCGTCGCAGCATCGACACCGAGTCGCTGACGGCGGCGTTGACGCTGAGGATCTGCGGCTGGAGCACCTGCTGCCGGCTGAACGCGAGCAGCTGCTTGGTGAGCGCCGCCGCGCGCAGCGCGGTGCGCTGGATCAGCTCCATGTCTTGTATCAGCTTGGTGCCGGGCTCGAGGCGCTTCAGGAGGATCTCGCACCGGCCGTGGATGATCGTCAGCAAGTTGTTGAAGTCGTGGGCGATGCCGCCGGCCAGCCGGCCGATCGCCTCCATCTTCTGCGCCTGGAGCAGGGCGTCCTTGGCGCGCAATACCTCTTCGGCGGAGATCTGCACCTGCTGGAAGAGGCGCGCGTTCTCGAGCGCGGTCGCTGCCTGCGACGCGAACGCGGTGGCGGTCGTCTCGTCCTCGGCCGAGAAGCCCTCGAGCCGGCGCGTGCGGATCGACAGCACGCCGACGACGCGCTCGCCGACCTTGACGGGCACGCCGAGGAAGTTGCGATATCCGAGCCGCCTGACCGCTTCGCGATGGGCCGGGATGAGCCGCGGGTCATCGGTGAGGTCGTCGATCCGTACCGGCTGTCCCGACGTCGCCACGACGCCGCTGAGGCTCTCACCGAACTTGAGCCGCTCGACCGACATCGTTTCCTTGGCGTCGCCCCAAAGCCCCGCCACCACCAGCTCGTCGCCTTCGACCAGGCGAAACCCGACCGACTCCGACCCGAGGACCTGGCCGCACGCGGCGGCGATCGCTTCCAGGAGCTGCTCGGTCGGCTGCACCTTCGACAACTGGCGGCTCACGTCCAGGAGCGCCTCGAGTCGCGCCTGGTGGGCGCGCTGCGCTTCGACGAGCTGGGCGTTGCGGATCGCGATCGCCGCCTGCGCGGCCAGCCGCGTCAGGAGCTCCTCGTCCCGGTCGGTGAAGGGGCGGGCCACTCGGTTCTCGACGTAGAGCAGCCCCTCGATCCGCTCTTCCGTCTGAATCGGCACGACGAGCACCGCCACCACCCCCTCGCCCGCCGCTACCGCCTTGAAGTGGCCGCTGACCCGTGGGTCGTTCGCGTAGTCGCTCGTGCGGAACGGTTTGCCGGCGAGGAGAGCTTGCCCGCCGGCGCCGCGGCCCGGCTCGATCCGCGTTCCCAGGTGGCGCTCGCGGGTGCCCGACGGACGCATGACCATCCCGTTGTCCTTGGGGTCGCGGATCGCGATCTCACTGAGGTCCGCGCGACACAGCTCGCGCGCGCCCTCGCTGACGCGACGGAGGATCGTGTCGAGGTCGAGCGATGCGGTGATCTGGCTCGCGAGGTCGGCGAGGATCTCGGCCTCCCGCCGCCGCTGCTCGGCGTCACGGAACCACCGCGCGCGCTCGAGCGCCATCGCGGCCTGATCCGTGAACGTCTGGGCCAGCCGCATCTCGTCGACGTCGAAGACGCGCCCTTCGCGGTCGCCAACCACGATTGCGCCGACGACACGATCGTGGACGATCATCGGCAGCGCGAGCATCGATCGATACGGGCGCGTCTCGATGACCGCACGCTGCTCGGGTGTCAAGGTGATGCGCGGGTCGAGAAGAATGTTCGTGGTGGCGATCGGCCGTCGGGTGGCCACGGCGCGGCCGCTCGCGCCGGTGCCGGGCGGGAACGTCATCTCGCCGATGACGCCGTCGCCGGAGACGCTTCGACCTACCAGCTGGCCCGTGGCATCGTGGTGCCTGAGCGAGCACGTGACCGCGCCCAGGAGCGCCCGAAGGCAGTCGGCGATCCGGCTGGCCGCCTGGTCGGCGTCGAGCGCTTCGGTGACGAGGCGTCCCACATCCGCGAGGACCTCGGCCTCCCACCGCCGGCGAGTCGTCTCGGCGTAGAGTCGCGCGTTCTCCAGGGCGATCGCCGCCTGGTCCACGAACGCTTGCGCCAGTCGGATCTCGTCCGGGCTGAAGACGCGGCCGGTGAGGCCATGGGCGGACATCGCGCCGAAGATCCGGTGGCCGACGACCAGCGGCAGCGCGAGGATCGCCCGGTACTCGAACGCCTCCAGATGCGCGCGCCAGTCGGGCGCCAGCGGGATCCGGGGGTCCGTGAGGATGTCGGACGTGCACACCGGGCCGCCCTGGCGCACGGCGAGACCGACGGTCCCGACGTCGCGCGGGAGCGTGCGGTTCCAGTCGACCTCCTTCCCGGCGCCGGCCAGTAGCACGAAATCCCCGTTCTCGGCGTTGATCTGGTAGAGCGAGGCCATGCCAGCGCCGAGCAGGCGGCACAGGCTCTCGACGACGCGCTGGCCGACCTCGGTGGGCTCGAGTGACTGCGAGATGAGCCGACCGAGCGCGGTGAGGCTCTCGGCCTCGCGCCGCCGGGCGTCCGTCTCGGCGTGGAGACTCGCGTTGCCGATCGCGATGACCGCATGGTCGGCGAGCCGGCTGAGCGCGGCCTCGTCCCGGTCGGTGAACGGGCGCGCCGTCCGGTTGAAGACGTAGAGGAGACCTTTGATCTCGCCCTGGCGGATCGGGACGACGATCTCGGCGACGATTCCCGCCGCGCGGACGCGGTCCGTGTAGTCGCTGGTAATCCGCGGGTCCTCGGCGTAGTGGACGGTCCGGAACGGCTGGCCGGTCGCCAGGACGAGCCCACCCGCTCCCGCGCCGGGCCGGACGAGGATCCCCTCCAGCGCGTCGGGGCCGACGCCGCGGCGATGCTGCGTGCGGACCGCGTCGGTTCCGGGCTCGCGCAACGCGATCTGGGCGCCGTCGGCGCCGGTGAGCTCGCACGCGCCGTCGACGATCCGCGTCAGGATCGTCGCGAGATCGAGCGAGCCGTTGATCTGCCCGATCACCTCGGCGAGCACGTCCGTCTCGTACCGGCGCCGGGCGGCATCGTCGAAGAGCCGGGCGTTCTCCAGCACGAGCGCCGCCTGGTCAGCGAACGCCTGAGCCAGTCGAACCTCGTCGTCGCTGAAGACACGCCCCTCGGCCGCGCAGGCCGCGAGGGCGCCGATCACCCGGTCCTTCACCAGGAGCGGCACTCCCAGGATCGCTCGATAGGAGACCGTTTTGAGGCGCTCGCGGATGTCGGGGGCGTGCGTGATGCGGGGGTCGTCGAAGAAGTTGCTCGAGGCTATCGGCCGACGCTCGTTCACGACCAGACCCACGACCCCGGTGCCGCGCGGGAAGACGATGCCGGTGCCGAGAGCCATTTCTCCTTCGCCGGAGAGCGCGACGGCCTCCAGATCCCCGGTCTCGGGAAGGACACGGTAGAGCGCGGATTCCTCGACGCCGAGGAGCGTGCGCACGCTTTCGACCACGCGGCGCGCGACGGCGCCCGGGTCGATCGTCTCGCTGCAGAGCCGGCTGAGCTGCACCAGCGCCTCGGCCGCCCGGCGTCGCCGCTCGCTCTCGGCGAAGAGGCGCGTGTTGCGGATCGCGCCGGCCGCCTGCGCCACGAACGTCTCGATCAGGTCGTGGTCCTCGCTGGGGAGTCTGAAGGGCTGCGCGGCGAAGAGCGCCACGACTCCGAGCAGCGACTCGCCGTGGATGATCGGCAGCGAGTACACGCTCCGCAGGCCGTGCGCGATGAACCACTCGGGGTTGCGCACCCGCGTGTCGCCCGACAGGTCGTCGATCTGCAATGGACGCCGCTGGCCGGCGACCCAGCCGGCAGCGCCCTGACCGTACGCGAGGTGTCGGTGCGGATAGCCTGCGCCGAGCACCTCGTCCGAGAAGGCGCGCAGCTCGAGCGTACGCGTGGCCTCGTCCGCCACCCACACCGCCACCAGCCGGGTGTCGGTCAGCTGCGCCGTCGCGGTCGCGATCTGGCCGAGGATCTGGTCGCTATCGAGCGACGACGAGACGAGGTCGGTGAGCCGGGCGAGCGTGTGAAGCCGGCTCGCCGGCACCTCGGGAAGCACCACGCGCGCGCCGGGGGTGCCGCGCGGGGTCATGGCGAGGTGAGCCGCCGAATCATCGCCGCCGCGCCAGGTCCAGTTGCCGCGTCGCCGACACCAGCGCCATGCCGAGGGCGCACACGATGGCGGCGAGGAGGACGGCCACGCCCTCGGGAACGACCGACGCTGTGGCGCCGGGACCGACGGTCGTTCGCTTGTCGTTCGCCGGCTGCGCGGCAGGGGCTGCTCGGAGCTGGCCGAGCACCGCCAGGGTTTTGTCGCCGAGCCGGACGAGGGCGCTCACCTGGGGCCCGGCCGTACGCCTAACGTGGGCTGCGGGCCCGGCCAGGATCTCCCGGCCGAGGTCGTCGATACGGCGGAGCATGTGGTGCGCAGCATCCAGGAGCTGGAGCCGCTCACTGCCCTCCGTGTCGGCAACCCCGCGGTCGACGACGGCGCTGGTCTCTTTCAGTCGCGACAGCAGGTGCGCGAACCTTTGACGGTCGGAAGCGCTTCCGGTGAGCGCGTACCGCCGGGCCGCCGCCCCGAGCGGCTCGAGCGCCGCCTCGACGTCCTCGAGCCTCAGGTGCAGGGGCCCTTCGTCACCGGTGCGGGCGTCAGCTCGCGCGGTTGTGTGCGCGCCCCCGGTGCTGAACACCACCAGCGCCAGGCAGAGCGACAGGGCAGCGATGACGCAGCCGTACTGCCCGGTGCGCGTCATGCGTGAAGCCTCGCGGTGTACGAGACCGTGGCGTTGGAGGTCGCCTCGGCGTCCCCCGGGAAGACCCGCACCACGACCTTGTCGAGGCGCTCGAGGTCCACCGGCTTGTGGAGGTATTGGACGATGCCGAGCTGCCGTGCTTCGACCTCGGTCGTGGGCCGATAGTCGCCCGTAGTCACCACGACCGGGAGCTCGGGCGCGCCCGAGCGGAGCCGCCGGACGAGGTCGAAGCCCGTCATGTCGAGCAATCCGACGTCGACGATCGCAAGACCGAGACGGTATCGCTGAGCGAGTCGCAGAGCCTCGAGACCGCTGGCCACCGGATAGGCCCTGAACCGCGCCCGCAGGAGAATCCCCGCGAGCTGGTCCGCCGCGGACTTGTCCCCGTCCGCGACCAAGATCCAGCGCGCTCTGGATGTCTCTCGGGGGCTCATAGCCAGTGGATAGAGCAGAATCGGTGCCAGTGGGGGGAACTCCCGATAAATCGCGCTTTTAAAGCGGAGATACGTGGGCGGCCCGCCACCCCTTTGACACTATTGGCAGCCCGATGCTGCGCGAGTGGCTAGATCAGACCGAACTTCTTGATGCGGCGATAGAGTGTACGAACGGTGAGGCCGAGCGCGCGGGCCGCTTGCTCCTTGTCATTCCGGAATCGATCGAGCGCGCGGCCGATGAGGTCGCGCTCGGCCTGATCCAGCGTCGGCAGCGGCTCGCTGCTGGCCGCCGCCGGCTGCTCGGCCCTCACCGAGAGCTCCGGCAGGTTCGCGCGCTTGATCTCGTCGCGCACGCCGAGGGCGAACGCCCGCTCGAGGACATTCTCGAGCTCGCGAACGTTGCCGGGGAAGTCGTAGCTGGTCAAGGCGACCATGGCGTCGGGGGAGATGCCCTTGACCTCGCGGCGGAAGCGCTCGTTGAACCGCCGGAGGAAGTACGCGATCAGCGCCGGAATGTCCCCCCGGCGTTCCCGCAGCGGTGGCACTACGATGTGGACGACGTTGAGCCGGTAGTAGAGGTCCTGGCGGAAGCTGCCGTTGCTCACCGCGGCTTCCAGGTTCTTGTTGGTCGCCGCGATCACCCGCGCGTTGACGGCGTGGGTCTTGGTCGAGCCGACCGGCCGGATCTCCTTTTCCTGGAGCACGCGGAGCAGCTTGGCCTGGAGCGCCGGCGGCAGCTCGGCGACCTCGTCGAGGAAGAGCGTGCCGCCGTGCGCCGAGCGAAACAGGCCGAGAGCATCGGCGACCGCGCCCGAGAAGGCGCCCCGCACGTGGCCGAAGAACTCCGACTCCATGAGATCGGCGGGGATCGCGCTGCAGTTGACCGGGACGAACGGGCCCTTGCCCCGGCCCGACTGCCGGTGGATCGCCGCGGCGACGAGCTCCTTGCCGGTACCGCTCTCGCCCTCGATCAGCACGGGGGAGTCGGCGTCCGCCACCCGGGCGATCACTTCGCGAACCTGCGCCATCGACGACGAGGCGCCCACGAGGTCCTTCGCCGTGAGCTGGGCGGCGAGCTGGCTGCGCAGCGAGTGCACTTCACGGCTGAGGAAGCGCTTCTCGAAGACCTGGCGCAGGAGGTGCTGGAGCTCGTCCAGGTTCAGCGGCTTCATGAGGTAGTCGTAGGCGCCGGACTTCAGCGCCTGGACCGCCGTCTCGACCATCGGATTGCCAGTCAGCATCACGACCTCGAGCGCCGGGTCGTGCCGCTTGATCTGCTCGAGAACTTGGAGCCCGTCCATCTCGGGCATCCAGATGTCGACCAGCGCGGCGTCGAAGATCTGGTGGCTGATCAGGTCGATCGCCTCGCGGCCATTGGCGGCGAGGGTCGGGTCGTACCCCCAGCGCGACAGCGCTTCGCCCAGGAGCCCTCTGATGTCGGTGTCGTCGTCGACGATCAACACCCGCGGGCGGTCCGTCATCGCGCTCAGCTCCGCGTCCGGCGGTCGCACCGTGCGAGAAACTCGAGGACGGCGCGGTTCCACGCCTCGGGCTGGTCGCGATTGCCGAAGTGGCTCGCCGGCGAGAGGACGACCAGCCGGGAGCCGCGAACCTTTCGGTGCATCACCTGCATCGGGCCGAGCGACGGATCGCGATCACCACCGATCAGCAGCACCGGCACCCGGAGCCGCCGGAGCTCGTCGGTGATGTGGTCCATCGCCAGCAGCGCCCGGAGCGAGTTCGCGTACCCGATCGGCGAGAGCCTCCGGTACTCCTCGTAGAATTCCGCGCGCGCCCCCGGATCGAGCGCGAGCCGCTCGGAGACGTTCGGGTTGGCGGCCATCGCGAACTCCGCCATCGCATCCATGCCCTTGGTGAGCGTGATCTCGATCGAGCGCGCCCGCATGACGAGGTTCTCGACCGAGAGCGGCAGCCCGGCCGCCGAGGACGAGTTGGTCACCACCAGCGATCGCACCCGCGCCGGACAGCGCAGCGCGAACCGCGTGGCGATCCCACCGCCGAGCGACAGCCCACCGACGTGCGCCTTGCGGATCTTGAGGCGGTCGAGCACCGCCGCGAGGTCGAGCGTCCAGCGCTGGAACGAGTAGCGGGCCGGATCCTCCGGGCTGTCCGACCGCGCGTGGCCGCGCGGCTCCCAGAGCACGAGCCGGTGGTGGGCGGCGAGCGCGTCGCGGTTGACGTCCCACATGTCCGCGTTGCCGCCGATCCCGTAGGCGAGCACGAGCGGCGTGCCGCTGCCGTGCTCCTCGTAATAGATCCGAGTCCCATCGGGGGCCTTCGCGAATGGCA
>Ga0209806_1002053_pt1 | contig 12696 bp, 11 predicted proteins | sample GraSoiAngelo_152_FD_186166 | JGI IMG/M metagenome (GOLD analysis project Ga0209806, IMG submission 186166) | Grasslands soil microbial communities from the Angelo Coastal Reserve, California, USA - 14_1009_12_30cm (SPAdes) (version 2) | ecosystem: Environmental > Terrestrial > Soil > Grasslands ... | reverse complement strand
ACCCGGGGAGCGGAAACACCCGCTCAAGCGCTTAGCAGGCGCTCGCATTCGACCACTCTGCCACCTCCCCGCGAAGGCGGTAGCCAGTTTACCCTGTTTCCATGAAAGCTTCCCTCGATGCGCAATGGGCCCAGTACGGTCGGGCATTGATCGACTCGATGAGCGAGGTCCTCGCGGAGACGCCGGAGAATATCCATGCGAATTTGCTCGAAACCGCCGACTACTGGCTGTCGCTCGGGCTCGTGCTCGGACTTCGCGACCCGGACCAGGCGCGGCAACTGCTCCAGGTGATCGAAGCGCATGAGGCGGAGCGCGGCGAGCTCGAGCGTGACGCGACCAGCCTGCTCGGCCAGGTCTTTACGTGAGGCGGCGCGGGCTGGTCTCGCAGATGTACGCGGCCGCCCGGCTGGCGAACGACGTCTCGACGCTGGCTTCGGGCGATCCGCGCCGGATCGCGCGGCGGGCCAAAAACAAGATCGTAGGACGGGCGCTCGGACGCGCGGGATTGTGGCGATTGCTCTGGCGTTGACCTAGCGCTGCAGGTGCTTCGCGACCCGCTTGAGATCCTGGACGAACGCGCGCATCTCGATTTCGCGGGTCTCGTCGTCAGGCGCGCGCAGGATCGATGACGGATGCACCGTCGCGATCATCGGTGGCAGGCCGGGGCGTTCCATGAGCTGGCCGCGCTGCACGCTGACGCGGAAGTCGCGGCCGAGCAGTGCCTGGGCCGCGGTCGCACCCAGCAGGACCAGCAGGTGCGGCCTCACGACTGCGATTTCAGCATCCAGCCAGGGACGGCAGGCGTTGATCTCAGCGGCATTCGGCTTTTGGTGCAGGCGGCGCTTGCCCTGCGGCTTCCACTTGAAATGCTTGACGGCGTTCGTGATATAGACATGCTTGCGGTCGATGCCCGCCTCCTCGAGCGCCTCGTCGAGGACGCGTCCGGCGGGGCCGACGAACGGTTTTCCTTCCCTGTCCTCGCGATCGCCGGGCTGCTCGCCCACGAACATGACCTGGGCGTGTTCGGCGCCCTCGCCGAAGACGGTCTGGGTTCCGGTTTTGTAGAGGTCACAGGCGCGACAACCGGCGGCCGCCTCGCGCAGCGCCGGCAGGCTCAGCTGATCGGGGACCTTACTTGTTGCCGGACTCAACGGGAAGGCTCAGAACGAACTCGCTCCCCTCACCGGGTGTCGATGCCGCGACGATCTCGCCTTTGTGGAGACGGGCCAGCTCTCTGGCCAGGTAGAGGCCCAGCCCCGTCCCGGGGACGTCGGCGAGGGTGTTCACCCGGCTGAAGCGTACGAAGAGTCGCTCCATGTCCTCGGCCGCGATGCCGATACCGTGGTCCTGGACCTTCAGGACGGCGACGTCGCCGGACATTGACAGTTGCGCGGTGACATCTCCCCCTTTCGGCGAGTACTTGACGGCGTTGTCTAGCAGGTTCGCGATGATGATCTCCAGCCGCAAGACGTCGCCAAGCACCCAGAGCTCATCGCCGACGCGATCGTCGAAACGCACTCGATGCCGCGGGGTGGCTGTCGTTTCTACCGTGGCGACATTTCGACGCACGAGCTCCCGCAGATCGACCCGCTTGCGCTTTAGCTGCACCCGGCCATCCTCGAGCCGTGCCGCCTCGACCATCTCGTTGGCGAGGAGATTGATCTGGAAGGCTTTCGCCCGCAACATGGGTAGCACCGGCCGCAACCGCTGTGGCACCGGCCCGAGAGACTCGTCTTCGATCATCGAGAGATAACCGCCCAGGGTGGCGGCCGGTCCGCGGAGCTCGTGTGACGCCAGGCGCAGAAACTCCGACTTCGCCTGTTCCAAACTGGCGAGCTGGTCCGCCTTTTTGCGCAGCCGGTTCGCTTCGAGTTCTTGTCGGTGCCGGGCTTCCAGCTTTTCCTGCGTCTGCTCTGCCAGGACCAGGACATGGCTGACGCGACCCAGCCTCAAGAGCGGATAGGCATCGATGTTCAGGATCCGGTTGGTTGGCTGCCCGCCCTCCGCCGTGAAGTAGCTCTGCGGTTCGCGACTGACGCGCACGAGCCTGAAGAGCTCGATGACGGCGTCGTGCTCCGCACGGTTGAAAACCTCACCGACCAGCTGCCCGTCCGCCGGCATTCGGTCGAGGGCCAGCACGCGGGCGAACACCTGGTTGCCGTACCGGAACCTGAACCCCTCCGCGTCCAACTCGAACAACGCCACTCCCACCGGCAACACTTCCAGGACACGGGGCAGCAACTCGTTCGCCGGGCGTGACTTCGCTCGCTTGGGGAGGGGGCGCTCCGGAGGAGCCGTATTCGAGTGAATCATCGTATTCATGACCTGATATCGCTATTCTACGATTCTTGTATAGTCGCGACGTCTGCGCCGATCTCAGGTGGGCCGATCGCGAATACAGCCTTCGGACGATGTGACACCAAGCATATAAGAATTCGCAAAAGGACTCGAAGCGCCGCAATACGGCCGCCAGTACACTGTCGTGAATGACCGACGCCTCGGCCCCGCAGCGGCTCGCGCCCACCACTGACGGAGGCCCGGTCGGGCCGGTCATGGTCATCGGCGGCGCCGAGGACAAGCTGGGCGAGCGGGTCATCCTCTCGCGCTTCGTCGAGCTTGCGGGCGGTGATCCGGCACGGATCGCGGTCATCAGCACCGCCTCCTCCCTCGGCGACGCGGCCACCGACCTCTACCGCCACGTCTTCGCGCGGGCCGGCGCCGCGAAGGTCATCGGACTCCGCCCCGAAACCCGCGAAGAGGCGAATGACCCTGAGACGATCGAGGCTCTAAAAGACGTCACCGGCATCTTTATGACCGGCGGAAACCAGCTCCGGCTCTCGTCGGTGATTGGCGGAACCAGGCTCGGCGCCGCCATTCTCGACGCCCACGGCCGGGGCATTGTGGTGGCCGGCACCTCCGCCGGCGCGAGCGCGGTGGCGACGCACATGATGGCGTTCGGTAGCTCGGGCGCCACTCCGAAATACCGCATGGCGAACGTCTCCGTCGGCCTCGGGCTGCTGGTCAACGTCGTCGTCGATCAGCATTTCGAGCAGCGCACGCGCCTCGGGCGGCTTCTCGCCGTTGTCGCGCAATCCCCCTCGCTGATCGGCCTCGGGCTCGACGAGGACACCGCGGCCATCGTCGACGCCAACGACGTCCTCGAAGTCATCGGGCGCGGCTCGGTGACGATCGTCGATGGGACGGACGTGATCACCGACGCGTTCCAGACGACGGGCCACAAGCCGATGATGGTGTCGAACGCCCGCCTCCATTCACTCCCCGCGGGTTATCGATTCGACCTGCGCGCACGACGCGTCCTGCCTTTGCTCGTCACGAAAAACGAGCACATCGCACGGCTGGCGCAGGGCCGCGTGAAGAAGATGGTGCGCCGTCTCGAGGATCGAAAGGCGTCGGAGTGAGCCGTTCGCGCATGGAGACGCGAGTCGAGCGCGACGAGGACGCCAAGCACGAGCCTGTCGAGAAGAAACCGCCGTTAAAGCCCGATCTCAAGATCCTGGAGAGCCAGGTGCTGCGCGGCCCCAACTACTGGTCGTATGACCCGGCGATCCGCCTGCTCGTGGACCTCGGCTCGCTGGAGCACTGGCCCTCGAACACCATTCCCGCCTTCAATGACGCGCTGATCGACCTCCTGCCGGGTCTTCACGACCACGGGTGCTCGCTCCACCACCCGGGCGGCTTCATCGAGCGCCTACGCGACGGCACCTGGATGGGCCACGTCGCCGAACATGTCGCGCTCGAGCTCCAGCGCGAAACCGGTGCGACCACGACCCGAGGCAAGACCCGGCGGGCAGGCACGCCCGGCTATTACCACGTCGTCTACGGCTACAACGAGGAGCAAGTCGGGCTGGCAGCCGGCAAGCTCGCCGTCCGGCTCCTCAATCACCTCGTGCAGGCGAATCCGACCTTCGACTTCGTCGCCGAGCTCGAAAGCCTGGTGTTGCTGGCTGACCAGGCGGCTTTCGGCCCCTCGACCCAGGCGATTCTCGACGAGGCAGCCCGCCGGGACATCCCCTACATCCGGCTCAACGATCAGTCGTTTGTCCAGCTCGGCCAGGGCAAATACCAGCAGCGGATCCGTGCCACCATGACCTCCCGCACCTCGGCATTGGGCGTGGACATCGCGGGGGACAAGAAGCTAACCACCTCGCTGCTCGCCTCCGCCGGGCTGCCGGTACCGAGAAGCGAGACCGTTCGGTCGGCTGATGAGGCCGCCGCGGTGGCCGCCCGCATCGGCTACCCGGTCGTCCTCAAACCGCTGGACGGTAACCACGGGCGTGGCGTCAGCCTCGACCTGCGGACGGAGGAAGATGTCCGGCACGGTTACGAGCGGGCCATCCGACAAACGCGGAGTGGCGTTGTCGTGGTGGAGAGCTTCATCAAGGGCAACGACTATCGCGTGCTCGTGATCGGCGGTCACATGGTCGCGGTCGCGGAGCGGGTCCCGGCGCACGTCATCGGCGACGGCGAGCACACCGTACGTGCGCTGGTGGATATCACCAACCGCGACCCCCGTCGCGGCATCGGCCACGAAAAGGTCCTGACCCGCATCAAGATCGACGAGGCCGCCGGGGAGCTCGTCAAGCGGCAGGGCTTCGGCCTCGACGAGATTCCGCCCAAAGACGCGGTCGTCAAGCTGGCGGCCACCGCCAATATGTCCACCGGCGGCATCTCGATCGACCGAACCATGGAGGCGGACCACGACAACGTCGAGATCGCCGAGGAGGCGGCGCGCGTGGTCGGCCTCGACGTGGCGGGCATCGATTTCCTCACGCCCGACATCTGTCAGCCGGTGCGCGAGACCGGCGGGGCGATCGTCGAGGTCAATGCCGCCCCCGGCTTTCGCATGCATACCCACCCCACCGAAGGCGAGCCCCAGTATGTCGCGAAGGCCGTCATCGACCTCCTCTTTCCCCAGGGGACGCCGGCACGCATCCCGATTGTGGCGGTGACCGGCTCGAACGGCAAGACGACAACGGCCAGGATGATCGCCCATATCGTCAGGGGGCTCGGCCACAAGGTCGGGATGACGACTACCGATGGGATTTACATCGACGGCCGGCTGGTCAAGCAAGCTGACGCCAGCGGCCCGCGTTCGGCGCGCATGGTGCTGCAGAATCCCCGCGTCGATTTCGCCGTCTTCGAAGTCGCGCGCGGCGGGATCCTGCGGGAAGGGCTTGGCTACAGCGCCAACGACGTCGCGGTCGTGCTCAACGTCACCGGCGACCACATCGGCCTCAAGGAGGTCAACTCATTGCGGCAGCTGGCCGCGATCAAGCGAGTCATCGTCGAGGCCGTCCCACGCAGCGGCACCGCCGTCCTCAACGCCGACGATGAGCTGGTCGCCGAGATGCGGACCCACTGCAGCGGCTCGGTGATCCTCTTCTCGATGCGCGACGACAACGAGCTCGTCGAGCGCTGGGTGCGACGCGGTCGCAAGGCGTTTGTCATCGCAAAGCAGCCGGGCGGGGGCGAGATGATGGTGTTGCGCGAAGGCCGGCGGACCACCCAGATCGCCTGGGTTCACCTGATCCCGGCCACCTTCGAGGGGCGAGCCCGTGCCAACGTCCAGAACGCGCTGGCGGCAGCCGCGGCGGCGCACGCCGCCGGCGCGCACCTCCACGACATCCGGCAGGGGCTGCGCGGCTTCCATCCGTCGTTCCACGAAGCGCCCGGACGCCTCAACATGTTCGAGCTGCACGGCGTCAAGGTGATCGTCGACTACGCCCACAATCCGCACGGCCTCGCGCTCGCCGGCGATTTCGTCGAACGGCTGACCGCGCCTGGCGTCAACGGGCCGGAGCCGGGTCGGCGCATCGCCGTGATCGCCACGCCGGGCGATCGGCGCGACGAGGACATGCGCGAGCTGGGGCGCGTCGCCGCGCGCGTCTTCGACATCCTGATCGTGCGCGAGGACGCCAACCCACGCGGCCGCCAGCGGGGCGAGATCGCCCAGCACGTGATGGAGGGCATCAAAGCCGCGGCCGAGAGCCGCGTGCAGAGCGCCGAGATCATCATCGACGAGACGCCGGCGATCGATGCCGCGCTCGGCCAGGCGACAGCGGGCGACGTCGTGCTCCTCTGCGTCGACAAGCCCGCCGACACCTGGCGCAACCTCGAGGCACGCCGGGCGCTTCCCGTCTCGCCCGGGACTTAGCCCCGCCCGCGGCGGGCCAATTCGCGGATGCGGGCTGGCCCCACCGACGTCCCGCCCCGTGCGCGCAGATACTGGAAGACTTCGGGCCGCTGCGCCAGAGCCGTGATCGCGATCACGTCGTTGGGTGCCGACTCGTCCAGCATCCATTCCAGCGCCTCCAGTTCGGTCTGAAATACGGGTGCCGATGGCTTGCCGCCATCGCTAAGTCCCGCCTGCAGCCGATCGGCCAGGTCCTGCGGATCCCGGCCGCGCAGGTAGCGGTGAAGATGCGCGATGGCGACCCGGTCGGGACCGCGCGCCGCCGTATAGCCAAGACGGTGGAGGATGGCGTTGGTCCGATCGCCGGCCGAGCCAAACGCCAGGAAGATGCGGCCGCCCGGCGCGCGCAACCCCTGGCAGATCTCGATCAAGCCTCGCATGCCGTCTTCGTTGTGGGCGTAATCGATGACGACCACGCGGCCATCGACCTCGAAGAGGTTGGCTCGTCCGGGATTGCGTTCCGGGTCCAGCACGAAGGTGCGCAGCCCCTCGACGACGGCCTCCTCGGGTAGGCCGGCCCCGAGCGCGGCGGCCGCCGCGGCCATCGCATTGCGGAGGTTATAGCTGGAGATCCCGGCCAGGGTGACCGGCACCTCGTCGACCGGCAGCAGCCGGTGCGCGTGGCGGCGAGACGTCATCACCACCAGGGCGCCGTCGAGGACCGAGATGGCGCGCCCGCCCTCGGCGAGGGTGGTGCGGATCGCCGGGTGGTCGGCGTCGAGTGAGAAGAGCCAGGGCCGGCCCGCGGCCAGTCGCCGCATCGCCAGCACCCGCGGATCGTCGGCGTTGAGCACGTCCCAGCCCTCGGGCTGCGTGATTCGTGTGATCGTGGCTTTGACCTCCGCCAGCTGGTCGAGCGTGCGGATCCCGTACTGGTCGAGGTGGTCCTCGGTCACGTTGGTCACCACCGCCACGTCGTTGTGGTCGGTGCCCATCCCTCGAAGCAGGATCCCGCCGCGCGCCGTTTCCAGCACCGCCAGGTCGATGCCCGGCTGGGCCAGGGCCCGCGCGGCTCCGCTGAACCCGGAATAGTCGCCCGCCTCGATCAGCTCGTCGTCGCGATAGACGCCGTCGGTCGTCGTGTACGCGACGCGGTGCCCGGCCGTTCGGGCGAGCTGTGCGATCAGCCGCACCGTTGTGGTCTTGCCGTTGGTTCCCGTCACCGCGATGATGGGAATGGTGGGGCGCAGCACCGTCGGCGCCGCGCCGGGCTCCGTTCGGTCGAGGCGATCCGCCGCTGCGGCGATGGCGCCATCCAGCGATCGTCGACCGTCGAGACATAGCTCGAGCAGCGGGGCAAGCTCGCGCGCGAAGGCTTCCGCGGCTCGCTGCCGTCGCCACACGAAGGCGATCACGATCTCCTCGGCCCCCGGTCCAGGGCGGCCCCGGATCGCGAGATGCGTCGCCGTGGCCTCGGCCAGGAGGCGTGCGACGTGCACCGCGAAGCGGGCGACGTAGCGGCGCCGCTGGTCGCTGTCGGGCGCGCCTGGCGCTGCCACCGGTCTGAAGCCCGTCCGCCTCGTGAGTCGCTGCGCTCGCTCCTCCGCTAGGGCAAGCCAGGGGACGACGCGCAGCGTCAGCTTGATGGCGGGCTTGGTGAAATAGAGGTTGGGACCGTCGAGCACACGCAACTCGACGACCGTCACGGATTGCGCAGCTAGCTGAGGGTTCCTCCCGCGCCGCCGACGTGACCGTGCGCTTCCGACACGGTGTCGTGAAGCCGCCCAAGCAGGTGGCGATACTCCGTCATCAGCTGACGGGTGCGCTCCCGGACACGACGGTAGTCGTCGATCGCCGGACGGGCCGCCGGCGTTTGGTCCACGAACGGCTGAAGGGCGGAACCAAGCTCACGGGCTTTTCCAGCCATCACGCAGAGGATCTCCCGCGTCAACTCCGGAGACAAGCCCTCCATGATGTCGGCGTAGCCCTGCATCAGCGACAGGTGGGTGCGGACGGTGATGGCCACCCGGGAGGCGGGCTCGTCGGCCGCGAGGCGCCGGGGTCGAAGTTGAAGCACCTTCGGTGTCGACACTGGGCGGCTCATGCGGTGAAGACCAGCCCGTAACCGCGGCGCGGTTCGCTGACGAGCCGAGCGGGGACCCCGGTGGTTGCCAGGTGCCGCCTCAGGCGGACGACGTAGGTGCGAAGTTGTTCCGCGGAAAGCTCAGGGGCCGCCCAGGCGAGGCTGACCAGCTGGGTCGCGGGGAAGAACTGGCCGGGCCGCCGGGCGAGGAAAGCCAGCAACTCGGCCTCCCGACGCGTCAGGGTCAGCCGCCGGCCGGCGTAGTTGAGCACCCGCCGCCGAACATCGAGATCGAGGCCGGCCAGCTCCCAGAGGCGCCGCTCCCAGAAATCGAGCCGTGACTGCAAGCGCCGCAGGTGGCCCTCCATCCCGCGCTCATCCGCGTCGCTGGCGTTCGACCCGTCGGCTTCCATGTTGCCGCCCTTCTCCCGCCGCAGCCGGCTCAGGGTCCGGTCGGCGAAGGTGACCAACTCGCGGTAGATCGTCACCCACTGCCGGGCATCATCGAGGTCCCTGGTGTCCGGCATCTCGCCCTGGATCAGGTAGAGCTCGGTCATGGGCTGGCTGGGCGTATTCACGCGGGCCATCAAGTCGATACTACGCTTCCCCAGCCGAAGCGCACTAACGAGATTGGAGGGGTAGCATGAACCGAGGGAGCGGGAGGAGTTGGTCCAACAGGTGTCACGGTCGAAGGAGCCGGGGGATGTCGACGCGCCGCAGACGTCCCGGTACTTTCCCGGCGCGCAGTTCGACGTGGTCGCCCTGGCATCGTCCGCCGGTGGCATCGCGGCCATCAGCCATATCCTGGAGAGCCTGCCCGCCGGCTTTCCGGCAGCGATCGTCGTCGTCCAGCATCTCGATCCCCGCCATCGCAGCCTGATGGCCGAGATTCTCCGCCGGCGCACGCCGCTCGAGGTGGTGCAGGCCGCCGAAGGCGACCGGATCCGGCCGGGCACGGTGCACATCGCGCCGCCCGATCGCCACCTTCTGGTGAATCGCGATGGAAGCCTCTCGCTTTCGCACTCGGAACTGGTGCATTTCGTCCGACCCAGCGCTGACCTGCTCTTCGAGTCGGTGGCGGCCAGCTACGAAGAGCGGGCGATCGCCGTGGTCCTGACCGGAACCGGGAGCGACGGATCGCTCGGCGTCGGGGCCATCAAGAAGATGGGGGGCACCGTGATCGCCCAGGACCAGGAGTCCGCGGAGTTTTTCGGAATGCCGGCGGCGGCGATCAAGTCGGGCCATGCCGATTTCATCCTGAGGCTCGACGAAATCCCCTCGGCACTCACGACCCTGGTGACGGAGGGGGTGGTTCGGTGAGCGAGGAGCCGATGGGTCCCGACTTTGCACGTCTTCTGGAGCACATTCGTGACACCCGCGGCTTCGACTTCAGCGGCTACAAACGGACGACGCTGGTACGCCGGGTCACCAAGCGGATGACGCAAGTCGGCGTCAAGGATTATGCGGATTACCTCGAGTACCTGGAAGCGAACCCCGACGAGTTTGCCGCTCTTTTCAACACCATCCTCATCAATGTGACCAGTTACTTTCGAGATGCCCAGGCGTGGGAATACCTGCAGCAGGAAATCCTGCCCCGGATCATTTCGAGCAAGGCGCAATTCGAGCCGATCCGCGTCTGGTGCGCCGGCGTCGCCTCCGGCGAAGAAGCCTACAGCGTCGCCATGCTGCTCTGCGAAACCCTCGGTGTCACGGCGTACCGGCAACGGACGAAGATCTATGCCACCGACGTCGACGACGACGCACTCACCCGAGCGCGCCAGGGTCGGGCCGCCGCCAAGGACCTGGAGGAAGTCCCGGCCTCCCTCCGAGAGAAATACTTCGAGGCCGAGGGCGATTATTACCTGCTCCGTAGCGACCTGCGCCGGTCCATCATCTTTGGGCGCCACGACCTGTTGCAGGATGCGCCGATCTCACGGATCGATCTGCTGATCTCGCGCAACACGCTCATGTACTTCGAGTCGGAGGCACAGGCCAAGATCCTGGCCCGCCTCCACTACGCCCTGACCGAGAAGGGCTACCTCTTCCTGGGCAAGGCCGAAATGCTCTTGCGGCGAGGCGAGCTCTTCGCCCCGGTCGAGCTGAAGCATCGGGTCTTCACCAAAGTACCGAAGGATACGATTCGGGATCGACTCGTCGTCCTCGCCCAGGGCGGCAACCTGGATCCCCCCAACCATCATTCACGCCAGGGTCGCGTGCGCGAGTTGGTCGCCGACGCGCTGCCGGTCGCCCACCTCGTCGTCGACACCGCCGGGTCGGTCACGTCGGTCAACGAACGCGCGCGCAACGCGTTTGGCCTCGTCACCGCTGACATCGGCCGGCCCCTTCAAGACCTCGAGATTTCCTACCGACCGGTCGATCTGCGTTCGATGATCGATGAGGCGTACCAACAGCGGCGGTCGGCGAGCGTCCGCGACGTGGAGCGGCGGGGTTCGAACGGCGACACCCAGTTTTTCGACGTGGAGGTCGTCCCGCTGCTCGACAAGGGGACCCCGCTCGGCGCCAGCATCTCGTTTATGGACGTTAGCGGATACAACCGCGTCTATCGAGATCTCGAGCGGTCCAAGCATGACCTGGAAACCGCGTCCGAGGAATTGCAGTCGACGAACGAAGAGCTCGAGACCACCAACGAAGAGCTGCAGTCGACCGTCGAAGAGCTGGAAACCACCAACGAGGAGCTCCAGTCAAGCAACGAGGAGCTCGAGACGATGAACGAGGAGCTGGAGTCGACGAACACCGAGTTGCAGACGATCAACACCGAGTTGCAGGACCGCAGCATCCAGCTCGACCGCGTCAACACCTTCATGGAACTGATCATGGCCAACCTCCAGCTCGGGGTGGCCGTGCTGGACAAGGACCTGCGGGTTCAGCTCTGGAACCGGCGCGCCGTCGACCTCTGGGGTCTTCAGGCAGACGAGACCCTCGGCCAGCCTCTGCTCGGGCTCGACATCGGCCTGCCGCTGGCGGAGCTGGCCAATCCGATCAAGAAATGTCTCAACGGAAACGACGGATTCCAGGAAATGATGGTGGAGGCGACCAATCGCCGGGGGAAGAGCTTCACCTGCCGCGTGCAGTGCACGGGCATGGGAGGGGTTGAGGGCGCGCGGAGTGTGATCCTGTTGATGGAGGCGGTCGAGCCCGGGCTAGCCGGCCGCTGACCCTCGGAGGACGCCTTGGCATTCCGGACAGGCGATCCGAGTGTGGGTGACGATCAGGCGCGCGATGTCCGCCACAGCCGCCACGTGCTGCGGATGCCCGATCTCGATCGCATTGCGGGGCATCTGCGGAAACAGGGCCTCCGCGGGGTCCTGCACAATGGCGCTGCCGCCGTGCTCGCGAATCACCCGAAGGCCCACGCTTCCGTCGTCCAACGCGCCGGAGAGAACCACGCCGATGACCCGGTCCTGGTACGAACGCGCTGCACTGCAAAATAGCGCATCGATCGCCGGGCGATGTCCGTTCTCCTTCGGCCCGCCGCTGAGCATGACGCGTCCAGGCTCCACCAGGAGATGTAGATCGGGTGGCGCGACATAGACCCGGCCGCGCAGAATCGGCTCGCCCTCGACAGCAACCGCCGCACCCAGCGCTCCATGCCGGCTAAGGATTTTCGGCAAGAGGCCGTCGGCATCCGGCAGGGTGTGGATCGTCACGAAGATCGCCGCGTCGAGTTCTGCGGGAAGATGGGAAACGAGCGCGCTCAATGATTCGATCGCTCCCGCGGATCCGCCGATCACAACGACGTCGCGTGACGCGATCACACTTTCACTCTAGAGGCCGCTCGGCTGGCGACCCAAATCGCCGCTGCGGGGTTTGCAGCTTTTTTTGCGTACGCTCAGGCGCGGATCGCGGCGCCAGTCACATGCCGGATGTGCTCCGGTGACGTTCCGCAGCAGCCGCCGACGACGCGGGCCCCGGCCCGGACGAAGCGCGTCGCGTAATCGGCCATCTCCTCCGGTCCCGTCTCGTAATGCGCCACGTCACCAACCATGCGCGGCAGGCCGGCGTTCGGCTTGATCCACAGCGGGATGCCGCTCTTGACGCCCGCCAGCTCGTTGACAACCCGTTCCATGTCGGCCAGCGACCGGCCGCAGTTCGCGCCGATGGCGGCCACCCCGAGCGGTGCGATCGCCTCGACCATTCTGGTCGGGCTCAATCCCATCATGGTGCGAGTGCCCCGGTCGAAACTGAAGGTAACGGCCAGCGGCAGCGCGCTGGCCTCTCGAATCCCTTCGATAGCTGCCAGCGCCTCGTCCAGCGCGAAGAAGGTCTCCAGCAATAGCAGGTCGACGCCACCCTCCTCGAGCGCGGCGGCCTGCTCTCGATAGGCTTCGGCAGTGGCGGCGGCCGTCAGCTCACCGAGCGGTTCCATCAGCATCCCGGTGGGTCCCATCGAGCCGGCGACGAGCACGCCGTCGCGCGCCGCCGACGCCTGGCGCGCCAG
>Ga0209806_1002048_pt1 | contig 12715 bp, 8 predicted proteins | sample GraSoiAngelo_152_FD_186166 | JGI IMG/M metagenome (GOLD analysis project Ga0209806, IMG submission 186166) | Grasslands soil microbial communities from the Angelo Coastal Reserve, California, USA - 14_1009_12_30cm (SPAdes) (version 2) | ecosystem: Environmental > Terrestrial > Soil > Grasslands ... | reverse complement strand
CGAAGCGAGCGTGCGCACTGAAGCTCCGTGATCGGAAAGGACACGCGATGAAATTCGGACTGCACTCCGTCAATCTGCACACTTGCGGTTATCCCGACGCCGCCGGGCGCATCGGACGGGCGGCCGAGGCCTCCGGGTTCGAATCGCTCTGGGTCGCCGACCACGTCGTGCTGCCCGACCCGCCGGTGGCCGGGCGCCCCATGGCGCCGGACCAGCGACTGCTCGATCCGATCGTCGCGCTGACGTTCCTGGCCGCGCACACCCAGCGCATCCGCCTGGCGACCGGCGTGATCATCCTGCCGCAGCGCCAGGCGCTGGTGCTCGCCAAGCAGCTCGCCTCGCTCGACGTGCTCTCGAACGGCCGGCTCATCTTCGGCCTTGGTGTGGGCTGGTGCGAGCCCGAGATGCGCTCGGTCGGCGCGCCGTTCGCCGAGCGTGGCAAAGTCGCCGACGATTACCTGGCGGCGATGCGCGCGGTGTGGACGCAGCCCAAGCCGTCGTACAAGGGCCCGTACGTGTCGTTCGACGGCGTGCAGGCGATGCCGCGTCCGGTGCAGACGCCGACACCGCCGATCGTCGTGGGCGGCCGCACGGCGCCGGCCTTTCGCCGCGCGGTCACGCAGGGCCACGGCTGGTACGGCTTCGGACTGAACGTCGACGAGACGCAGAAGTTCGTCGCGGCGCTGCGCGAGGCCGGCAAGAAGCACTCGCGCCCGGCGGAGCTCGGCCGGCTCGAGATCAGCGTGACGCCGCCGGGTCTGGACCTTCCGGACAAGGCAACGCTCGACGCCTACGCGGCGGCCGGGGTCGATCGGTTGATCTTGCGACCGCGGCCGGAGATGGATGCCGCGGCGCTCGAGCGCTTCGCCGTCGAGGCCGGGCGCACGCTCGGCCTGCAGGCCGCGTGAGCCGGCCATGAAAATCGCGCGAGTCGAAGCCCTGCATTGCGACGGCGGCTGGCGGCCGTGGACGTTCGTGCGGATCGAGACCGATACCGGGCTGGTGGGCTGGGGTGAGTGCAGCGACAACCGGAGCCCGCACGGCATCGCCGGGTCGGTCCGCGACGTGGCCGATCTGCTGGTGGGGCAGGACCCGCGGCCCGTCGAGCGCCTCTACTGGGACATGCTGCGCCGCATGCGCCAGAACAGCGGCGGCGTCTCGCACAAGGCGATGGCCGGCATCGAGCTGGCCCTGTGGGACATCAAGGCCAAGGCGCTCGGGGTGCCGGTCTACGAGCTCTTCGGCGGCCCGATGCGCGACCGGATGCGCCTCTACTGGTCGCACTGCGGCACGACGCGCGCGCGCATGGGGACCTTCCTGGGGACGCCGCCGCTTCGCACCTACGATGACATCAAGGCGCTCGGGCGCGAGGTGGTGAAGCGCGGGTTCACCGCGCTCAAGACCAACATGGTCATTCCGGGCGAGCCGGCCACCGTGTACTTCCCCGGGTTCGCCAGCGGCATCAACACGACCGACGGCGCGCCGACGGTCGAGATTCTCGACGCGATCGACCGCCTGATCGGCACCTTCCGCGAGGCGGTCGGCCCGAAGGTGGGCCTCTGCCTCGACCTGAACTACAACTTCCGCACCGAGGGCGTGCTGCGAATCGCCAAGCTGCTCGAGAAATACGACATGCAGTGGGTCGAGTACGACAACTGGGATCCGGACGCGCTGCTGCAGATCAAGCAGTCGACCTCCACGCGCCTGGCCTCGTGCGAAAGCCTGGTGACCTTGCGGCAGTACCGGCCGTTCCTCGAGCGCCACGCGGTCGACGTGGCGATCATCGACGTGCCGTGGAACGGCTTCTCGCAATCCGTGCAGATCGGGCGGCTGGCCGAGGCGTGCGAGATCAACATCGCCCCGCACAACTACTACAGCCACCTGGCGGACCTGCACTCCTTGCACCTCTGCGCGGTGCTCCCCAACGTGCGCATCATGGAGATCGACATCGACGACGTGCCGTGGAAGGGGCCGCTCGTCACGCGCCCGCCGGTGATCCGCGACGGGTACATCTGGCTCTCCGACGCGCCCGGCTGGGGCGCCGACATCGACGAGCGTGTACTGCGCGAGCATCCCTGGCCGCGGCCGGGCGACGGCGGGCCGCAGCTCTTCTACGGGATGGATCCGGGACAGATGGCCGCGCGACCGCGCTAGCGGTGCGCCGTTCCCGACGTGTCTCGCGTGATGGGCGGCCTGCCCATCGTGATGGGCAGAACGCGAGGCCGTGTCCGAGGTGACGAGCGAGAAGTGCTCTCGCGGTCGGCATCGTCGTCGAGTCGTCGCCTGGCATTGCTGCTGCACCGTGCTCGAGCATGCCTCGAGCAACGGACAAACCGGTCGCTTCGCAGTCGCGCATTCCGCGCCCCCTCAGGCTCGTCGGCCTGAGTCTCCTGATGTTGTTGCCGTCCGCGGCGCACGCACCGAGCGTCGCGGGAGACTCTCCGATAGCGTTGGCGCCGGCCAGCGTCTGGGCGCGCGGATTTCTCCAGCCCCGCGGCGTCGCTGTGAATGTTCACGGCGTCGTCTTCGTCGCCGACCGTCTTGCCGGGACGGTCACGCGCATCGCTCCGGATCAGTCCATGACCGTCGTGGCCCGCGGGCTCGAGCGGCCTGTCGGGCTCGCCTTCGATTCCGAAGGGCGACTGCTCGTCGCCGAGGAGCGAGCGGGCCGGGTCACGAGGCTGGAGCGCCACGGCGCGCGCACGACCCTGGTGTCGGGAGTCAAGCAGCCTCGGTGGCTCGACGTCGCGGAAGACGGGACCGTGTTCATCGCCGCCCGTCGGCTGACGCGCGGCACCGACCCCGAGCCGGACGACGAATCGGCCGAGCCCGAGGCGATCCTGGCCCTCACGCCAACGGGAGCGCTCACGATCTTCGCCGACGGCTTCCGAGCCCTTCGGGGCATCGTGTCCAGCGATGGAGTCCTCTACGCGGCGACCGACGGCCGCCGCGGCGAGCCGATGGCGGACGGAGCCGTATTCGAGATTCCGATCCTGCCCGGCGCGCGCGCGGGCACCGCGAGGGCGCTCGGATTCCCCGGTAGCTTCACGAGGCCGACGGCGCTGGCGCAGGATCGGCTGGGGGCGCTGTTCTTGACGACCCAGGAGCTCAGCACCGACGGACAGCGAACGGGGCGTGCGATCGCGAAGCTGCATCCGAACGGGCGAGTCAGCTTGTTCGCCGGAGGGCTCGATCACCCACAGGGGCTCGGGTTCGATGCCGCCGGCAATCTCTACGTCGCCGATGGGCCCTCGGGCCGGATCTTCCGCTTCCTCTCGCCGCCGGCTCCGGAACTGGATCCGCTCGCGGTATTCACGAACGAGCCATCGGTCCGCGTGCGGGGGAGCGCGGCTCCGGCGTCGCGGCTCGATGGTCGCGTCGACGGTGGAGGCAGCCTGTTCACGACGCAGGGCGGCGCCAGCGGAGGGTTCGCGCTGACCATCGCGCTGACGCGGAACGCCGCGAACACCATCGAGGTCTTCGCCACGGCCCATCGTGGCGACGGGTTGACCGGCGGGCCTGCCGAAGCGACCGTGAGACACGACGACGTGCCACCGGAAACTACAATCACCGAGGGCCCGTCGAGCCCGACCGACGCGACGACGGCAACGTTCAGCTTCGTGGGCGTCGACGACGTCACGCCGGCCGGTGATCTGCGGTTCGCGTGGCGCCTCGACGACCGGCCCTTCAGCGAGTTCGCCGAGTCACGGTCCGTCACTCTGGCCGATCTCGGGGATGGGGCGCACACGTTCGAGGTCCTGGCGCGAGACCGCGCGGGCAACGCCGATCCGACGCCCGCCACGAGAACGTTCACGGTGAGCCGGTCTCAGATCGCGCTCGTCGAGCCGGCGCCCGGCGCTACCGTGCCGGCCGGACTCAGTCTCGTTCGCGGCACGGTGGCAACGGGCGGGCAAGAGCTCGGTGTGACCGTCAACGGCGTCGCGGCCGCGGTGTACGGAAACACGTTCGCCGCGCTCGTCCCGCTGACGGAGACGACAACGAGCCTTCAGATCGTCGCCACCACCGCCGCGGGTGGCTCCGCCTACCAGGACGTGCCCGTCACCGTCACCGGGGCAATCGATTCTCCATTCCTGCTCGTCACCAGCCCTCAGAGTGGAGTGGCCCCGCTCACGGTTGGCTTCACCTTGCTCGGCGCCTCGGCCTCGGCGACGCTCCAGGCCGACTTCGACGGCAATGGCGCGGCAGACTTCGCCGGCCCGCGTCTTGACGGGCAGGTCTTCACGTACACCCAGCCCGGTCTCTACACTCCGCTCGTGACCGTCATCGACGCCCAGGGCCACCGAGCGACGGTTCCTGCCGTCATCCAGGTCTTCGACCGCGCCATTCTCGATGGGCTACTACAGTCCAAGTGGATGGCCTTGCGGGACGCGTTGCGCCGCGGCGACGTGGGGCAAGCTTTGACGCAGATCTCCGCGCGGGCGCGCAGTCGCTACCAGCAGGCCTTCACGACGCTCACCCCGGATCTTCCCGCCGTCGATTCGATTCTGACGGACGTCAGATTCATCCGCGTGCGAGGTCCGGAGGCGATCTTCGAGATGAGCCGGACCGACGCCGGCATTCTCAAATCCTTCGAAGTGCGCTTCCACGTCGACGCCGATGGTTTCTGGCGCGTGCGGTCGTTCTGAGTGGTGATGCGAAACTCCGCGCTTGTCGCCCTCCTCTCGATGGTCTGTCTGATGGCGTCGGTCTCTCGCGTCGAGTCGGCCGGGCCATGGCACGCGCAGGTGGTCGGCGCCGAGACGAAGCAGCCGCTCGAGGGCGTCGTGGTGCTGGCTTGGTGGACGAGACACGTCCGGAGCTTCGGCGGACCGAGCGAAGAATACCGTGACTCCCAGGAGGTCCTGACCGACAGGGATGGCCGATTCGCGATCGCCTCGCGCTCGTTCTTCAGCCTCAATCCGCTGGTGTTCTTCCGCGGGCCGTTCATCGGAATGTTCAAGTCGGGGCATGGCGACTTCGGATGGCCGGGCTACGAGCGATCGGTGACATGGTCCAAGGAGAAACGCGAGGCGCTCCGGACTGCCGCTCAGCTGCTGCAGCTCGACGGTATCGTGCTCGAAATGCCGCGGCTGCAGAGTGCCGAGCAACGAAGGGGGTATCTGAACAAGCTCGAGATTCATATCCTGGCCGTTCCGCTGGAGCAGCGACCAATCATGCAGAAAGCAATCGTCGAAGAGCGGCTGGCGCTCGGGCGCGGGGGCCCGGTTCGTCCGTAGTGGAGGGGTCATGACTCATCCAGCGAGGTGCGTGACGCTCGTCGGCACGGCAGGCGCGATCGGCGTACTGCTCGTACTGCACGGAGTCGTTGGGCCAGTAGAATCGTATGCGCCGACAACTCATGCAGAATTCGGGGCCATCGCGGTGGATCGATCGAATCTCGACGCGATCTTGAAGAGCCAATACGGTGTTGACCGAGGAGCTTCGTTCGCCGTCGATGGACAAGCGATTCGGACCTGGATCGCGATCGGCGCGACGCGTGAGGACTTTCCACCCGTTCGATCGCTCAATCACTTTCACAGCCCGCTCAAGCCGTGGCCCGATGCGGGTGGGCCGCTTGGCCAATCGTCCGTTTACTGGCAGCAGAACCAGAGTCAGGGCCTGGGTGGGACATGGTCGTGGCCGGTGGCTCGCCAGCGCTTCTTCGATTTTCTGATCCTGCCAAACCCCGCGGCGCGCGAGCGGGCGCTCGCTGACACCGCGCGGGCCCTGGGGCAGGTGATGCACATGGTCCAGGATGCGGCGTCGCCAGCGCACACGCGCGAGGATCCGCACTTGATTCGTGATGGGTACGAAGCGCGAATCGAGGAGCTCCGGGGGAGCCTCGACCCAACGCTGCGCGCGCGCTTCGATGCGCTCTTGGCTCTCTCGTCGACCCTTCCGGCGGCGTCGATCTTCACCTCGACGGGCGATCCGCAGGCGCCGGCGCCTGTCGCGAAGTTGATCGACAGCGATGCGTACCACGGAACGGCGCAGACGTATGCGACTGGAGCCCAGGCCGGACTGGCCGAGTACACCAGCGGCGGCTACGTGAGCGATGACACGATCTTTCTGGGCTTTCCGCTGCCTCGCCGGGAGAGCTTGGGGCCGCCGCTCTTCGATCCGCCGGCGGACACGCCCGGCGCACGGCGGTATTTTTCGAAGACCACCGATGGCGACGCCATCGCCCACTTTGTCGCGGAGGGCGCCCTCTACGAGCGTCTCCTGTTTCGAGGTCAAATGGTCGGGGGGTTCATCCTCGATGACAAGGTCTACGAGGATTACGCGGTGCAGCTTCTACCGCGGGCGGTAGGTTATTCCGCCGGCCTTCTGAACTATTTCTTCCGCAGCAACTTCGATTTCACGGTCGATGCGAGCGGTGGCGATGCTGGCAAGCGGGTATTGACGATCAGCATCCCGCCCGATCTGTCCGCGGAGACCATGGACGGAACGTTCACGCTCTACGCCGAAGACAACGATGGAGTGCGCGGCCCGGTCCCGGGCGCGTCCCTCACCACGGTGTTGCCCAGAGGCGCGTCGGCCCAGGCCCTGTTCACGCACGGCTCAGGCGTGAGGGCCTACGTGCTCGCGTTCCGGGGCAGCCTGGGTACGGAGTCTGACGCCGTGACCGGAAGGGTGAAGCCGACCGGCCCGTTGGTATCGGTCGTCCAGACGACAACCGAGTTCGCCGGCGAAGAAGAGCGAATCACCGTGACGGACGTGGACAACGCTTCGACCCTCGTCATGGTCGAGAGGCGCTCCAAGGACGCACGGCGACAGCGCGCCAGGGGAACGTTCGTCTCATCCACGTCGAGCGACCCCGGCGCGCATCTGAAACGCGTTTCGCTCGAGTTCGATTCTCGGGTGGTCGGCACGCCGGCGGCCCGGCTGTTTCTCGACGACATCGATGTGGGCACCGCATGGAATCGGGGAGACTCGATGCTGGAGAGCCCGAGCCGGTGGGAGATTCGAGTCGACCTGTCGGCCTTCTATGGTGGGGCCGCAGGATTTCTCGTACCGAACGTTCCACGGTTCGTGGTGGTCGAGACGGTGGAAGGCGTCAGGTTCAAGACTCCTCTCGTCTGGTGGCGAAGCGCTACCTCGCTCGCCGAAGCCAGGGCGGGACGGGAATCCGCGATCGCCTGTCCGCCCGAGGTCCAGTGCGAAGAGGTGATCAGCCACAGCACGCTCCTGCATGCGCTCGTGTTCTTCGGCGATGGGAATGGAGAGGGACGCGACGCGACCTCGACGGGACCGCGGCTGCCCCTGACTGCGGCGCACTCCGCGGTCGGCTTCGTCCCAATCGGAGTGGTGGCCGGCTACGGTGTTGGAACCGTGGAACAGACCGGGAGCCTGAACTGCTTCGCCGGGTGCTCGCAGGCCGCCTCGTGCTCGACGAGCACGGTCAGCATCTTCGCGGAGTCGGCGCCAGCGGGGCTGGTGTGGAAGAAGGAGGAGTTTTCGGTGAGCTTGGGTACTCTGAGCGGCGTGCGTAAGCCTAACAACGTCTGTGCGCGGCCGTCCGCGGGTCAGCCCGCGGCGCCCGACCTTCCCGAGCTGCGCTTCCGTCGCGACTATCTGCCGGCGGAGCAGAGCCGGTTTCAGGAGCTCGGCGTGACGCCGCCCGAGTACGAGATCACACTCCGATGAACGAACCTTTCGAATCGATAGCGCGCGGTCGAGGTCGAGTCGTTCTGCTGTTCTGTGCCGCGCTATTCGGTGCCGCCGGCTGCCTCTACCCCGGCGCCGAAGTCCCGTACGTGCAGACCCCAACCGAGGTCGTGACAGAGATGCTGCGCCTGGCCGGCGTGAACGGGAACGACCTCGTCTACGATCTCGGCTCGGGCGACGGGCGCCTCGTCATCGCGGCGGCGCGCGACTTCGGCGCCCGCGGCGTCGGCATCGAGATCGACCCACACCTGGTCGCGCAGAGCGCCGAGTCGGCGCGCCGAGCCGGTGTCGGCGACCGGGTGAGGTTCAGCGCGGGCGATCTTTTCGAGACCGATCTCTCCGACGCGACCGTGGTGACGCTCTATCTCTCGCCGGAGCTCAATCTGCGATTGCGCCCGAAGCTGCTGCACGAGCTGCGCCCGGGCTCGCGCATCGTGTCGCACGATTTCAACATGGGCGACTGGCCGCCGAGCCAGACGATCCGCGTCACGTCGCGTGATCGCGTGTCGAATGTGTTCCTCTGGGTCGTGCCGCCCAAGACCGCACGCGCGCGCTGATCCGCATCGTCACCGAATCGTCACGCGAGCGTTTGCTTCAAGGTTCTGTTCCGCGGCGCGGAATCTCGATTCTCGACGCTGCGAAAGTAGCTCTCAGGTATTTCACTCATTGACCTGGATGGACCGTATCGAGGATTCTCCCGAGCGCTGTATCGAGAGTCCGACTGGTTCCGTCAGGCAGAACGCGCCGCGCCGGAGCGCGGGGCGACCGCGAGGAGGCCCTCATGCGGTGGTCTCGGCGGATTCATCAGACGATCGAGCGGCGCAAGTTCCTGAAGCTCGTCGGCGGTGCGGCGGGAGGCGCCGTCGCCCTCGGCAGCGGCGGCACGTTCGTGCGAGCCCGGCGCGCGGACGCGCAGGTCAGCCTGGCCCCGTTCGTGGACGCGCTACCGATTCCGCGAGTCATCAGCCCGAGCGGCCGGCTCGACGGCGATCCGCTCTTCAGGCGTAGACGCGCTCGATCCGGGTTCCGACGCGGCAGACGATCTCCCACGGAATCGAGCCGATCGTTTCCGCCATCTCGCGCGCGTCGATCGTGTCCCCGCTCTGGCGGCCGATGAAGACCACCTCGTCGCCGGGCGAGGCGTCCAGGCCGGTCACGTCGATGATGATCATGTCCATGCAGACCGAGCCGATGATCGGCGCGCGGCGACCGCGGATCAGGACGGCGCCGCGCCCGGCCAGCCTCAGATCGAGCCCGTCGGCGTAGCCGGCCGGAACGATCGCGATCGTCGTCGGCTTCTTCGCGGTGAACCGCGCGCCATAGCCGGTGACTTCGCCGGCGCGCATGCCCTTGACAGCGGTGACGCGGCTGGCGAGCGTCATCACCGGGGCCAGCGCGATCGCGGACTGCAGCGGCGGCGGCACGATGCCGTAGAGCAAGAGGCCCGGCCGCACGCGATCGAACCACACGCGCGGGTCGCGCACGACCGCGGCGCTGTTGGCGGCGTGCCGGTAGCGGGGCCGGGCGCCCAGCGCGTGCAGGTCGGCCAGCACCTTCTCGAAGCGCTGGCGCTGCTCGTCGAACAAGGACGACGCGGGGTCGTCGGCGGTCGCGAAGTGGGTGAAGACCGCCTCGAGGTCGAGGTTCTCGCTGCGCAGCAGCTCGGGCAGGGTGCGGCGCAGGTTGTCGGCACGGAACCCGAGCCGGTTCATGCCCGTGTCGATCTTCAGGTGGTAGCGTACGCGCTGCTTGTGTCGCGCGGCCGCCGCCTGCACGGCGCGCGCGGCGCCCGGCGACGAGATCGTCGGCGTGAGACGGCAGTCGAAGAGGCCGTCGAGATCGCTGACGCTGAGCGCGCCGAAGATCAGGATGTCGGCGCGCACGCCCGCCGCCCTCAGGGCAGCGCCTTCCTCTATATCCGCGCACGCCAGGAGATCGGCGCCCGCGTCCTCGAGGGCGCGCCCGACCTGCGCGGCGCCGTGGCCGTAGGCGTTCGCCTTGACGACCGCGATCACGCCCGGCGTCCCCGTCGGCCGCTCGCGCTTCAGATGCTCGCGGATCGCGCGATAGTTCGACTTGAGCACGCCGAGATCGACGCGCGCCACCGTCGGACGAACTCGCTCCGCCACGATTCCCATCGCAGTTCTAAGCCCTCTCCCAAAGATCCATGGTACCGCCAGCGAGGCGTCCGGCCGGCGAGGTGTGTGCGGGAGGGGGTGCCGCGACCCGTTCCCGAAGAGCGGCAGCGGACGCGCCGCGCCGGGATGGAGCCCAGCCGCAACGGGGCAGCGCACGCGTGCCGCGTGGTCGAGGCACCCCCTCCCGCACACACCTCGCCGGCCGGGCGCCGTTGCCAGGCGGGAAGGTGGAGCTAGATAGATCCCTCGGCGGCGAGCTTGTCGATCTGGGCCGCGCTGTAGCCCAGCTCTTTCAGCACTTCCTCGCGATGCTGACCGAGCAGGGGCGCCGCGGAGATCCTGGTGGGCGACGCCGACAGCTTGATGGGGTTGCCGGCGGTGATGTAGCGGCCGCGCACGGGGTGCTGGACCTCGACGATCATCTCGCGCGCGTGCAGATGAGGGTCGGTCAGCACCTCGCCGGTGTCGAGGCAGGCGCCGCACGGCACGCCCGCGCCGGCCAGGGTCTTCATGACCTCGTGCTTGGGGCGCTTCGACGTCCAATCTTCCACCAGCGCGTCGACCTCGCTCTTGCGTTGCCAGCGGGCCGCGGCCGTCTCGTACCGGGCGTCGCCGATCAGGTCGGCCCGGCCAATGATCTTCAGCAGCGCATGCCAAAATTGCTGCGGGACGAAAAGGAACACGTAGTCGTTCGGGCCACCGGGATGGCAGCGATACGTCGTGCCCGGCACGCCGGCGCCCAGCTGGTTGCCGGTGCGCTGCCCGGACTTTCCGGTGCGCTGATGATCGCGCAGGCTGACGCGGATCAGATTGACCACTGCGTCCTGCATCGAGACCTCGACCTGCTGGCCTTCTCCGGTGAGGTGCCGCTGCATCAGCGCGGCGAGAATGCCGACCACGCAGTGCATGCCGGTGCCCGAATCCCCGATCGAGGGCCACACGTAGGTCGGCGGATTGTCAGGGAAGCCGGTGACGCTCATCGCGCCGCCCATCGCCTGCGCGATCGGCTCGTAGCTTTTGTAGTCGGCGTACGGCCCGTACGAGCCGAAGCCCTTGATGCTCGCGTAGACGAGACGCGGGTTGAGCTGCTTGACCGCCGCGTAGCCAAAGCCGAGGCGCTCGAGGACGCCCGGGCCGAAGTTCTCGAGCAGCACGTCGCCGGTCTTCAGCAGAGTGCGAAACACGTCCTTGGCGCCCGGGTTCTTGAGATTCAAGGTGAGGCTTCGCTTGTTGCCGTTGAAGGTCAGATAGAAGAGGCTGTCCGCGTCGGGCCGATCCGCGAGCATCTGCCGGGCGGGGTCGCCCTTGGCGGGTTCTTCCACCTTGATCACGTCGGCGCCGAGCCAGGCCAGCATCTGACCGCACGAGGGTCCCGCCTGATTGTTCGTGATGTCGACGACCCGGATGCCCGCCAGCGCTCCGCTCATGGTTCGATCCTCACAGGGCAAAGACCTTCTTGAGAAACGCCTTCACGTCCTCGGGCGATTTCTTGCGCCCTTCGGTGTCGCCGCCGACCATGGCGCCCTTGCCTACGCAGGTGCGCGCGTAGTTGCCGATCGTGCGCGTGATGTCCTCGCCCGTCGCGCGGATTGTCACCACGAACCGGTCCAGATCTGCGTTGAAGTTGCAGCCCGCACCGGTGACGACGTTCTTGGCGTGCACGGGCGGGCGGAACGAATCGAAGCCGTGAAAGGCGTTCGGGTACACGATCACGGCCACGTCGGTGTTCTTCGCTTTGAACCACTGCGCGTATTCCTGACAGGGTCCGGGCGGCGTGTAGTTGTCCTGCCCGCCGAGCAACATCAGCATCGGCGCGCCGGTGACCTGGTCGGACACCTGCCACGAGTTGCAGCCCGGATAGAGCGGCGCGTGCGCCGCGAACCGCGTCTGATCGGCAATGATCGCGCGCCGGAACGGCTCGAGGGCCGTGTAGAGGGCGACCTGGCCGCCCTTGGAGAATCCCATGACGCCGATACGCTGCCGGTCGAGCTTAGGATGCGTCGCCAGGAGCCGCAGCGCGACCAGCGCGTCGGCCACGTTGGCGGCGGTCGAGAGCTGGGTCTGATCGGTTGCGGTCTCGCGAATGTTCCGCGGCGTGAAGCTGTCGACCACGAAGGCCGCCACGCCGATGTCGTTCAGATGGTCCGCCCACCAGAATTCACGATCGTGTGACACGCCGCCGCTGCCGTGGGCGATGACCATGGCCGGCACCGGCGCAGTTGCCTTCTTCGGCACGATCAAGGTGCCGAAGATGACGGTCTTCGCCATCGCCTCGTGCTTGGCGAGCTGGAAAAAGCCCGTGGGCGTGACGCTCTCGAAGTAGATCTTGCCGGTGCGGCCGTCGGCCAGATCCTGGACGGGTGGGTCCGCCGCGGTCGCCGTCCCCGCGACGAGGAGAACCAGCAGGCTCAGCCGTGCCCCGAGCGCCCTCACGCCGCGTCGGGTGGCGCGGCGACGACGTCTTCGTATCGGTGCCGTGTGGTGATCAGGCCCGAATGCTGGAAGACGTCCAGCGCCACCTCGAAAGCCGGGCGCGTGATCTCGACGTGCGGCGTCCAGCAGCCGAGCTTTTGATAGTAGGCGATGGTCGAAGCGAGCACGGCCCGGTCGATCTCCGGGAAGAAGGCCGACTCGGCCTCCGCGACCTTGGCAGCCGGCGTCATGATGAGCCAGGCGCGCGCCTTCCGGTACGCGCGCATGAAGCGGCGCGCCATGTCGGTGCCCAGCCACTCGCGCATGGCGGCCAGGCTCGAGAACGCGCACGGCCCGATCGCCTCGCCCACCGAGGCGACGACGTGGCCGGCGCCGTCGTGCTCGAGCTGCTGGGGGGCCGGTCCCTGCTGGTGGATGTAGTCGCCCTGGCCTCGGCGGAACGCGCCGTCCATCTGCGCGCTCGGCACGTCGACCGC
>Ga0209806_1002045_pt1 | contig 12733 bp, 12 predicted proteins | sample GraSoiAngelo_152_FD_186166 | JGI IMG/M metagenome (GOLD analysis project Ga0209806, IMG submission 186166) | Grasslands soil microbial communities from the Angelo Coastal Reserve, California, USA - 14_1009_12_30cm (SPAdes) (version 2) | ecosystem: Environmental > Terrestrial > Soil > Grasslands ... | reverse complement strand
CCCCTTCAGGAGGGTGGACAGCTCCGCCTTCAGCTCGTTGTATCGCGCCTCGGCAAAGGGCGGCTTCGACGCGTCCATCTTGTTGATCGCGACGATCAGTTGCTCGACGCCGAGCGTCCGCGCCAGGAAGATATGTTCCTTCGTCTGCGTCTGCACGCCCTCCGCCGCACCGACCACGAGGACCGCGGCATCGGCCTGGGACGTCCCCGTGATCATGTTCTTGACGAAGTCCCGGTGGCCCGGGGCATCGATGATCGTGAAGTAGTACTTGTCCGTGTCAAAGCGCTTGTGCGCGACGTCGATCGTCAGGCCGCGCTCCCGCTCTTCCTTGACCTGGTCCATGACGAACGCGAACTCGAACGTGGCCTTACCCATCTGCTCGGCGAGCTTCTTGAGGTTCTCGAGTTCGTGGGGGTCGATATTCCCGGTGTCGTACAGGATCCGGCCGACGGTCGTCGACTTCCCGTGGTCGACGTGGCCGATGAACACGAGGTTGAGGTGCGGCTTGGCAGGCATGTGTTTCACTCCGTGGAGCGCACCTTAAGATTGGGTCCTATTTATGTCTTCCCTGCTCCGACATCGCGACTTTCTCGGAGAAATTCGCATCTCCCGGGCTCGATGGAAGTTTGTCGTGTGCCGGCGGGAGAATTCGAGACGCCGCCCTGCCGACCGAGGCCCGACCTCCATTACTTGCGGACGAGGTATTGGACCTCGGCGCGAGACCATGCTCGTGGGTTTGTCCACGGGTCTCCCGCGTACACCTCGCGCGTCGGCCCGATCCCCTTGATCGTCCGGTCCTTCTTCCGCCATCGGAGCCAATCGCTCAGGCCGTGGTACACAAGTCGCGCGGAGACTTTGTCCGGATCGAACACGACCCGCGCAACGGTTGTCGCTGGAATCTTCTTGATCCGAATCCGGCCCCGGCCGCGGGCCTTTCCCCGGATCACGAGGCAGGCTTCCCATCGCCGCTGGCTGTCCGGTCGACGGGAGAACGGTCCGTCGATCTCTCGGAAGATCCATTTCCCGGTGGGGACCTTGGCCCCTTTCGCCCACGACACGAGTTCCTTGAACTCCTTGCGCAGATGATTTTCACGGAATGGGCCCACGTAGCGGATCGCGGCGACCGTGTAGGCTGGTTCCCGCTTGAACTCGAAATCAACGACCACGTCCTTCACCCTGGTAGTGCGAGCGCATGCGGGTACATATGGCTTGTCGCGGATTCTGAACGGGTTCGCTTTGTGTGGCTGATCGACGTTCAACGGGAGCGACTCAGTCTCTGCCAAATCCGAGGCCGGCGGACTCGATGACGTCTTCGTGGGAGCGGGCGATTTCTGATTTCGCCGTTCGACGTAGGTCCACGAACGCCAACTCCGCCCATGCCGCGGAGTGGGGGACTGCCGCCGCAGGCAGTTCGCCGCGGAACAGGAATTCGATGTCCCAATGCTTCGGGGCGTCCGGAAAACGCCTCGGCGTGTAGGCCTCGGACACCACTAGGGGTCCCGTGAGTGGAAGATCGGGCAAGTCGAGTTGCTCGCGGGCGATGCGCCGGGCGGCGTCTCCGGGTGATTCTTGGAAGATGAGGTGGGACGACGGGAGCATCCAGCCCCGCGAATGCACCTCGACGCGGGACGGATCGAGGGCACCGAGATCGTCCCACGGAGCCTCCGGGTTCATGTGGCCCATCAGGAGCTTCGTCGGGTGCCCGGCTTCCGTGACGATCAGGAAGGCGGAGAGACAGACGCCACCCGCTGGAATCTCCGTGATACTGAATGCCGCGGTGTCTCGGGACTTGCTGAAACGCGAGAATCGCCGGTCCGTCGTCATGCTCGGTCCGAGGGTCCATGAGCCCCACGGGTTTCAGGGTTTGCAAATCCCGTTCGAAGCAAGGCTCACGACGCGTAGTATGCGGCGTCGTACGGCTCCGGCGGCAGGCCCTTCCGCGTCCGGATGGATCGCACGACCTCGCCCTGGAGGTTCGATGGTACCGCCTCAAAGCCCGCGTTCTCCGTGGACCAGAGGGCGCGGCCCTGGGTCGCGGATCGGACCGCGGACGCGAAGCCGAACATCTCCGCGACGGGCGCCTTCGCGTGGATCACCGTGATCTCGCCCTCCTGGCTGATGTCGTCGATCACGCCGCGGCGGCTCTGGATCTCGCCGATCGCGGAGCCCATGAAGTCCTGCGGGACGTTGATGAAGACCTTCTGGATCGGCTCCAGCAGGATGCGGCCCGCGAGGACCATCGCCCCATAGATGGAGGACCGGGCGGCAGGGATCACCTGGGCGGGACCGCGGTGGACGGAGTCCTCGTGGAGCTTCGCGTCGACGAGTCGGACCTTGAGCGCCATCCCCTTCTCGGCGGAGAGGGGACCGCGGTTCATCGCCTCGATGTATGCCTCCTTGATCAGCTCCATCGTCTCGTGCAGGTACTGGATGCCCTTCGTCGCATCGATCAGCATGTTCGTGTCGTGGATCCAGACGACGTTCTTCGCCTCGTTGCGGTCCATGCCGAGTTCCTCCAGCTTTTTCGCGAGGACCTTCGAGTCCTTGATCCGCTGGCCGGACGCGATCTCGCCCGCGCGGATCGCCTGGACGATTTTGTCCTCGAGCGGCTCGACCTCCATGTAGAACCGGTTGTGCTTGTTCGGCGACTTCCCTTCGAAGGGGCCGCCTTTCCCCGCGACGCCCTCCCGGTACACGACGATCGGAGGGCTGGTCGTAACGGGGATCTTGTAGTCGTTCTGGACCCGATAGATCGTGATCTCGAGGTGCAGTTCGCCCATGCCGGAGATCAGGTGCTCTCCCGTCTCCTGATTGATCTCGACCTCGATGCTCGGATCCGCCTTGGCGATCAAGCGGAGGGCCTCGACGAGCTTCGGCAGGTCCGACGTCGACTTGGCCTCGACCGCGATCGTCACGACGGGGTCGGAGTAGTGGACGATCTTCTCGAACGGCTGCATGTCCTTGTCGTCGCTCACGGTCGAGCCAGCGATCGCGTCCTTCAGGCCGACGACCGCGACCACGTTCCCGGCATCGATCTCGTCCACAGGGACGCGGTCCGGGCCGACGATCATCGCGACCGTCTGCGCGCGCTGGGGTTTCGGCATCCCGATCACCCACAGTTCCGCACCGCGGCGGATCTTGCCGGAGAACAGGCGGCCCGCGGCGACCTCCCCCGCCTGCGGGTCCACGATGATCTTCGTGACCATGTACCCAACGGGGCCGTTCTCGTTCACCTCCATCATCGCCTTCCCGACGGGCGAGCTGAGGTCCCCCTTCCAGATGATCGGGATGCGGACCTTCTGCGCCTCGAGCGGATTCGGCAGGTGGCGGATCACCATGTTCAGGACGACGCTGTGGAGGGGCGCCTTCTTCGCCAACTCTTTCATCGTCCCTTCCTGGCAGTGCTTGTAGACGTCCTTGAACGTGATGCCGGATTTCTTCATGAACGGGACGGACAGGGCCCACTTGTGGAACGCGCTCCCGAAGGCGACGCTGCCGGCCTCGACGTGGACCATCCATTTCTCGCCCATGTCCTCCGGGAGCCACTTGCGGATGCGGTTGTTCACCTCCGTGATGATCTTCGTGAAGCGCTGTTGCATCTGCTCCGGCGAGATCTTCAGCTCGTTCACGAGGCGGTCGACCTTGTTGATGAACAGGGCAGGCCGCACGCGCTCCTTCAGCGCTTGTCGGATGACCGTCTCCGTCTGCGGCATGATCCCTTCGACCGCATCGACGAGGATGATGACGCCATCGATCGCGCGCATCGCGCGGGTGACGTCACCCCCGAAGTCCACGTGGCCGGGCGTGTCGATCAGGTTGATGAGGTACTGTCCGCCCTCGAAGTCGTGGACCATCGATGCGATGGCCGCGTTGATTGTGATGCCCCGGGCCTGCTCCTGCTCGTCGTAGTCCATGAAGAGCTGCGAGCCCGCGAGTTCCTCGGAGATCATCCCCGCACCCGCGATAAGGGAGTCGCTTAGAGTGGTGTTGTGCACGAAAAGGCCTTCTGCCACGAAATTGCGTGGTCCGGGGACCGACAAGTCGTACACGTATTCCTCTTTCGTTCGACGGAGCGAGCGGACCTCGACGAAAGCGACCTCGTCATTCAGAACGGGTTCGACCTCCGCGAGGTCCGGTCCGACCATCGACAGCAGCGATGCGGGGCTCGGTTTCTGCTCCAAATGAGCATACATTCTGCTCTTCCACGTCGAGGTTCTCAGCTCGGCCCAGTTGACAGGAACAAGATCAACGACGTAGGAGGGTCCTGCCTTGGCTCCCAGGGCGCGCATCGAGAGCAGTTTCTCGGAATCGTGGAATTGTGGCAGCCTCTGGAGGTTCTTCTTTCCCGAGATGTAAAGGGTCGAGCTCGATTTTCTCCGCATCAGGATGGCTCGTACGCCAAATCTCAAGAGGAGCAGTTGTAGTCCGTCGAGGAAGTCCGCCGATACGCTCGTAGCAGAAACCGCCCGTCGTCCACGTTCAACGCCCCCGTCCGCGTCGAGGTACCCTTGAATGAACGCCGCGGCGAGGGGGAGTGGGGCTCTGTGCAAGATTTCGGGGAGGACCATCGTTCGCGCTTTGGCGCGAAGCGGGTAGCCGAAGACAACATGAAGAAACATCAGGAGCGTTTTTGATCGCATCTCCACCCGGGGCACGCGCGGCGGGTGGCGAGCAATGGCGGGTCGCGGCACCAGGGCCTGGAGAGTTGAAACTACTTCCGCCAATATGGCCTCGTCCGCCCCGTGGAGAAATCCGTTGCCATCACCGTCTCCGTAGAGAAGCCCGAGGAAGCGAAAGGTTCGCTCAAGAGAGCTTCGAATCGGTAGATTCATCGGAGAAGCGGACTTTGTTTTCCACTTCTGAAGACGATACGTCACCCGTCGGATGTGTGCGTAGAGTCCATGGAGGGGAATACCAGCCCTCTCGCAGAGTTGGACCATTGTCGGACCCCGAATCTTTCCATCGACGCCGAGAAGTGCGCACGCCTCGCCATCCAGCTCGAAAAGGAATCTCGCATCTGAGGCAAGCCGGGTCAAGATCTCGGATTCGAGTTCTAGCCATTCGTTCCCGTTTTCCAGGGAAGGAAGCCATCGAGGCACGGCGAGCATTTCGCCGTTTCGCAGACTTTCCGCATCCCGGAATCCAAGATGGTGGCCCGAGGCGACTACAAACTTGTGTTCCGGAGTCACCTTCACTCGGCGGCCGTCCCGGGTTTCTAATTCGACCAAGGCTTCCGTGGCTTTCAGCCGCCAGATGTGGGAAATTTGGGCGAACTGCGTGTCGCCGGAGGGTACTTCGATAGAACGGGTCCACATAGATGCATTCGTCACATTTCGGACATCGGCTCCGTGAGGATTCGAGACGGGTTCCTGAGTTGCGAATCGATCCCATAAGTCGGAGGCTCGGGTCCAGCCACCATTGACCCAGATACGTGTATCGCCACTGACGCACTTCCCGTGGTCGATGTGTGCCGCGGTTCCAATGTTCCGGATGCGTTCCTTGAGATGGAGGAGGGCCTGGGCCTTCTTGATATTCTCTTCTTTACGTCCCATAGATAGTGCACCAGACGGTCGACGTGGGCGAGATGTTGTCGCACCGGACCGAGCCTAATTAAACCTTCGGTCCACCGGAGGGATTCATCGAGCCGATGCCGCGATTCGTTCGAGCTCTTCCTTCTTGGCGATCGCGGAGCTCTGCATGTCGCCCTTCGCTGCCATCAGGATTTCGTCGGCGAGGCACTCCTCGACGGCTTTGCGGTTTTTGAACGTCGCTTGCACGGCGCCCACACAAATGTTCCGCAGAGCGAGGTCGAGCCGCCGCGACGGCGCGACGTCGACGGCCCGCGGCACGGAGATGCCGCCGAACCGAAGGCGCGTAATCTCCTCCCGAGGGGCTGCCTTTTCAATCGCGTCCACGAGGATTTGCACCGGATGTTTGTTCGTCCTCTCGGCGATGATTGCGAACGCAGTTCGCACGACCCGGTACGACTTCGCCTTTTTCCCGGTGTAGTTCTCTGTGCGCATCATGTTGTTGATCAGACGCTCGACGAGATTCGCCTTCGCCTTCCCGAAGGGTTTGTTCGCCCATCGTCCGCCGGTGTGCGGGATCACGATCGGAGAGAGGTTGATGTACTTCGCGAGCCCCGCGTCATGGATCTCCACCTCTGTGAGGTCGTATGTTTCGAAGAGCTTCATTTCATAGCTAGGCCGTTTCCGCGGTTTCTTCGGCTCCTTCTTGGGCTTCTCGACGACGGGCGCTTCCTCCGCAACGGCGGTCTCGCCCGGACCTTCGGTGGCGGGAGCTGGTTCCACGGGGGTCGCCGAGGGTGACGGTTCCGGTGGCGGAAGGGGCGGCGTCTCCGGAGGTGGCGGGGGCTCGGGTTCCACGCGTCTACCTCACGGGCTTCTCTTTTCGGCCGCGGACGAGCTCGTCCAAGCTCACGCCGTTGACCTGGATGACCTTGTACCGCACGCCGGGGATGTCTCCGTACGACCGGCCCATGCGGCCTCCGATTCCTTCGACGAGGACCTCGTCGTGTTCGTCGATGAAGTTGATCGCCCCGTCGCCGACGGCGAACGCCGTCACCTGGCGACCGTTCTTGATCAGCTGGACCTTCACGCACTTTCGGAGCGCCGAGTTCGGCTGCTTCGCCTCGATCGCGACCTTTTCGAGGACGATTCCTTTCGCTTGCGGCGAGCCTTCGAGCGGATCCGATTTCTCCTTCAAGTGGAGGACGCGGCGCTTGTAATATCTGTCGGACCACCTTCGGCTTTGGTGCTCGCCTTTCAACTTGCGCGCTGCAAACAGACCCCGTGCCACTAGGGAACCTCGGTGGAGTTGCGTCCTAATTTCCAAGTGCTATTTAAGGGTGGTGCGGTGCGCGCACCGCGGGTGCATGAGCCGTTCCACGAGGTCGTCCTTAATCATGGAGGATTGTCCGAGGCAGGAAAACTAGGAGGGACCCGGTTTCGTCGATCCGGCCGCGGAGGCGAGGATCGGTTGATTGCAATGCGAGCAGATCAATCGGTCCTCGGGCAGGAACCAGCGGTGGATGGCGGCCCCGCAGTGGGGGCATTGTTCGACGAAGATCTGCTGTCCGATGGACTCTTTCAGGACGAACTCGTCCGTCGTGCGGTCCACGATTCCCTCCACGAGTCTCCGGTCCACTGCGGTCGCCAGGACCTGCTCGGTCTCAAAGCGCGTCTTGCCGAGATTCCTCGCGAGGTCGTTGAGGGGGATTCGCCGGTAGGTCTTGATCCAGGCCGAGAATGCGACGAGCGTCTTTTCCTCCTTCCGTGCGCGCCAGCCGAGGAGGAGCAGCAGCGCACCCGGGATGATCCCAATGGACGAGCAAAGCACCGCTCCCCAGAGGACGTAGAACGGATCTCGGGTGGTCGCCATCGCCGTCGCTCCGAGGACCCCGCCAATTAGAAGCATGCTGCCCAGGGCCAAGAACACCGTGTCTTTGTAGCGCCACACTCTCGACGGCGCCCGCACCGGCGGCGGGCCTTGGGCCTCCACGAACGCTCCCTCCGTCCCACCATTGGTTCGGGGCTACTTCAATTCACGCGCTCGCGACCACGGTCACCGCGCGCTCGCAATATGGGCATATGACCCGTTCTTCCGGGAAGTACCACGTGTCCACGTTCCCGCCGCAGTTCGGGCAGGCCCCGACGAAATGCTCCTGACCGGCCGCCCGTTCCTGGACCACGAACTCGTCCAAGGAGCGGTCGATCACGCCCTTCAGGAGTCCGTCATCGAGCGCCTCGCCGAGGAGCTTCTCCGTCTCGAATCGCGTCTTTCCGATTCGCTGGGCCATCACGTCCATCTTGATCCGTCGCTGGGACTTCGCCCAGTTCGCGAACTCGATGACCGCCTGTTCGCGGTGCCATTGCCGGACACCCAGGACGATGGCGATCGTCCCCGGGATGATCGTGACCGGCCCGCACAGGTAGAGCAATTCCGGGACATCCCGAAGGAAGACGACGAAGAACAGTCCGAAGAACAGCGCGAAGCCGCCGATCGCGAAATACGCGATGGCGGGCAACTGCAAGATTTGCGCCGACGGCGGCACAGGCGTGCGACGAAAACGCCGGTACTTCAATCCCGCGACACCAGAATCATGCCGAGGCACGAACGACGCGTTACCCGTGTTCGGGGGGTCCCGAGACGTTCGTCGTGGCGGCCGTTCTTCCCCTGGCGGGCTCACGGATGAACAGGACTCCCGTGGCCGAAATCCCGATGAAACTGAGCGCGAGGACGGCGAAGGCGAGAGAGCCCACGGCGTCCGTGAGAGCGCCTCCAAGGATCGGTCCGATGATGAGCCCGGATCCGAAGATGATCGAGTAGATCCCGAAGGTCGTGCCGGACACGGCCCGCTCCACGATGTCTCCGAGGTAGGCGAGTGCGGCGGGAGGGAACGTGCCGGCTCCGGCCGCGAGGAGGGCGATCAACGGCCACTGGGACGCGAGCTGGTTGAGGTCCGTGCCGCTCGGCCCCGTGGCCGCCGCGAGCAGGATGGCCAGCCCTCCGAAGCAGGCGAGGCCGATCCCCATGAACGGTCGCCGACGCCGGGCACGATCGGACCATCGACCGCTCAGGGCGAGCGAGAGACCGAGCGGGATGCCGAGCGAACCGACGACGATCAGAAGTTGGGACATGGGAGCGGTCCCTCCCGTTCCGATCAGATGATCGGTGAAGCTCAGGACGTACCCGTATAATGCGACGACGGGCACATAGACCGGCAGGAGCCGACGGATGTCCGGGTTGCGCAACACCGTGCGTAGGAGCTCGAGGGTCCCCCGCTGCGGCTCCGGCGTGAAGTCCGTCTCGCGGACCAGGGCCAGGACCAGGATCGTGGAGATGGCGACTCCGAGGCCCGCCGCCCCGAGGACGAAGGCCTCCGGGACGGACGCTCTCAGCGCGAGGAACCCCGAGCCAAATCCGGCGACGAGGCCACCGAAGGTCACCAGATCGAAGAACGCCATGAGCTGCGCGCGGTTCTCCACGTTCGTGTGGTCATTCACCATCGCCAGCGTGGAGGCGACCTTCGCGGCCGCGCCGATCCCGAACATGGCGAAGAAGACGCCGACGAGGTACGGACGGATGCCGACCGGGGTCAGAGGGCTGATGCTCGGGATGAACAGGACGACCGCCACCGCCGTCACGAAGTGCGCGAGGACGAGGATCCGTTTCCGTCCCAGGCGGTCGCACAGCGCCCCGAAGTAGCCGACCGTCGTGATTTCGGCGAGCGGATAGATCGCAAAGAGGACGCCCTTCCACAACGCGTCGAGCGAGTTCATCGCGTGTTGCATCACCGCGACGCCCGCGAAGGCGGCGGCTCGCATCACGAAGGTGGCGAAGTAGAGGAAGGAGAGATTCGCGAGGTCATGCGGACCGAGGTGGAACGTCTTCGACAGGAAACGGTTGATGGGTCCCATGAGGATCCGCGGTTGCCGTTCGCGGCACCGCGTGTCGTGCTATTTGAGGATGGTCCCATGAGTCGCGGACCCTGAGAAGAGTCGCGGTCCTGACACTGACCACGGAATAGTTAAGTAGGACGGGACCAACATCGCCGGTCCGAATAGGAGGACTCTCCTTGTTCTGCAACCAGTGCGGCGGTCGGATCGCGGACGGATCGGTATTCTGCAACTTGTGCGGCGCGAAGCAAGGCGTCGTAGCACCGGCGCAGGGAGCCCAACCCGGCATGCCCTCGGGCGGCGCGCCGATGAGCCAGCCCTACAACCCGAGCGCACCGGTCCAGGCGGCCGCTTCCCCGCCGATGCCGCAGAACTTCAAGTGCAATTCGTGCGGTGGTCCGATGAAGCCGTCCGCGGGACTCGCGCTCGTCGTGTGCGAGTATTGCGGCGCCGTGACGACGATGGGCGCCGGAGGCGCGGCGGAGGTCTTCCAGAAACATTTCATGCTGAACAACAAGCTGACGAACGAGACGGCCATGGAGTCCGGCGGGAAGTGGCTCAACAAAGGGATCTTCCGCCGGAAGGTCGCGGAACGATCCGAACTCGGCGCGGTCACCCTCCGCTATGTGCCGTACTGGGTCGTCCCGACGTCCGTCGTCGCGGACTTCCAAGGGACGAAGAACGCGGGCGCCGGCGGCGGCGCGGGAATGATGATGCACGGAGACGGCAAACAGAAGGCCGCGGGAGCGGCGCTGTTCGCCCTCACGATGGCGGCGGCCGCCGCCGGAGGCCAGAACCGGAACGTTCAGGTGAATCAGCCTCAGGTCGTCCGCGTGCGGGATCGCATCCAGCTCCAGCGGAACATCCCCGTCGTGGCGGTCCGCGGGTACGCGCAATACCAGCCCGAGGACGGATTCACGTTCGAACTCTCGAACAAGATGAACTTCGACAAGCGCCAGACGGGCGGAGTCGACGTCCAGAGCGGAGACATCTCCGAGGCGGAGGCGAAGGCCCAAGCCGCGGCGCTCGCGCACAAGTTCGCGGAGCGCGAGGCGAAGAAGCGCGTCGACAATCTGGAGTCGATCCAGGTCTATCCGACCACGTACGATGGGGAGTTGCTCCACGCACCCGTGTGGTTCATGGAGTACGCGCACAAGGGCAAGCAGATGTTCATCCTCATCGACGGCGGTTCAGGTCAAGTCATGAACGGAGAACGTCCGGCCTTCGCCCTCTGGTGAGATCGGAAACATGCGGACTTCCATCCATACCCCTAAATAGATACGTGCGGAACATATTGTGTCGAAACCCGCGGAGACATGGACGATGCCCGACATCCGTGACCGAGTCGAACAGGACCGAGGACTACTGAAAAAGATCCAGCTCGTGATCCCCGGCTATGCCGGGTATCGACGGCGGGAGGACATCCGCGCGGCCGACAACCTCCTCCGGATCCAGCTCGCCAACCAGCTGAAGGGCGTCCGCGGGAACCTGGAGGACATCCGGGACCAGATGGCGATGGACGGCAAGGTCCAGGGACTCCAGTCGATCGGGAACGCGATCTTCACGATCGAAGGGCTCGAGGCGAAAGTCCGCCATGCGGAAGGCGGCTATTCAGGCCTCAGCGCGACGATCCAGATCAAGGAGACGGAGCTCGACAAGCTGTACGAATACGATTACGCGATGATCGACTCCCTCGACACGGCCGCAGGCGTCGTCCCGACGATCCGGGAGGCGGCGGACCCGAAGGCCTTCGAGGCCGCGGTGAAGTCGATGCGGGATGCCATCACCTCGTTCGAGACGGCGTGGAAGTCGCGGACGAACGCGGTCACGGGCATCCAGGTGAGGTGAGAGCATGATCCCAATCACATTCTTCTTCGGTGGCGGACGGCGGACAGACCAGACGGCCGGCCGGTCGGAAGGCCTGAGCGGCTCCATGACGATCGCGTGGGACGACCAGTTCAAGCGACAGAACATCATGTGGAAGGTCCCGCGGAATGTCCGGATGAACGACAACGTCGTCGTCCGGGAGGACGAGATCGCGGTCTTCTACCGCGATGGGAAGGTCCTTGCGTATTTGGACCGCCCGGACCGGTACGCGCTCACGTCGCAGAATGCGCCGATCCTGGGCCGTCTGATCCAGGCCCTGTCCGGCGTCGTCCAACAGGCGGAGGTCTACTACCTCCAGAAGCGGATCTTCGACGGCAAGTTCGGGACGCAGGATGCGTTCCTCTTCCAGGACCCGGACTTCGACATGGTCCAGCTCCGAGCGTTCGGCGATTTCCGGTACCGCCTGAAGGATCCGGAGACGTTCATCAACCAGTTCGTCGGCACGTTCGGCGCCGCGACCTCCGCGGAGGTCGAGGACCGGATCAAGGGCGAACTCGTGAAGCAGCTCAACGTGACCTTGGGCAAGATGAAGGCGAACGGCCTGAAGGTCGTCGACTTCGCCGCGAGCCTGAACGACATCGAACAAGGCGTGCTCGCAAACGCGAAACCGCACTTCCTCACCCTCGGCATCGAGATCCTCCAGATCAGCGGAATGAACATCCCCCTGCCGGATTCGATCAAGGAAGCCCTCGAGAAGATGGCGTCCGCGAAGGTCCTCGGCCGGACGAACGCCGCCGCGTATCAGCAGTTCGCCCTTGCGGACTCCATGAAGGCAGCGGCCGCGAATCCCTCCGGCACGGCCGGGACGGGCGTCGGGCTCGGCGCCGGGATCGGGATGGGTTACGCGATGGGCTCGCAGATGCCCGGCATGATCGCCCAGCCCCCGCAACAGCAGATGCGTGCCTGCCCGAAGTGCGGCACGATGAACCCGACGACGACGAAGTTCTGTGGGAACTGCGGAGCCGACACGTCCGTGGCCGCGGGGAGCAAGCCGTGCATCAAGTGCGGCAAGCCCGTCCCTCCGGGACTCAAGTTCTGTGGGGAATGCGGCGCGGCGCAGACTCGGAAGTGCCCAGACGGTCACGACGTGCCCGGGAACATGAAGTTCTGCCCGGAGTGCGGGAAACCCGTCCAGAGCTGAGTCCATGGAACCAACTCCGGGCCCCGCGCCGCGCGGGCCTCTCGTGCCGAATCTGTCCACGACGGTCCTCCTCGCGATGGCGGCCATTGGCATCGTCGTTCTCGCGTCGATCTTCGCCTTCATCCTGTTCGTCGCCATCTTGCGAGTCGACGAGCGGCTCTGGTGGACCGGCCTCGCGTCGATGATCTTCGCCCTCGCGTTCTACCTCCTGTTCGCCGCGACCCACGACCGCAAGCTCGCGCGCCCGCTCGCGGGCGGATTCTTCGTGATCGGTGCGGGCAGCTTC
>Ga0209806_1002044_pt1 | contig 12740 bp, 10 predicted proteins | sample GraSoiAngelo_152_FD_186166 | JGI IMG/M metagenome (GOLD analysis project Ga0209806, IMG submission 186166) | Grasslands soil microbial communities from the Angelo Coastal Reserve, California, USA - 14_1009_12_30cm (SPAdes) (version 2) | ecosystem: Environmental > Terrestrial > Soil > Grasslands ... | reverse complement strand
CGCGTCGAGGTGGCGAAGCGGGAGGTCACGTTGAGCCATGAAACGGCCTCAAAAATCTGGGCGGTGCCGGGGGATAAGTCGTAAATCTCCGCGTTGCCGCGTGGGACGCTCGGCGATCCCGCTGCTACTGATCGCGCTCTGGGTCTTTTTCGTGCGAGGTAGGAGCGCTAGGCCACCTGTGGAGACGTACAAAACGCGCAGCGCCGCGCGTCCTTAGGGATATCGCTCAGGCACTCGGTGCATTTCTTCGTGGTTGGATCGGGTGGCGGCTCAGTGCGCGATCGCTGAATCAGGGCCGTGTAAGGCACGACCACGAGGAAGTAGAGAACCGCGGCGACGATCACGAACGCAAGCACGACGTTGATGAAATCGCCGTACAGGAACTTGCTGCGATTGATGGTGAAGTGCAGAGACGAGAAGTCAGGCTCGCCGCCCAGGGCCGCGATCAACGGCGTAACGAGGTCTTTGACGAAGCCGGTCACAACCGCGGTGAACGCCACGCCGACGACGACGGCGATCGCCAGGTCGACGACGTTGCCGCGCAGCAGAAACGCTTTGAATCCACGCATCGCTCCACCTCCCATCACGCCGATACCGACAGAACGACTTTTCCGAACTGCTCGGCCGCTTCCAGCCGGCTGAGCGCCGCCTGGACATCCGCCAGCGGATAGACGCGATCGACGACGGGGCGCAGTCCCCGATCGATCGCTTCCAACACAGCCTCGAACTCGCTGGCGTTGCCCATCGTCGAGCCAAGCAGGTCGAGCTGGCCCCAGAAAAGTCGGGGCATGGTGATCTCCGCTTTCACGCCTGTGGTCGAACCACACGTCACGATGCGACCGCCCATCACAACCGAGCGCATCGATTCCGACAGCGTCGCGGGTCCGACGTGCTCGACGACGACATCAGCCCCGCCGTCCGTTGCGTCACGCACCGCCTTGCTGAAGTCGGTCGACTCGAAAGCGGCCTCGGCGCCGAGCTCGAGCGCTCGTCTTCGCTTGGCCTCGGAACGGCTGGTCACGAACACTTTCGCGCCCAGGTGCTTCGCGATGGCGGCCGCAGCCACCGCCACCCCTCCGCCCGCGCCGACGATCAAGACCTTTTCGCCCGCTTGCAACCGGGCGCGCGTCGTGAGCATTCGCCACGCGGTGAGAAAGGTGAGTGGAAACGCGCCGGCTTCTTCCCACGACAGAGCCTTCGGTTTGCGAAACACGTTGCGGGCATCGATCTGGAACACCTCGCAGGCGGTCCCGTCCGTGTGCTCGCCGACGACGCCGAAGTGGGGGCACCTCACGTTCTGACCCGACCTGCACCATTCGCACACCCAGTCGCAGACGACCGGATAGATCACGACCTCGTCGCCCGGCTTCCAGGCCGGATCGCCTGACGCGCTAATGACCCCGGCCCCGTCGGCGGCGATGACGCGGGGCGGCGAAACCCGCTGCAGGCCCTGCGCCAGGAACAGGTCCAGGTGGTTGATCGAAGCGGCTCGAATCGCGACCGAGACCGACCCCCTGGGCGGCTCGGTCCGCGGCAGCTCGCGAACGCGAATCCCAGCCGGACCGGTTGGCTCTTCGTATACCGCGGCCCGCCCCTGGCTCAAAACAGCGATTTGTGTTGCCCCGGAACCGGCCATTTGCGAAACTTAACCAAATCTCAGGCAGCCCGTAGGCGAGCAACCCTACCGTGAACTATCTCGTTTCAAAGGCAATGCGGGTTTTCGTTCTGATCCTCACCCTGGGCTGCTTTCTCTTGTCCGCGCTCCCGGCGCAGGCACACTCCGCCTTGCCTCCAGGCAACCAGCCGATCAAGTACTCCCGCTGGTCGTATCCGAGCCAGATGAGCTACGGCCCGATCGAGGACGGCTTGGGCAGTATCGGTCAGGGTGCTTCGTCGGGCGCGTTCATGACGCTGCCCTTCATGGGCCCGCACTACATCACCTCGATCTTCGACCACTGCGGCCCGAACTACAACGTCAGCGGCCACATCTGCCGCTACGACGGCACCGTCGCCTCTTCCAACGTCGGCGGGCCGGACCCAGGCTTCGACGCCGGCTACGCGCAGACGCCCGGCGGCCACGACTACCTCTACTACTCGGGTCACGACGGCTACGACTACGGCCTGTTTTATGAACCGATCGCGGCGGCCGCGCCCGGTCGGGTCATCCTGGCCAACTGGCTGGTTCCCGGCTGCCACACGTGCCTCAGCGGGCAGACCATCGAGATCGATCACGGCAACGGCCTGCTCACCTTTTACGGCCACCTCTCGCGGATTGACGTGGCGAAGGGTCAGTACGTCGCGCGCGGCCAGGTCATCGGCACCTCTGGGATGACCGGCACCGCTACAGGACCGCACCTCCACTTCGGCGTCTACCGCATGAACGGTGGTGGCCCGGTCGACCCGTACGGCTGGTCCGGACCTGGGTCGGATCCGTATGCGCGTGACGCCGGTGACCTGTGGTTGTCCGGGTCTCCGCGCTTTGCTCCGGTGCAGCTGCCGAACGTGACCATGACCGCGCTCCCCAAGGTGGAAAACCCCACGTTGATCGACGTGTCGTGGAGCAGCCCCGGCACGATGAGCTTCACCGTCTATGTGGTCACTCAAGACGGAAGGCGAACAGCCTGGACGAGCTCGCGCGGCAGCGGCTCGGCGACCTTCCAGGGTCTGCACGGCCAGACCTACTGGTTTTGGGCCAGCGCGCGGTCAGACCTTGGCTGGACTGGCGCTTCGGGATCGGACGTCGTGGCAGTACCCCGACGAAGTGTTGGAGTGCTCACTCTCTAGAGGCCCGGCCGAAAAGCGTCGACGGATCTTCGGCGCCCATGCGGCCCATCTCCGGGTTCAGCTCCTGCGCTGCTCGCTTACGCATGCGCGACGCGCGCGCTGCGCTGCTCGTCGCTTCACCCGGATCTGGGCCACCTGGATCCCCGAATCTCTCGTCGAGGGCTTTTCGGCCGCGCCTCTAAACTGACTCGGTGATCGCCGAGGCCCTGAAGGGCAAGACCCTCCTGGTCACCGGCAGCACAGGCTTCCTCGGCAAGTCGATTGTCGAGAAGTGCCTTCGCTCGATTCCCGATGTCGGGCGCATCAACCTTGCGATTCGTTCCAGCGCTCGCCGCCCCGCTTTCGAGCGCCTCGAGCGCGAGGTGCTGTCGAGCCCTGCTTTCAAACGCCTGAAGGAAGAGCTCGGTGAGGAGCGTTTCGCCAAGCTCGCGGCCGCAAAGCTTGGCGTGGTCGAGATCGATCTTGGTCGCGACGGGCTTGGTCTCAACGATGAAGGCCGCGAGCAGCTGCGAGCATGCGACGTCGTCATCCATTCGGCGGCGGCCGTGGAATTCGACAACCCGGCCGATCTGTCCGCGCAGACCAACCTGCGCGGCGCGGCGCGGCTGGTCGAGGCATTGCGGGCAAGCGGTGCGCGGCCGCACCTCGTCCACATCTCCACCGCTTTCGTCGGGGGCATGCTGCGCGGCGTCGTGCGAGAAGAGGCGCCGCTCGACCCGGGCCTCAACTGGCGCCACGAGGCTGAAGTCCTGACGAATCTGCGAGGGCCCGTGGAAGAAGAGTCCAGGCGGCCCGAAATCCTGAAGCGCTTGCGCCGCGAGGCGCGCTCCAAGATGGGCCCCGCGGGCACGCCCGCGACGGCGCGCACGACCGAGCGCCTGCGGGATCGGTGGGTCAAGGACCGTCTCGTCGAGCGCGGTCGTGTGCACGCCAACGCGATGGGCTTCTCCGACATCTACTCCTTCACCAAGGCGATGGCTGAGCACGCGGTGGTTGAGCTGCACGGCGACATCCCTCTCTCCATCGTCCGGCCGTCCATCATCGAGAGCGCGCTGGATGAGCCGTTCGGTGGTTGGCTCGAGGGCTTTCGCATGGCGGAGCCGCTGATCCTCGCGTTCGGCCGCGGCATCCTGCGCGACTTCTCCGGATTGCCGGACTCTCTGCTCGACATCATCCCGGCGGACTTTGTCGTGAACACGGTTCTGGCAGTTGCCGCCAATCCTCCGCCTGACGACAAACCTCGTGTCTATCACGCCGCGTCCGGCACTCGCAATCCGCTGCGCTTCAGGCGCATCGTCGGCGAGGCGGACCGATATTTCACCGAGCACCCGCTGCGCGACCGCTACGGCCAGGCCATCGGCACGCCGTCGTGGACGTACCCGACGCGGCAGGAGCTCGAGGCGCGCGCCCGCACCGCGCTGCGTGTGGTCGACGCCGCCCAATGGGTCGTCGAGCGGCTGCCCCTCGGCGCAAACGTGACCAAGGTCTCGGACGACCTGACGGCGGAACGCGATCGCCTGGATCGAGGCATAAATCTCATTCAGCTCTACGGCGTTTACACCGAGGTCGACTCCATCTTCGACACGCGCCACGTGACCGAGCTCTGGGAGAAGGTCCCAGCCGCCGAACGCAAGACGTTTCCATTCGATCCGGCCCTCTATGACTGGTCGCATTACTTCCAGGACGTGCACTTCCCGACCGTCGTGCGCATGTCTCGGGCCGAGACGATGGCGCGTAAGGGCAAACAGCCGAGCGGGAGCACCGCGCCGAAACCCGAATCGAGCTCGGTGCGGGCAGCCATCGATCGGCGCACCGGGCGCTCGGACGTGCTGGCGGTATTCGACGTCGACGGGACGCTTGTCGAGACCAATGTCGTGGAGTATTTCCTGTGGATGCGCCTGCGCGCACAGCCGCTCGAGGACTGGCCGGCGTTCATGGCGGACATGCTTCGGAAAGGCCCGCGCTGGCTGTTTCTGGAGCGCCGCTCGCGCGCGGAATTCCAGCGCAGCTTCTATCGCGAGTACGACGGGCTCGACCCGGAGGTGATGCAGCGGCTCGGTCGAGAGGCGCTCGACGCCGTTACGTTGCGCCGCATCTATCCCGAGGGCATGCGGCGAATCCGGGAGCACAAGCGCGCCGGGCACCGCGTTTTGCTCCTGACCGGGGCGCTGGACGTCGTCGTCGAGCCGCTGGCGGAGCTGCTCGACGTCGAGGTCGATTGTGCGCACCTTTTGGTGGAGGACGGTCGCCTGACGGGCGACCTGCAGTCGCCGCCGCCCGCGGGCGAAGCGCGCGGTGCGCTTCTCCAGGAGTACGCCGAGCGCAACGGTGTCGCTCTCGCGGAGAGCTTTGCCTACGCGGACTCGCTGTCCGACCTGCCGATGCTGGAGATGGTCGGCACGCCGGTCGCGGTCAATCCGGACGCGCGGCTCTCGCAGATGGCCGGGCAGCGTGGGTGGCGGGTCGAGCGTTGGCGAATGGCGCCGGGCAACTGGCGCCTCCCGATGCCGGACCCTCGCTCGCCGGAGTACCGGGAGGCGGTCCGACGCTAGCGATCCAATACGTGAGGTCGATTCCAGCCTTTGCCGTGGTCAAAGCGGCGGGCGGACGGCCCGATGTCGCCACGAGCGCTCTGTCCATGCTCAAGCTCGGCGACGTGCCGGAGCCCGAGCTCCCGGCGGCCGGCTGGGTCCGCGTGATGCCGAACGTGAGCGGCATCTGCGGCTCTGACCTCGCGGCGATCAGCGGGCATGTTTCGCTTTACCTCGATCCGCTGACCAGCTATCCATTTGTGCCTGGCCACGAGGTCGTAGGGGCTCTCGATGACGGGACGCGCGTCGTGATCGAGCCGGCGTTGGGCTGCATCGTGCGCGGCATCGACCCGCCGTGCCCCCGCTGCGCCGAGGGCCGGCCAGGGCTCTGCTACAACGTGACCGAGGGCCCGATCGAGGTCGGTCTGCAGACTGGTTACTGCGCCGACACGGGCGGCGGGTGGGGAGAGGTCCTGGTCGCCCACCCGAGCCAGGTCCATCCGGTGCCGGAGACTCTCTCTGACGAGGCGGCCGTGCTCATCGAGCCCTTGGCATGCTGCGTTCACGCCGCCTTGCGAGGGGGCGCGACGAAAGATGACATCGTTGTCGTGTCGGGTGCGGGCACGATCGGCCTGCTCACAGTCGCAGCCGTCAAGCTCTTCACCCCGCCGAAGCGACTGATCGCGATCGCCAAGCATCCGACGCAGGCCGATCTCGCGCGCAAGCTGGGCGCGGATCAGGTGGTCAAGCCGGCGGACGTGTTTCAGCGGATCCGGTTTGCGACCGCCGCGCGCCGCCTTGAAGGGATGAATCGCCCGCTGCTCCTCGGCGGCGCGGACGTCACGTTCGAGTGCGTCGGACGCGCCGACAGCTTGAACGACGCGGTGCGGTTCACGCGCGAGGGCGGAACTGTCGTTGCGGTTGGGATGCCGGGCGAGGAGAAGGTCGATTGGGCCCCGATCTGGCAGCGGGAGCTCACGGTGACGGGTGCGTACGCCTACGGGGCAGAGCCCAAGCGAAAGGGCAGAAAGACGTTCGACCTCGCGCTCGAGGCCGCGCCGGAGATGCACCTGGAGGACCTCACGGGCCCACTGTTCGGGCTCGGTGAGTACCGAGACGCGATCGCCTACGCGATGAGCGCGGGGCGGTTAGGCGCCGTGAAGGTCGCGTTTGATCTGCGACGATTGAGGGCCTGATGCCCCGTCCTGGTGCCGTGATCGAGGTCGATCGAAACACGCCGCCGGTGCTCTTCCACTTCGGTGAAGGCGTCCGGCTGGAGAAGATGCCGCTCGGCGCGCGCATCATCTATCCGCCCGACCCGCTCGAACCGATCGCGCATCCCGAGCGCGCCATCAAGCGCGCGATCGCCAAGCCGCTGGAGGACGATCCGCTCAAGTCTCTGCTCCGGCGTGGCATGAAGCTCACGATCGCCTTTGACGACCTCTCTCTGCCACTGCCGCCGATGGCCGCGCCGGACGTGCGCCAGCTCGTGATGGAAGAGGTCATCGACATGGCCGCAGAAGCCGGGATCGACGATCTCCACATCATCGCGGCGCTGGGTCTGCACCGCCGGATGACAGAAGACGAGCTCCGGCATATCGTCGGGGAGCGGATCTTTGCGACGTTTCATCCCGACCGTTTGTATCAACACGACGGCGAAGATCCGGACAACAACGTCTATGTCGGCAAGACCGCGCAGGGGGAAGAGGTCACGCTCAACCGGCGCGCGGCGGAATCGGATCTTGTGATCTACGTAAACCTGACTCTGGTTCCGATGGACGGCGGCCACAAGTCGATGTCGACCGGTCTCGCGTCTTTCCGCAGCATCCGCGCCCACCACAACGCGAAGACGCTGCTCGCTTCGCGTTCGTACATGAACCCGCCGGACTCGGCGCTGCATCACTCGTGCATCCGGCAGGGACAGCTAATCGAAGACACCGTGCGCGTGTTCCACATCGAGACCACGGTCAACAACCACGCCTTCCCCGCGGTCGCCAACTTCATGCAGAAGCGCGAAACGGACTGGACGGCGCAGGACCAGGCGATGTTCCTGGCCACCAAGCAGATGACCGACATCATGCCGCCTGCCTTCAAACGCAACGTCTTTCACGCGTTGCGCTCGCCCTACGGGATGACCGCCGTGCACGCGGGGCAGGTGGACGCCGTCCACGACAAAACGCTCGAGGCGGTCCGCAAACAGATCAACGTGCAGGTCGAAGGCCAGACCGACATCGTCACCTTGGGCGTCCCCTACCTCGGCCCGTACAACATCAACGCGCCCATGAACCCAATCCTCGTCGTGTGCATGGGGCTCGGCTATCTCTTCAACTTCTACCGCAACAAGCCGGTCCTGAGGAAGGGCGGCGTGCTGATCCTCACGCACCCGTGTCGTTACGAGTTCGATGCGGTGCAGCACCCTAGCTACATCGACTATTACGACGAGGTGCTGGCCGACACCAAAGATCCGATCGAGATCGAAGAGAAGTACGAGGTGCGCTTCGCCGAAGACCCGTGGTTCCGCCAGCTCTACCGCAAGTCACACGCGTATCACGGCATCCACCCGCACTATGCGTGGATCTGGGCCGCGCATGCGATGGAGCACGCGGGCGACATCATCTTCGTCGGGGCCGACCGCGACGTTGTGCACCGCCTCGGCTTCAAGTGCGCGACCACACTGGAGGATGCGTTCGAGATGGCGGAGCAGACCGTCGGCCGTTACCCAAGCGTGACGCACTTGCGGACGCCGCCGATCATGTTGTGTGATGTCGAGTAGATGACACGCCTAATCATTTTGTTTTGCGCGATTGTGCTGGCCGCGTGCGGAGGAGGGTCAGGGCCAAGCCTTCCCGGCGTCCTGGGCCCGCAGTCGGCGCAAAGCGTCGCCGAGAGCTCATCCGACTTCCCCGGCCTGCAGAAATGCCCCGAAAGCGGTTCGTATGACAGCTATCTGAAGCAGGAGCAGACGAAGTCCCCCGACCAGTACCAGAGCGACAAGACCACCTGGGACGACCTGAAAGCCTCGGGCGCAAACGACAGCTACATCGCCGTCTATGCGGCGAGCTCGTCTGATTGCGGCCAGTTCGCGGCCGGCACGCCTTCGGGGAAGGTCGCCTACGTTTACGCAATCCGGTTCAAGGACTCGACATCCGCATCGGCCAGCTTCAAGACGACGTCGAAGGACTTCCACCTCAGCGACGACGACCTCGCGAACCTGAAGGCGGCCGGCGGAACTGCCGCCCAAGGCAGCGCGACCGGCCTCGGCGACAACTCGATCGTGCTTTCGATTGATGTCGCCGGCGCGAGCGTCTACGTCGCCGTATGGGAGAACAAGACTTTCGAGGTGGCGGAGGTCGCCTTCAACAACGCGACTGATGCGAAAGCTGCCGTGACCAAGGTCAACGGCAGGATTCGCTGAATGGCCTGGTACTCGGAACCTCCGCTGACCAGGCTCGCCGGGATGGCCGGTGGCGCGATCAACGATGTGATGAGGATGCGTCGCGCGTGGCATTGGGACTCGCCACGGCCGCACACCTGGCCTGAGCAAGGCGCCGCGGTGCCGTCACCGGCCAGCGATCTTGGGTGGGCGCGAGTTGAACCCGTGCGATCGATCCGCTACCTGATCCAGCATGTTCTGCTCATTCCATTCACGGAGGTCATGACCCACCCGAAAGTCGAGGGCCGGGAGTGGGTGAGAGAGCTCAAGCGGCCCGTGATCTTTGCCGCCAACCATTCGAGCCACGCCGACACCTCGCTCATCCTCCACTCGTTGACGGACAAGGCGCGAGACCGCACCGTCGTCGCGGCCGCAGCCGACTACTGGTTCAAGCACCCAATCCTGGGCAACATCGTCAGCCTGTTCCTCAACACGTTTCCGTTCTCGCGCACCGGCGGGGCGCAGGCTCAGCTGCATAGCTCGAGTCAGCTGCTGAAATCGGGATGGAACCTGGTGCTTTTTCCGGAGGGCAGCCGCTCACCTGACGGCCGGATCCAGGAATTCCGGCCGGGCGTTGGTCACCTGGCGAAGGAGACGGGCACTCCCGTGGTGCCGATGCACATCCAGGGAGCTTTCCAGGTCATGCCGCGTCATCAGAAGATCCCGCTGCCCGGACCCGTCCGAGTGAGGATCGGCCGACCCATGACGCCCCAGCGGTCCGAAGGGTCACGCGAGTTCACCGCGAGGGTCGAAACAGCGGTCCGCACGCTGGCGGCAGGACACCGGCAGCCTGACTTGCAGGGCACCTGGATCGAGCGCTGGCAGGCCTCCAAACCTCGCGAGCTCCGGTACGAACCCTAGACGGGGTCTCGACTTTGATCCTGGCTGACCTTTCGCTCGGCCGCACCGCATACGACAACCAGAACTGGGGTGAAGCGCGTTCGCGGCTGCGCGCCGCTGATGCTGAAACGCCGCTGGGACCTGAAGACGTGGTGCGGCTGGCAACAGCGGCCCAGCTCCAGGGTCAGGACGAAGAGGCGGCCGCGCTCTTGCAGCGGGCACACAACGCCTACCTCAAGCAAAACGAGGTGGAGCCCGCCGTCCGCTGCGCGGTGCAGCTGATCATGAGCCTGATCAACCGCGGGGAGCTGGCGAAGGCTGGCGGCTGGCTCGCGCGGTGCAGGCGGCTGCTCGATGACGGTCAGCGCGACTGTGTCGAGCTCGGCTACCTGATGGTCCCCGCGGCGCTTCAGACTCTGAGGCAGGGCCACGTCCAAGAAGCAAGCGAGATGTTCCAGCAGGTGCTTCACATCGCGGCGCGCTACGCAGACCCGGACCTTTCGGCGATGGGACGTCTTGGCCGTGGCCAGTCATTGATCATGCTCGGCGACGTCCAGGGCGGCATCGCCCTGTTTGACGAGAACATGGTCGCGGTGACCTCGGGCGAGATCTCGCCGGTGCTGGCCGGGATCATCTACTGCTCCGTCATCGATGGGTGCCGCGCCATCTTCGATCTGAGGCGGGCGCGCGAGTGGACCGAAGCCCTCGACGAATGGTGCCAATCCCAACCCGGCCTCGTGGAGTTTCGAGGCGCCTGCAGCGTCTTCCGGGCGCAGCTCAAGCAGCTCAACGGGGCATGGTCGGAAGCGCTGGTGGAGGCAGACCGGGCATGCGCGCGGCTGTCGACACCGCGCCTGCAGCCGGCCGCCGGCGACGCCTACTACCAGCTGGGCGAGCTCCACCGCCTTCGCGGCGACTTTGCCAGGGCCGAAGCCGCTTTCCGGCAGGCGAGCAGCGCCGGCCGGTCGCCCCAGCCGGGGATGGCGCTGATGCGGCTCGCCGAAGGCGACGTCGACGCTGCAGCCGCCGCGATCCGGCGCGAGCGGGACGAGATCAGGCAGCCGGGTCAGGCATGCGCGATCCTGCCTGCCTACGTCGAGATCATGATCGCGGGGCGCGACCTCGAGGCGGCGCGCGAGGGAGCTGCGGCGCTGGAGGCGGCTGCGAAGGCGCTGAGGGCGCCCTATCCAGACGCGGTCGCGGCGCATGCCAGTGGTGCCGTCCTGCTGGCGCTTGGGGACACGCGCCTGGCGCTCGAATCGCTGCGCTCCGCCGCCGGCCTGTGGCGTGAGCTCGACGCCCCATACGAGGGGGCGAGGACTCGCCTCTTGATCGGGATGGCTTGCCGCGCGATGGGCGACCGCGACGCGGCCGCCATGGAGCTCGACGCCGCTCGCGCGACGTTCCGGAAACTTGGCGCTGCAGACCTGACGCGTGTTCACGAGCTGTCTGGCGAGACATCAACCTCGCGAGGCGGCCTCTCGTCACGCGAAGTCGAGGTTCTGCGCCTGCTCTCCGCCGGCAAGACCAACCGCGCAATCGCAGCGGACCTGTTCATCAGCGAGAAGACGGTGGCGCGTCACGTGAGCAACATCTTCACCAAGCTCGGCCTGTCAACACGAGCGGCGGCCACCGCTTACGCGTACGAGCACGGCCTGCGCACCAGGACTACATAGAACTACCCATTCGGTCACAGGCCAAATTGGATCGTTTGTCGGATGCGTTCTCTCCCTCGCGCGCCTAGCGTCATTGCCAACAACTTCGAGGAGGGAAGCGATGGACAGACACTTCGAAACGATCATCGTCGGCGCCGGACAAGCTGGACTGGCGGTTGGGTATCACCTCGCGCGTTCCGGCCAATCATTCGTGATCCTCGACGCAAGCACACGACTCGGCGACTCATGGCGTGTGCGTTGGGACTCCCTGCGGGTCTTCACCCCCGCCAAGTACAACGGTCTGCCGGGGATGCGCTTCCCAGCGCCAAGCCTTTCGTTCCCGACCAAGGACGAGGTCGCCGACTACATGGCGGCGTACGCGGCGCGGTTCGAGCTCCCGGTGCGTGGCGGAGTCAAAGTCGATTCCGTGTCGCGAGACGGGGACCAGTTCGAAGTTGCTTCGAGCGCAGGCATGTTGCGCGCGGCCAACGTGGTGATCGCGACCGGGGCGTGCCACACGCCGAAGATCCCCGACTTCGCCTCGCAGCTCGATCCAGCGATTGTCCAGCTGCATTCGATCGCGTACAAGAGCCCCTCGCAATTGCGTGATGGGCCTGTTCTCGTCGTCGGCGCGGGCAACTCCGGGGCGGAAATCGCGTACGACATCCGGCACGCGCACAACGTCCTCCTCTCGGGCACTCCGGCAGGTCAGCTGCCGGTGCGCCATGGCGCCGCTGCCGCGGCACTCGTGCTCCCGTTGATCAAATTTCTGGGCACGCACGTGCTGACCGTGGACACGCCAGTAGGTCGCAATGTGCTGCCGAAGATGAAAGGCGCACCGCTCATAAGGGTGAAGCTCAAAGACCTGGAGGGCGCCGGCATCGAGCGGGTGGCCAGGGTCACAGGAGCGCGGGAGGGTAGGCCGGCGCTCGCTGATGGACGCGCCCTGGACGTTGCCAACGTCATCTGGTGCACGGGCTTCAGATCAGACTTCGAATGGATTCGTCTTCCGGACGCGTTCGGGCCAGATGGCAAGCCCATCCAGTACCGCGGCGTGGCGGCGTCGGAGCCGGGACTCTACTTCGTCGGCATGGAGCACCTATATGCAGCGGTCTCCGATGTGTTGCCCGGAGTTGGTCGTGACGCCGCATACATCGCCCGCCACATCGCCAGAAATCGCAAGCTGGCGGGCCAGGCCGGGGCGGAAGACGCGACCGCCGGGCGTGAACCGGCCGAGGTCCACGCCTGACCTACCATACCGACGCATGACGTATTCGATAGTCGCGCGCGACAAAACGACCGGCGAGTTCGGTGTTGCGGTGCAGTCGCACTACTTCCAGGTCGGGCCAGTCGTGCCATGGGCTCTCGCCGGGGTTGGCGCGGTGGCCACGCAGTCGAGGGTGAACGTCAGCTTCGGGCCGCTCGGACTCGATTACATGCGCGCGGGCTACAGCGCCGAGCAGGCGTTGCGAGCCCTTCTGGCCGGTGACTCGCAGC
>Ga0209806_1002038_pt1 | contig 12772 bp, 8 predicted proteins | sample GraSoiAngelo_152_FD_186166 | JGI IMG/M metagenome (GOLD analysis project Ga0209806, IMG submission 186166) | Grasslands soil microbial communities from the Angelo Coastal Reserve, California, USA - 14_1009_12_30cm (SPAdes) (version 2) | ecosystem: Environmental > Terrestrial > Soil > Grasslands ... | reverse complement strand
GCCGCGAGCCGCAGGCGAGCGGCGGCGGCAGAAGCGCGCCGGCCCGACGAAAAACGGCGAGCCTTGCGGCTCGCCGTTTGAGTCGGGACGGCGGGATTCGAACCCGCGACCCCCTGAACCCCATTCAGGTGCGCTACCAGACTGCGCTACGTCCCGCTGCCACAACCCAACCCCACCCCCAGTTACGAGTCCTTAGGATCGAGACGCCAAGACGCCGAGTGGACGCCAAGGGGTGAGGGTGGCAGCGGAAGATAGCCGCGCGAGTCACCAGACTCAACGCGGCTTCCTCCTCACCCCTCACCATCTCGACGTCCACTCGGCGCCACCGCGTCTGGGCGTCCTGGAGGCTCCCTGCCTCGGGCACCTTGCACGGATACCCGCGAGACGCACGACCGCGCCTCCCCTGGCCCACCGCGGCGCGGCCCCCGGCCCGCGGCACGCCCCGTGCAAAGTCCCCACGGCATGTTCGCCTATCGCAATTCCGTGCGCGTCGCGGTGCTCGTGAGCGCCATTGCCGTCTCGACGGCTCTGGCGTCGCAGCTCCGCGCCCAGGGCGGGTCACAGGCACGTCGCCCCGCCGCTGCCGCCGCTCAGCCGAGCGTCGAGCCGGCCCGCAGCATCCTGCGCCACCTCGTGGGACGCTGGCACGTCGAGGTGCGCTTCGCCGGCAACTTCGACGGCGCCCCCGATGCCTCGGGCACCCGCGTGGTCCAGACGGTGTTCGACGATCTCGGCCTGCAGTGGACCGAGAACGTGGATTCCTCTCAGGTCCGCAGCCAGGGCACCATCGGGTTCGATGCACGCACCGGCCGGTTCTACAGCACCGCCGTCTACAGCGGCGGCTCGGGCGCGGAGCTGCTCACGGGTACGCTCGACCGCGCCGAGCCGCTGGTGACGTTCAGCCCCGCCGCCCCCGCCGCGCCCGCGCCCGGCGCCGGCTCCTTCACGCTCCGCATGGTGGACCCCGACCACTTCCTCTGGGCACCCCTGGATCGCAGCTGGCGGGCGCTCCTGACGCGGCAGCCCTAGGAAGAGCGTAGCGGGGCTTCTATTATCTAGCCCCATGGCCATCCTCGACACCAACCACGACCGCGCCGCGCTCATCATCCTCATCCTCGGCGCCGCCCTCGTCGTGGCGCTGTCGCCGTTCGCCACCGGGCTCATCGGCATCCCCGTCCTCTATGTGGTCTTCGCGCCGCTGCACGGGTGGCTCGCGAAGCGGGTGCGGCCGGCGCTCGCCGCCGCCGCGGTCGTCGTGACGGCGCTGTTCCTCTTCGTCGTGCCCGGCGTGTCGTTCGCGGGGTTGATCGTCAACCAGGCCCAGGCAATCGCCGGCGGCGTGATCCAGAGCCCCATCCTCACCCGGCTCTCGGAGGTGCGCATCGGCGACATCCAGGTCGGCCCGGAGCTCGCCGATCTGGGCCGCAGCGTCGCCTCGTGGCTCGGCACCGGAGCGTTCAGCCTGCTCGGCACCGCCACCCGGCTCGCCCTGAACCTCGTGATCGCGCTCTTCGGCCTGTATTACCTCCTGCTCCGCACCGGCGAGACCTGGAAGTCGGTCCTGCCGTATATCCCGTTCTCGAAGAGCAACGCGGACAAACTGCGCGTCCGCTTTCAGAACGTGACCATCTCGACCATCATCGGCACCGGCCTCACGGCCGTAATCCAAGGGAGCATGGTCGGCGGAGGCTTCGCGGTGGTGGGACTGGCTAACGCCATGTTCTGGGGCGTCGTAGCCACGGTGCTCGCCGTCCTTCCGGTCGTGGGCAGTGGGCTCGTGTGGGCGCCGGGTGCCCTGGCCCTCGTCCTCGACCATCAGTACGGCTGGGCCCTGGGGCTCACGCTGTGGGGACTCGTGGTCGTGGGGAACGTGTCGTACGTGATCCAGCCGATGGTGTTCCGGCGCTGGGCGCAGATTCATCCCCTGATCACGCTGATCGGGGCGCTGGCGGGAGTGCCGTATTTCGGGATTCTGGGACTGCTGATCGGGCCGCTGGCGCTCAGCTACTTCTTCGAACTGATAAGGATGTACAGGGAGGAGTATCTAGCCTGATAGGACGGGCCACGACTAGATGTATAGACGAGTAGCGGTGAACGGGCTGTGGGGAACAGGTAGTCCCATTCTCTGGTAACGGTTCACCACTGTTCGTCTGTACAACTAGTTGTGGCTGGTCCTGTTCTCCTGTTGCCTGTGCTCCTGTGATCCTAGGGCTAGGGCAACTCCGTTGGTCCACCCAAATCCGTCTTGCGTCGGATACTCTCCCCCTCCCGCTCTCCTGCTCAGATCGACGACATCGTACTTCTCCGTCATCCGTCCCGTCGCGCGATAGGTGCGACGGTTCAACGCCAGCCAGCGCTCCGCGGCCGCGTCGGCCAGATCCGCGCGGCCGGAGCGGCGCACCCCCTCGATCGCCAGCCACTCGAGCGGCGGCCAGCCGTTGGGCGCGTCCCACTGCTGCCCCGAGGCGATGAGCGTCGTCACGAACCCGCCGGGCTTCAAGAAGTCGCGCTCGAGTCGCACGGCGACCGCCCGGCCCTGCGCAGGCGTCGCGAGCCCGAAGTACAGCGGGTAGGCGGCCGCCAAGGTTGGCCGATCCGCGACCCGCTCGCCGCTCTTCCAGCGCACGTCGAAGAAGAATCCGGCTGTCGAATCGTACGCGGCCGCGAGCAGCGCGCGGCGCCGCGCCTCGGCAGCCCGCAGAAACTGCTGCGCGACCTCCGCGTCGCCCGGCTTGCCGCGGAACGCCCGCAGCGCGGCGATCGTCCGCTCGGCGTGATACAGCAGACTGTTGAGATCCACCGGGACCAGGTCCGTCGTCTCCAGCGTCCGCAGATCCTTGGGGTCGCGCATCCAGCGGCTCGAGAAGTCCCAGCCGCTCTCCGCCGTGGACCGGACGTTCCGGTAAAACGCCTCGCGTCGCGGCTCGGGGACCGTCTGACCCAGCTCGTAGTCGGGGCGATACGATTCCGGCCGGGGGTCGGCCCGGTCGTCCCAGTAGCGGTTGAGGAGGGACCCGTCGCGCAGCCGCACGACGCGCCGGTAGGCAGCGCCGGGGGCAAGACGCTCCGCCCCATCCATCCAGAACGCGTGCTCCGCCTCGAGCGCGCCCAAGTACGCAAGCGCCTGGGTCGTGTCCGTCGCCTGCGCATACAGCCCCACCATCGCGGCGAAGAACGGCGGCTGGCTGCGGCTGAGATAGTACGTGCGGTTGCCGTTGGGGATGTGCCCGACCGTCCGCACCAGGTAGGCGAAGTTGTCGAGCATGTGTTGCATCAGCTCGGTCCGCCCGCTCGCGATGAGGCCCAGCATGGTGAAATACGAGTCCCAGTAGTAGACCTCCCGGAAGCGGCCGCCCGGGACGACGTACGAGTCGGGGAGCGGGATCAACGACGAGCGCGCATCCGGCTGGTCGGGCGCGCGGGTCAGGACCGGCCACAGCGCCCGGATGTGCTCCTCCATCGTTTGGGCCGTGTCAGTGACGAAGCCTTCGCCGGCCGGCCGCGGCAGCTCGAAGTACTGCTGCACGAAGCTCTGGAGGTTGAACCCCGGGGCCCGGCGCGCCGAGTCGTAGCGAGCCATGATGACCGCCGGCGCGACGAGCGGCCGGGCGTCGACGAACGTCTTGGAATCCGGAAAGATCCCCGACAGCTGGACGTCGTGGAACAACGCGCCCAGGTCGTGGGCGGGGTCGTAGCGGGTGGTGGGTCGCGTGCCGCTCCGACAGGCGGCAAGGGCGGCAAGGGTGGCAAGAGCGGCAAGGGCGGCAGGCCCGACGAGCCTGTGCCGCCTTTGCCGACCCTGCCGCCTTTGGCTCAGCGGAAGACGATCCACAGCACACCGATCACGGCGGCCAGCAGCACTGAGAACGCGATCAGCACGCGCCGCTCGCGCGGGGCTGTGACCGCGGCGGCGGTGGGAGAAACCGTTTGATACGTGAGATCGGCGACCCGCTCGGGGGCCGGAGGCTGGGTCATGAGGCTGACGGTGACGAGAATCGCGGTGCAGACGACGAAGAGCAGCGCGGCGAAGTGCAGGAAGTTGATCCCCACGATCCACGACCACACGCTGCCGGCCGGCAGGTGTGTCTTGCCAAGCTCGAGCCCCAAGCGCCCGGCGCCGAGCACGAACCCGGTCCACAGCGCCGCCAGGGCGCCGGTACCGTTCAGCCGCTTGCTCATGATCCCGAACAGAAAACACGCGGCGATCGGCGGCGCGATATAAGCCTGTACGCTCTGCAGATAGATGTAGAGCTGGGACGAGATGTACTTCATGAACGGAATCCACAGCAGGCCGAGCCCGACCAGCAGCACGGTAGTGACGCGCCCCACCGTGACGAGCCGCTGCTCGCTCGCGGCGGGCCGCAGCTTGCGGTACACGTCCCACGTCAGCAGCGTCGAGCAGGAGTTGAACGCCGACGCGAGCGAGCTCATCAGCGCCGCCAGCATGCCGGCGAGCACGAGGCCCTTGAGACCGGCTGGGAGCAGCCGCGTCACGAGGGCGGGGTAGGCGGAGTTGGCCGCGGCACCGCGAATGTCGGCGTACAGCGCGCTGGCGATAATCCCCGGCAGCACGAAGATGAACACCGGCAGGATCTTGAGGAAGCCGGCGAGGATGGTGCCGCGCCGCGCTTCGGTCACGTTGCGGGCGGCCAGCACCCGCTGCACGATGTGCTGGTCGGTGCACCAGTACCACACGCCGAGGATCGGCGCCCCGAAGACGATCCCGGTCCAGGGGAAGTCCGGGTGGTTGACGGGTTTCCACATGGAGAAGAACCCCGCGGGTACGCTGGCTCGCAGTCCAGACCACCCGCCTACCGCGTGCAGTCCCACCAGCGCCAGCGCCGCCGAGCCGGCGATCAGCACGACGGCCTGCATCACCTCCGTGTAGATCACCGCGCGCAGTCCGCCCAGGATCGTGTACAACCCCGTGATGACGATGAGCACCGCCGCGCTGGTATACAGATTGAGGCCCGTCACGGCGCCCATCACGACGCCGCCGGCGAACAGCGTGACGCTGATCTTGGTGAGCACGTAGCCGATCACCGACACCCAGGTGAAGTAGCTGCGCGCCGCGGGGTTGAAGCGCCGCTCCAGGAACTCCGGCATGGTGTAGACGCCGCTGCGCAGGTAGAACGGCACGAACAGCCACCCCAGCAGCAGCAGGATGAAGCACGCGAGCCACTCGAAGTGGCCCACCGCGAGGCCGCTCGCCGCGCCGGTGCCGGCGAGCCCCACCAGGTGCTCGCTGCCGATGTTGGAGGCGAACAGGCTCGCGCCGACGGCGAGCCAGCCCACGTCCCGGCTGGCGAGGAAGTAGTCGGCGCTCACGTTCTTCTCGCGCCGCGCGGCCCAGGTCCCGATCCCCAGCAGGACGAGGAAGTACGCGGCGATGACGAGCAGGTCGAAGAGATGGAGGTTGGCCATGGTCACCGTCGAAGGAGGAACTGGATGGCGAGATCCGTGAGACTCCACAGCTGCACGTCCGAGCTGGTGCCGTAGCGCACCGCGTGGAGCCCTGCGCCGTCGATGCGATAGCTCCACAGCTCCGCGTGTCGCAGCCCGGAGCGCTCCACCGCGTCGAGGACGGAGTCGAGCGCGGGGCGATCGCCGCGCCGCGCCAGCGCCGCGAGCAGCACGTTCACTTCACGCCCCCACACCACCCGGGGCGAATGGTAAAGATCGCGTGCGAACATCTGCCAGACCGCCGGGGAAGCGTACGCGTCGTTGGCCGCGAGCGGCCCCAGACCGTCCACGAACAGCCCCACGGGATACGGCAGCAGGAACGGCCGCAGGTACCTCTCCCCCCCGGGGGTGAGGTACAGAAGCATCCCCGCGTCGGTATTCATGACGGGGATCGGCCGCCCCGTTGAATCGAGCGAGACGGCGAGAAACCGCAGCGTGTCCGCGGGGAAGCCGGTGCGCGCCAGGACGCTGTTCCAGTACGCCCGCTCGGTGTCCGGGAGCGACGCGAGCTTGGCCTGCACGCGCGCCGCAACCTCCGCGGGCGCCAGCGCCACCTCGAAGTGCCGCCCCGCGCCGCGCCACGTCGCGATCGCGCTCGCGAGCGTCGCGGAGTCGGGGAGCCCGGCCGCGGAATCGAGGACCGCGCGCATCGCTGCGATCGCCTCGAGCGCCGCGGGGACCCACACCGCGTTCACGTCGAACGCGAATCGACCACCGGCGTAACCCACGCGCGAGTCGCGCCAGCTGCCCGGATGCCACCAGCCGTCGGGGTCCCGTTGGAAGCCCACCAGGTTCGTCGCCACGGGGTCCCGCGCGTACGCTTCCGCCCGGCGCCACACGTAGGCGAGGTTCTTCCGTAAGGGCCCCCCGTACTGCGTGAGGAAGCGGCGTTTGCGCGCGGCGGGGACCGCTGGGTTCCCGAAGTACCGCGCCGCGACGACCGGTAGCTGAAAGTCATCGTCGACCATGAAGTAGTTCTCGCGCACCGCAGCGAGATGCGCGAGCAGCCGCGCGTCACCAGTGCGGTTGTACTCGGCCGCGTTTTCGCGGATCGCCTGCCCGCCCAGCGCCTCCTCGTGGCTCACGTCGCCCGCGGGGCCAAGCTTCCTCAGCGCCGCGGCGATCACGTGCTCCGGCATCGTGTCCGACCACACCGGCTCCATGAGCAGGGCGGTCATCAGCATGTCGCGCCCGAAGTAGGTCGCGAAATTCGGCAGCCCCGCCATGAGCTTCTCGCGCGAGCTGAGCAGCTCGAACCCCCGCACCTCGCGCTCCAGGCGGCGGAAGCGCAGCGGGTGGCCGGTGTCGGCGCGCACGCTCTCGTAGAAGCGACGGAACGCGTCGTTGAAGATCGCCTCGCGCGACAGCGGTGTCAGCGCCGGGGCGTCGGTCGCGATCTCCACGGCGATTGCGATCGGCCCCCCCGGCCCTCCCTCGGCGCGGCGGGGGCGGATCGTCACCACGCTACCGCGTGGTGTGACCGTGGTCGCGCGCGCATCGCCGCGCAGCACCAACGCGAGGTGATTCCTGCCGTCGAAGCTCGGCTGAGCGACCCGCACCCGCCACGTCGTGGCGGTCTGCTCGACGGTGACACTCGGCTCGAGCCGGGCGCGCAGCGCCGCCACGTCGCGGGCGCCGAGTAACGCGAGCGCGCGGCGGCGCTCGGCCGGGGGCAGCCGCTCGACCTTGGCGACAAGCTGCACCAGCTCGGCGGGCACGAACGGCGGCGCGTCGAGCGCCAAGGTGTCGCGTCCGGCGTAATGGAAGTCGCGCTCCAGACGCATCGAACCGAGGACGAAGAGGCCGAGGCGCAGCGCGCCGGGCGAGGTGAGCCGGTAGCCGAGCGTGCGCCCGCCGCGCGTCGCGCCGGCCGTCGCCCCCTGCCCCGCCCAGTCGAGCGGCGCGGGCGCCCCCGCGGTGTCACGGGCGGTGAAGCCGATGCTCTCATCGAGGGCATCGGCCCAGAGATGCACCACGCGCCCGCTCTTATGGTCGAGGTAGACCTGCACGGCGTTACCCCGGGCGTCGCGGTACAGCCGCGTGCGATAGCCCTCGTAGACCACGGGGTCGTCGAGTCCGGGCTCGGGGAACGCGAGATAGGGCGGCGCGGTGTCGGCCTGGACCATGACCGCGACAGCGGCGACGAGAGCGGCGGCGCTCATAGGCGGCGGGAATCGTACGGCGTGGAGTGTCGTTCCGCCACCGGTCACACGGTGCGCTCTTGACGGGCTGGGGGCCCGCGGTAGAGTAAACGCTCCGATGAAACGGCGCGTGTTCATCCACACGGTCGGGGCGGCCGGCGCGGCGGCGGCGGGCAGGTTCCTCCCGGCCCCGCCTTGGCGTTCGGCTGGCCAGCTGGAGCGCATCGGCCTCGAGCTGTACGCCGTGCGCCACGCGATGGCGCGGGATCCGGAACGCACCCTGGCCGCGGTTCGCGCCATCGGGTACACCGACGTCGAGCTGCTCTGGTCGCTCGGCAACTTCGGCCGCACCACGGCGCAGGTTGCCGCCGCCCTGCAGCACGAGGGACTCCGCGCGCCGTCGGCGCACGTATCGCCCGCGGTCATTCTCGTGGGGTGGGAACGCAGCCTTGAGACGGCCAAGGTCCTGGGCCACGAATACCTGATCGTGCCGAGTTTCACCGCGGACACGACGCGCACGATCGACGATTGGCTCGAATGGGCCGACCGCTTCAACGCCGCGGGGGCTGTCGCCCGGCGCGCGGGGCTGTGGCTGGCGTTCCACAACGAGGCGAATCACATGAAGCCGATCGACGGCACCGTGCCCTACGACGCCTTCGTCGCGCGCACCGATCCGTCGGTCGTCCGGCTGCAGCTCGACGTCGGCAACATGCTGATGGGCGGCGGCGACCCCATGCGCTACCTCGAGCGCTATCGCGATCGCTACTGGAGCTTCCATCTCAAGGACGTGGTCCCCGATCGCTCCAGCGACATCGAGCTGGGCCGCGGCACATTCGACTTCAAGCGCTTCTTGGCCGCGGTGCCGGCGATCAACGACAAACCCTGCTACGTGGAGCAGGAAGGCGCCGCCGACGAATTGGCGGCCGCGCGGAGCAACTTTCAGTATCTGCGCCGGTTGAACTTCTGAACCATGCGCCACGCCGATTTGCAGCAGCGCCTGCTAGACGCCGTCCTGAACGCCCCCGGTCATGCCTCACGCGAGCTGCGCCGCGCCGCCCTGGCGCGGGCGAACCAGCTGGGCGGGGGGAGTAGGAAGCCAGCCGAGCGCCTGCCGGCCTCACTCGCCCCCTACGTCGACAAGGTCGCGCGGCACGCCTACCAGGTGACCGACGCCGACATCATCGCCCTGCGCCGCGCCGGCAGCTCGGAAGACGCGGTCTTCGAGATCACGGTCGCCGCGTCCCTCGGCGCCGCGCTCGGCCGCCTCGAGCGCGGGCTCGCCGCGCTGCGGGGGGACTGATGCGTCTCCGCGTGGTGGAACGGGGCCACCGCCTGCCGCAGCGCTTGAAGCTCCTGCTCATCAGGCTGGTGGGCCGGCGCCGCGTCCCCGACGTCGTCAAGACGCTGCTGTACCGGCCGGAGTTCTTCGGTCGCGCAATGTGCGTGTGGACCCAAGCCGTCATGCGCGGGCCCTCGGCGTGGAGCGTCGGCGAGCGGGAGCTGTTCGCCGCCTTCACGTCGCGCCTCAACCAATGCCTGTTTTGAACGGGCGCCCACGGCGCGGTCGCGTCGCTGGCCCTGGAGAACGACACGCTGGTCGCGGCGGTGCTGGCGGATTGGCGCACGGCGCCGCTCGACCCGAAGCTGCGGGCGACGCTCGGCTTCCTGGAAAAACTCACCCTAGCGCCCGGTGACGTCCGGGCGGCCGACCTCGCGCCGTTGCGCGCCGCCGGAGTGAGCGACGAAGCGATCGAGGACGCGATCCAGGTCTGCGTCCTGTTCAACATCTACGACCGTCTCGCCGATGCCTTCAGCTTCTATCTCCCCGGGCCGGAGGGCTACGCGGCGTCGGGGCGCTCCCTCCTGGCGCGCGGTTATCTCCTCTGATGCCGCGGGCGCAGGATCTGGAGTCTGTCGTTGTTGCGGGCGACGACGATCAGGCGGTCGCCACCCGCATGCCGTAGCAGCTTCATGTGCCGCGCCTGCCCCGCGATCACCACGCCGCTCCGCTCCACGTCGACCGCCGCGAAGCGGCCATCTCCCACCCCGCGCAACAGCAGGCCGTAGCTGGCATCGTAGCGCCCCAGGATGGGTTGGACGCCGTAGAAGTTCCCCGCGACGAGGAGATCCGGGCGCCCGTCGCCGTCGAAGTCCTCCGCCAGGGACGCGTAGATGGGCGCGAACTGCGCCTCGACAGGCAGGGGCTGCAGCTGGAAGGTGCCGTCGCCGTTGTTCAGGGCGACGGAGCTCGCGAAGTCGCGCGCTTCCAGCACCGTGGCCTGCCGCAACTCTGAGGCCGAAAAGATGTCTTCGATGCGGCTGGCGCCGAACGCGGCGTACGACGGGTAGCGGCTGCGCAGCTGCGGGAGCAGGCGCACCAGCTCGTCCCGCCCGGCGAGCGGGTAACTCACCCCGTGTTTGTAGAAGGTGAGGATCTGCTCCCGGGTCCCGTTGTGACCGAAGTCGCCGACGTACAACCGGGCCGGCTCCGCCGGCGAGGCTCGCAGGTAGGAGTTCAGCCCGAGGTTCCCCAGCACCAGATCCTCGCGACCATCGCCGTTCACGTCGACCGCCGCGACACTGTTCCACCAGCCCTCGCTGCCCGCGAGTCCGGCCGCGGCGGTGCGGTCCACGAAGCCGCCGTTCTCCTGGTGGAAGACGCGCACCGGCATCCATTCGCCCACGACGATCAGGTCGAGCTTGCCGTCGTGGTCGTAATCGATCCACGCGGCGGCGGTGACCATGCCGGCGGCGGCGAGCGCCGGGGCCTTCTCCAGCGTGACGTCCCGAAAGTGGCCAGCGCCGTCGTTCTCCAGTAAGTAACTGCGTGGCGCGACGCCGTAATTGCGCGCGACGACGCGCCGCCCGACGAAGAGATCGAGGCGGCCGTCGCCGTTGAAGTCGCCCGCCACGACGCACGAGCCGCTTTCGGCGAACCGCGGCAGGGCGTCCAGCGCCGGGTGGAAGTGTCCCTTCCCATCGTTGAGGTAGAGCCGGTCCTGGAGCGCGTCGTGATCGCCCCAGAACTCGTTGCCCCCACTCACGACGTACAGGTCCGGATGGCCGTCGCCGTCGGCATCGAAAAAGACGGCGTCGACGTCCTCGGACAGACTATCCGCCGCGAATGCGGGCTGTGTGCTGACGCGGAACGTGCCGTCGTGCTGCTGGACGAAGAGCTGCCCGGCCTGCCATTTGGCGCCGCCGACGTAGATGTCGTCCAGCCCATCGCCGTTGACGTCGCCGACGGCCAGGGCGGGGCCCTCGGTCGAGAGCAGGTGCGGAATCAGCGGCTCGCGGCTGTAGTCGTAGAACGAGTTTTCCTCGTGCTTGAAGGCGATGCCCAGCCGGGGCGTGACGTCGTCGAACAGCGGCGGCTCGATCTGGCGCCCGTGCCGCCCCTGATAGTCGTACCGGCCGGCGGCATCCTGCTGCGACAGGGTGAGGGTGCGGTTCACCGCCACCGCTGTCAGCACCTGATAGCGCCGGTCCGGCCAGATGACGATCAGGGAGTCGATCGGCTTGGCGGGGCCGGGTCCCAGCCCGAAGTGCAAACGGGGATCGACGGAGGAGAGGAACCCGCGCGTGGGCATCTGCTCCAGCAGCTGCGTCCGGTCCTGCTGCTTGACGAGGACCTTCGCGCCGATCCCCGCCGTGTTCGCCCCCGCCCCGCGCAACTGGACCGTCAGGTAGGAGTTCCCGGTGACCTCCCGCGCGCGGTTGCGATAGATCGCGGCGGGGGCGTTGACGTTGTTCACGACGAGGTCGAGCGCGCCGCTGTTGTTCAAGTCGACGTAGGCGGCGCCGTTGGAGAACCCCGGCTGGTCCAGCCCCCACGCGGCCGCCATGTTCGCGAAGGTCAGGTCCCCGTTGTTGCGGAACGCGTAGTTGGCGAGGGGGACCTGGGGCATGCGCTGGATGAGCGCCAGGTTGGCCACGGTGATCCTGGCTCCGAGGGTGGCCTGCACGGCCTCATTGCCCACGTAGCTGATGTAATCCAGGTCGTTGGGCCGGCGGTAAATGCCGTTGGTGACGAACAGATCCTTGTAGCCGTCGTTGTCCAAGTCCGCGAACAACGGGGCCCAGCTCCAATCGGTCGCGTACACGCCGGCGAGGTAGCCGATGTCGCTGAAGCGGCTCGTTCCTTCCATGGGGCCGCGGTTGAGCTGCAGCGTGTTGCGGGCGTACTGGGGGTGATACCCGGCCCGCAGGCGCATCTCGAAGACCGTGAAGCTCTCGGCGGACGCGGAGGTCTTGAGGATGCGCTCCTGGTCCGGCAGCATGTCCAGCACCGCGAGGTCCGGCCGGCCGTCGTTGTTGAAGTCGGCGGCGTCGACGCCCATCGAGAACCGGCTGGTGTGCCCCGTGGCCGTGGCGATCGACTCGGTGAACGTGCCGTCGCAATTGTTGTAATAGAGAAAGTCGTTCTCCTGGAAGTCGTTGGCGACGTAAAGGTCGGGACAGCCGTCGCCGTTCAGATCGCTCGCCACCACGCCCAGCCCGAACCCCTCGACCCCGCCGTAGATGTGGGCGTGCTCGCTCACGTCCGTGAAGTGGCCGCCATCGTTCCGGTACAGCCGATCGCCCGCCCGTTGGTTGCGCACCGTGCGACTCGTGCTCGCGCTGATGGCGCGCTCGGTGAACGTCGAATGGTTCAGGAGGTACATGTCCAGGTCGCCGTCGCCGTCGTAATCGAAGAACAGGGCCTGGGCGGAATAGCCGTCGAAGTCGAGACCGTACTGCCGCGTCCGGTCGGTGAAGGTGCCGTCGCCGTTATTGATGTAGAGCACGTTGTGGCCGTGCATGCCGAGATAGTCGACGCCCGAGACGTAGATGTCGACCCGGCCGTCCCCGTTGACGTCGGCCATGGTGACGCCGGTCTTCCAGCCCTCCGCATCCGCCACGCCCGCGCGCTCGGTGACGTCCTCGAAGCGATAGTTCCCCTTGTTCAGGTAGAGCCGGTTGGGCCCCCGGTTCGCCGTGAAGTAGAGATCGGGCAGGCCGTCGTTGTTGACGTCGCCCACGGCCACGCCGCCGCCGTTGTAGTAGTAGAGGTAGTTCAGGATGTTGAACGCGGTGTCTTCCGGGAGGCGGTTGGCGAACGTGACACCGGTCTGCTCCGGCGCGAGCAGCTCGAAGAGGCGCGTGTCCGGGGCGCGGTGGCAGCCAGC
>Ga0209806_1002036_pt1 | contig 12776 bp, 8 predicted proteins | sample GraSoiAngelo_152_FD_186166 | JGI IMG/M metagenome (GOLD analysis project Ga0209806, IMG submission 186166) | Grasslands soil microbial communities from the Angelo Coastal Reserve, California, USA - 14_1009_12_30cm (SPAdes) (version 2) | ecosystem: Environmental > Terrestrial > Soil > Grasslands ... | reverse complement strand
GCGCAAGACTCGGGGCCGAGTGGATCGCTACTCCTTTCCCGTAAGAATTTTCCATTCTCTGCTTCATGCCGGTTTACCCCGGCGCACAAAAATCCCCATAACGCTCAGAACCCCAGAATCGGACTATCTTGTCGAGTCACGGCAATCGGAAGCCGAGCCTGCGGACCGGAATACCGCAGTTTGTCTGCGCCTGGAGCACCATCTCTGTGGTTCAAAGCCCCTGATACCTTTCTCGACCTTCCGCAAAAGGTGACTGGACTCTCACTCCCAACCGGAGTCGCGCGCCTTCATAATGGGCAAACGGGGTGGTGTCACCGGAGTAGAGATCCCCGTGCCGCTCACTCATGGGACTCAACCATCTCGACCTCGCCATCATCGCGCTGTACCTGGCCGGCATCACTCTCTTCGGCCTGCGCTTCCGGAAAAAACAGCGCTCGCTGCGGGATTACTTCCTGGCCGATCGCAACATTCCGTGGTGGGCGATCGCCTTGTCCATCGTCGCGGCGGAAACCAGCACGCTCACCATCATCAGCATGCCCGGCCTCGCCTACGATTCGAACCTGACGTTTCTGCAAGTCGCAATGGGCTACGTCGTTGGGCGGATCATCATCAGCGTTGTGCTGCTGCCGCATTATTTTCGTGGCGACCTCTATACCGCTTACCAGCTCATCGAACGCCGCTTCGGCACGCGGCTGCGAACCCTGACCGCTTCCCTGTTCCTGTTGACGCGCGCGGCCGCGGAGGGTGTGCGCGTGTACGCGGTGTCGATCGTCGTGTCGATCGCGCTCGGGACGGGCGAAGTCTCCTCCATCGCGATCATCACGCTGCTCACGCTGATTTACACCTTTGAGGGCGGGCTGGCGGCCGTCATCTGGACCGACGTGGTGCAAACCGCCATCTACATTGGCGGAACTCTGGTGGGAGTGTTCACGATCTTGCACCTGGTTCCCGGCGGCTGGCCCGCGATTCATGCGGCGGCGGCCAGCGCGGGAAAACTGCAGGTCTTCGACTTCGCCCCGAACTTCTGGCTGCCCTACACCTTCTGGGCAGGATTGATCGGGGGCGCTTTCTTCAATACGGCAAGCCACGGCACCGATCAGCTCATCGTGCAGCGTCTGCTCGCGGCTCGCAACCAGCGGCAGTCGGTCACGGCGCTGATTTCGAGTGGGGTCGCAATCTTCTTCCAGTTCGCTTTGTTTTTGATTGTCGGCGTGATGCTGTGGGCCTACTACAGGCTGCCATCGGTTTCTTTCGGGAAGGCGGATTACATCTACCCGAAGTTCATCGTCACGCGGCTGCCGCATGGGATTTCGGGACTGCTGATTGCGGCGATCCTGGCGGCGGCGATGTCGAATCTGAGCGCCGCGCTGAATTCGCTGTCCTCGAGCTCGATGATGGATTTCTACCTGCGACGCCATCCGGAGACCGACGATCGCACGCAGCTGCGGCTATCGCGCATCTCGACATTCTTCTGGGCCCTGCTCCTGTTTTCGCTGGCGGTGCTGTCTCTGCACAAAGTGGCGCGCGTCATCGAGGTAGGCTTGACGATTGCTTCGGTGGCGTATGGAGCTCTGTTGGGAGTGTTTCTCCTGGGCGTGCTCACCCGGCGGGCGAGTGAGCGTGGTTCTATGGTAGGGATGTTGTTCGGCTTTGGGGTCGAGCTCTACTTATGGCTCGGGACGAAAGTTCCCTGGACCTGGTATGTGCCGATCGGAACGCTGGTTACATTTGTGATTGGATACGGGGCGAGCCTGCTGACGAATAATCTGGGCACTCCGGATTCCAGGAACTCATCGTCGAACGTCTCATTTTGATTCACTTATAGCTAAGTTATTGAAAACCGCGCCCAACCCAGTTTTCCGTGGAAACTGGGTTCGCGCCTCTACGTACAGTGCCCGTTAATAGCGTTCAGAAGCGATTTAAGCGCACTTTATGGTTCCAGCCGAGGTTTAGGGTGTCGGGACGTCGGCGGCGCATCCTGGGGCGTCCTGGCGCATTTCGTAACTATAAGCTATGGCGCAAGTATCCTTCCGCTGTCGGGCTTTAAAAATCTTAAACCGTGGAGGGGCACGGAGGGTTCGCAGAGGACGCAGAGAAAGACTTTAACCGCAAAGCCCGCAAAGGTAGCCCAAAGTACGCAAAGAAAGAATTTTGTTGCGAACTTTGGGTTAACAGCTTTTTCTCCGCAAACTCTGCGGATGTTCTCCGCGTCCTCTGCGGTTTCAGATTTTCTCTGCGTCCTTCGCGTAAACTTTGCGACCTTCGCGGTTAAAAGCTTTTGCCTCTTGCGTCTGAGTGCCCATTTTCCCGTATACTCCAACTCCTCTGATGTCCCTCGCCGTGCCAACCAAGCTCGAGCCGCAACTCGCCCGCGATCTGGGCGTCAGTCATGCCACGGCGATCGTGGTCGGCACCATCATAGGCAGCGGAATTTTTCTGGTTCCTTCCGAGATGATGCAGGCGGTCGGCTCGGCCAAACTGGTTTACCTGGCATGGTTTGTGGGCGGACTGCTTTCCTTTTTCGGAGCACTCACCTACGCCGAACTGGGCGCGATGCGGCCCCAGGCCGGTGGCGAATACATTTACGTGCGCGACGCCTATGGACCCTTAGGCGGCTTCCTCTATGCGTGGACCACGCTGCTCATCTCGAAACCCGCGTCGATCGCGACGATTACCACCGGGTTTGTCCGCATTCTCGGTGAGTTTCCGGTGTTTTCATTCTTCTCGCATCCCATTCTCACCGCGCCCCTTGCGGTCAGCTACGGCCAGCTGGCGGCGATTGCAGCCGCAGTGTTCATTTCGTTCCTGAACTACATCGGCGTGAAGAAGGCGGGGGAGTTTCAGCTGGTGTTCACGCTCTTGAAGGTCGGCATCATCGTGGGCATCGTGGTGGTGTGCTTCGGATATCGCGGCGGCAGCTGGAGCAATTTCGCGAGCACGTTCGCGGGCGCAAAGGGAGGCATCGCGGGCTTCATGGCGGCGCTGGTCGCCGCTCTCTGGGCCTACGATGGCTGGAACGATCTCAACATGGTGGCGGGCGAGATTCGCCAGCCCGAGCGGAATATTCCCATCGCGCTGATCGCCGGGGTGGCCATCGTGGGCGCGCTGTACGTGTTCGTGAATGCAGGCGTGCAGTATGTGCTGCCGGCGGCGGCGATAGCGGGCTCGCCCCGCCCGGCGTCCGACGCAGTAGCTTTGATTCTGGGTGCCATGGGCGCAAGCGTAGTGTCGGCCGGCATGGCGCTGTCGATGCTCGTGACCCTGAACGGCACCACCATGAGCGGTGCGCGCGTTCCCTTCGCGGCGGCGCGTGACGGCTATTTCTTTCCTTCCGTCGCGAAAGTGCACCCGCGCTTTCTGACTCCCTCGGTAGCCATTCTTGTGCAACTGGGACTTGCGATCGCACTGCTGCTGGTGGGCGGCAGTTTCCGCCAGCTCTTCTCCCTCGCCATTTTCGCCGAGTGGCTTTTCTACATGATCACCAGCAGCACGGTGTTCGTGTTTCGCCGGCGCGAACCGGAGGCCAACCGTCCTTACCGGGTTTGGGGTTACCCGGTGGTACCGACGTTGTTCGTACTCGCCTCAGCAGTCTTGCTTTACTACACCTTTACCGACAATCTCCTGAACTCGGCCATGGGTTCCCTGGTGATTCTGGCAGGCGTACCGGTTTTCTACTATTTTCGTGGGCGGAATGGGTAGCGGCGGCGTCCCGCCGGCCATCCAGCACCGTTTTGGACCGCGGTTCCACCCTGAATTTCAACTGGTTACCAAGGTACACCAGCGGCAGACACGTTTACCCCTCGTCCGATTTCCCCTACCTTAAGTCTTCCACCCGCGCACTCTCCCCGGCCCGGGTTCCTACTCTTGGAGCTATTGCATGGCCACGGCTTATCGCGGACCACAGTTCGGCCTCCTGCCGACGAAAAGGATCAGCTGGCAGACGCTTGCCACCAGCTATGGCATTGAGCTGGCGTTTCTTCTGCTGCTGGTGAACATCGGTCTGCTGTTTCCGGAGAAGCTGACGGTGAAGACCAGCTATCACCTTACCGCGGTGATGCCGTTGACCGGCCACGAGCCCAAACCTCTACCGAAACCGAAGCCGCAGATGGTGCATGCGAAACTGCTTCCAGCCGTGCCGGTCGCTTCGCCGCATCTGGTTGTGCCCCGCGAAATTCGGGTGGCGCAGCCCAGGCCCGAGCCGGAGCCGGAAGCGCCCAAGGTAGTGGTCAACAATTTCCAGCCGCCGCAATTGAAGGAAGTCTCGGGCGGCGCGCGTCCGCAACTGATTCATACCGGTGAGTTTTCGACGGGCAGTTCGGCGACGCCGACCCTGAATGCTCCTGTCCAGAAAGTGCAGACTGGCGGTTTTGGCGATCCTAATGGACTCAAGGGAGAAGGCAAGCCGGGCGCACACCTGGTGGCCGCTTCCACGGGATCGTTCGATATGCCGCAGGGCCCAGGTTACGGAAACGGCACGGGCGGCGCGAAGGGGATGAAGGGCACAGTTGCCAGCGCGGGATTCGGCAATGGCGTCGCGACCGGCGGCAATGGCGATGGGCGCAGCAATGGCCGCGGCAACGCTGTCGCTACCGGCGGCTTCGGGCAACAGGAACTTTCCCACGGCACGGGCAGGCAGCTTGCAGATTCTGGTCCGCCCACCAATTCGGTGGAGATTACTTTCAAACCAAATCCTACTTATACGGATGAAGCCCGCGCGCTCAAGCTCGAGGGAGAAGTTTTGCTGGAAGTCATGTTTGGGGCCAACGGACAGTTGCACGTGAATCGCGTAGTCCGCGGCCTGGGTCATGGGCTGGATGAAGCCGCTATCTCAGCAACCAACAAGATGCGCTTCAAACCGGCTCTGCGCAATGGTCAGCCGGTGGATTCCACCGCGGTGGTACACGTTGTTTTCCAGTTGGCGTACTGAAGAATTGGGTACTGAAGAGATACGGAGATGAGAGTTATGCGCACCTTGAATTGGATGGTCACCTTGCTGCTATCGGTGAGTGCGGTAGCACAACAGCCGGCAGATTCGCAGCCGACCTCGCAGCCGGCCCCGGTCCAGATGTCCGCTTCTGACCAAGGGCAGACTGCGCAACCCGCAGCCACGCCCCAGGTGCCTTCACCGGCACCAGCGGCGAACGCGCAACCCGCGCCTCCGCAGGCTGGACCGCAGCCCAGCACCATGGACCAGGTGGTGGACCGCTTCGTGATGCGGGAAAAGGGCCTGATCAAGATGCTGCAGACGCGCACCCCGGTGATCGAGACGTATCTGCAGAATTTAACGCTCGACCCCGCGCTCGGGCCCGTGCCGCAAACTGACAAGTATTTCCTCGGCCGCATGGATCTGAGCACCTCCATCGATCGCAAGGACTACATCAAGGACGACCAGAGCATGGAGAAGCACCTGCTCGGCGGCTTCAGCAAGTTGTTCAAGGTGCAGTACCAGCCGCTCGGTTTTTCCTGGATGATTTTCGCCGATCGCAACGATTTCGATCGCCAGCACTATGACTTCCGCTACGTGCGCCGCGAATTTCTGGGCGACGTGCGCTGCCTGGTGTTTGACGTGACTCCGAAGCCAAAGAGCGGGCAGGGCCGTTTCCTGGGCCGCATCTGGGTAGAGGACCAGGACTACAACATCGTGCGCCTCAACGGAACATACGCGCCCCGTCCGCGCAATGCTTACTTCTTCCACATGGATAGCTGGCGCCTGAATCTGGTTCCGGGCTACTGGGTGCCGGCGTTCATTTACAGCGAAGAAGGCGACTTCAGCGCGGGCGCCAAAAATCAGATGGCCTTCAAGGCGCAGACCCGCATCTGGGGCTACGACCTGAAGAAAGACGGCCAGTCTGATGAGTTGACCAACATTCGGGTGGATAGCGTGCAGGATGACAGCCCGACCGCACAAGATGCTTCGCCTCTGGCGGCCGAACGCCAATGGCAGCAGCAGGCGGAGGACAACGTAGTCGAGCGCCTTACCCGCGCCGGCTTGCTCGCTCCCGACGGCGAAGTCGACAAGATTCTGCAGACCGTCGTCAACAACATTGAAGTCACCAATAACATCGACCTGCCCCGCCCGGTCCGGACGCGCGTGCTCTTGACCTCGCCCCTCGAGACCTTCAGCGTGGGCAATACGATCGTCATCAGCCGTGGATTGATTGACACTCTGCCCGACGAGTCGAGTCTGGCGATGGCGCTCGCGCACGAACTGGCGCACATCGTGCTCGGACATAACCTGGGCAGCAAGTATGCCTTCAATGACCGCATGCTGTTCTCCGACGAAGCCACTTACCAGAACCTGGGCTTCAAGCACATTCCCGAAGAAGAGTCGGCGGCCGACAAGAAAGCCATCGAGATGCTGAAGAACTCGCCCTACGCGCAGAAGCTGGATGCGGCGGGCCTGTTCCTCAAGATGCTGAACACCCGCGCCGGGGCGCTGAACGCGCTGTTGACGGCCCACCTGGGCAACAACATGGCGGAAGGCGCAACGGTAACGCGCATGTCGCAGTTAATCAGCTCGGCTCCACAGGTCGACTGGAACAAGCTCGACCAGATTGCGGCGCTGCCTTTGGGCGGACGCGTGAAGTTGAATCCGTGGGACGACAAAGTGGAACTGGTAAAGTCGCAGCCGGTGGCCATCACCTCGGCGCGCGACAAGATGCCCTTTGAAGTCACGCCGTTCTTCCCGCGCCTCACGCGCACGGGCACGACGGATAACAGTGGCGCGGCCGGCAATGCGGCCAATGCAGTTCCTACGCCGACGACCGCCAGCGTCAAGCCCACAAACTAAAACATCTGTAACCGAGGTTGAAGGAAGCGAATGCCGGGACCGGAAGAAATTCCGGACGTCCCGGCTTTCGTTGTTTTACGGGTGGTCGTTGGCGGTTGGTCGTTGGCTCTGTCGTCGGTCGTCGGGGGACTCGGGAACTTAACTCCGAGGCGAGCCTGCAACGGATCTCACTGGAGGGCGGCTGAGTTACTGATGTGATGACGATTGTGCACCAGTCAGGCTTTCCGGTGTTGACCGTCGTGACGGATGATAGTCTTTGGGAGCTATCTGCGGCGGCAGACGGTCGTTACGTTTTCCATTTTTAGTGTGTGAAGAGCCGGGGCCCGCGCTGGACGGGCGGGACGCCCGTCGCTCCACAAGCTGTATTTGCAGTCGGGGCCATGAATAACGACGACAACCACGGCCGGGAACACGATATCCAGGAGCGAATCGTCAGCCTGATGCAAGCGGCCGGGCAGATTCCCAAGAAACAGATCACAGGTGAAGAACTGCAAAAGCTCAAGACTGCGGCGAGCCGCCTCGACCAGATGTTGAAGTCCACTGCTGACGCTGACCTAGAAGCCCTCAGAAGCGGAGCCGCGCGACTCGATCAGTTGCTGGCAGACATTGGGACGGGGAAAGACCCCACCAGTGACCTCAAGCGACGACGAGACTGGCAAAAAAGGGGCGAATAGCTTTCATTTATCCGGTTAGAGCATACGGCCCAGGCGCTGTACTTCAGGTGCAACTGGAAATTCGAAGTCAATGAGCGTGGGCAATTTTACCAACTACCTGCTGCCGCACCGGTGAGGCTGAGCACGACTCCTAAAGCGATTCGGAAAGTGTTCGGCCCTGGTGTCTCATGATTCCGAGGCTGAGTATTGACTCGCCCGCGTCAATCGTCATCCGGATCCAACGGCGGCGTGTGGTCATTGAGAAAATGTTCTGCGCTCAAGGGCGCCGCGATGGTATGAAACTGGAGCGGTGTTTGGCTGAAGTTGAAACAGTCGGAAAGATCGTCGGCGGCGGCATCGGCGTAACCCAGCGAGGGAAGACTAAAGATTTGTTCGATGAATTTTAGGATGCTGCCAAAATCGTGTGTGACGTGAGAGACGTACCCGGCTTTCGCGTAGGACGACACGATGATCAATGGCACGCGGAACCCGTAGACATAGCCCGAGCCCCAACTGGTGCGGTCCGCGATCACCTTGGGCGGGGGAACATGGTCGTACCAGCCGCCCCAATCGTCCCACGTGATGATGACAGCGGTATTTGACCAATAGGAACTGCCTCCAATCGCGTTCACGACGGAGGCGACCCAGGAAGGACCAGTGCCGTTGTTATTGCCGGGGTGGTCGGAGGCTTGTCCGGTCGGGATCACCCAACTCACAGCCGGAAGCTGGCCACTGCTGATGTCGGTAAGAACCTGGGTGTTGTGCAGAACCACATTGTTGACCCAGTCTGGACCTGAACATACAGAATTGGCAGGGGCACAGATGTGTTGAATAGCGTTGGGTCCGACCCAGATCCCTACATTTGACGGCGTGTAGTATTTCCAGCTCTTGCCCGCGCTATCGAGCAGGTCGGTCAGGGTCGGATGCTCGAAGCACGGGTACATTTTTGATGATTCGACACCGGCGGAATCAATCATCCAGACCCAAGCCCCGGGAGACGCGGTGCAGCCAGCACCGAGGTTGGTGTTTTCGGCTGCGAAGAGCGTGCTGGTCGCGGTCGGCGCCGAGGTGCCGGAAATGATGAACTGGTGTGCGGGGAAGCTCGGCCCCTGGTTGGTCTGAAACATGCGGTCGCCGAAGGTATACTGCTGTGCCAGTTGGAAGTAAGGCGCTACATCCGAAGGGTTCACATACTGGAACTGGGGGTTGGGCGGGCATCCGGCTAGGTTCGGATTGCAACCTGCCACCTTGTCGGCCCCATCCATTTTGCCGTTGTCGTACATCCGCAAGAAATCATTGTGCCGATGGCCGAGATCGTAGCGGTTAGCCAGTGGGACCGGCTGGAGAGGAATCGTCTGCCCCAGCGAGTTCACGCCCGAATTGGCGATATCGGCATTGGGCAACCCGTGGAACAAATTGTCCGGAGTGCGGTTCTCCTGAAAAACCACGACTACGTGCTGGATTTTATTTGGCGAGCTGCTGCCACCGTTAGTTGGCGAGTTGCCTCCACCGTTCCCTGACGTGTTGCTTCCAGCGCAGCCATTCTGGCCAAGGAAGAGAGCGCCAATCGCGAGCAACAAGACGCAGAACCAGAGGAAGGCAGTACGGGCCATGCTAAGGCATCCCTTCAGTGGCAGAAGCGACCGTATACGTATGATGACTAACCCGGATGCCGGGGTTTCCGTTGGCGGTGAAAAAAACAATTGTGGAAATATAGTCTATGTAAGCGAAGCCAAAAACAACGGAGGCCGATGAAGGCATCCAGAGCACCCGATAAAGTCCCTTCTGTGTGCAACTTGGAAGACAAGAATTACGTGACGCAAACAGGTCTCGGATCAGTCCACGAGTGAAATGGGGATTTTTCGCCAACTATCGCGACGCGCACTGGCGTAAGCAAAACGATGAACTTATAATGCGCCCAAAAGTTGAGCACTTGAGCCGGTCTCGACATTCGAGTCCGGAGATTGGGGCGCACTATGGCTGAATCGCTGCTCACCTCCTCTGCGCTTTTCCCAGTATCCGAACAGCGCGTAGATTCCCCATCGTTTCCGCTTTCGTCAAACATCAAAAGGCAGGTTCAGAGATTCTGGCAGAAATCACCCTGTGACTCATGGTTCACGAATGAGCCGCGCGGGACTGTCGCCTTCTATCGGAGCCTCGACGAGCACAGGTATAAAGTGCATCCGCGTCTACAATCGGCAATTGGCTTTGAAAAAACTCGCGGCTTACGGGTGCTCGAAATCGGTTGCGGATGTGGCAGCGAGGCCGAACGCTTCGTTCGCGCCGGTGCCTATTACACAGCGGTCGACCTGACGAACGCGGCACTGAGCATAACGCGGCGACGTTTTCAACTGGCAAATCTGAAAGGACGGTTCGTCCAGGGCGATGCTGAGAACTTGCCCTTCCCTGACGGCTCTTTTGACTTCGTTTATTCCCATGGAGTCCTTCACCACACGCCCGATACACCCCGAGCTATCCGCGAGGTTCACCGGGTGCTCTCTCCAGGTGGACGGGCCGTGGTTATGCTCTATTATCGCGACTCGTTCAATTACTACGTGAATCTCGGAATCGTCCGCCGCTTGCGCGCGTATCTGCTCAGAACAGCGCTGGGTATCAAGCTGTCTCGGGCAATCTTTGGCGAGACAGAGCAAGATTTGCGGCGGCATGCAGAACTCATCCGCGGGGACCCCGGTTCTTACGTAGAGATGCAAAATCTGCTCAACCGAAATACCGACGGCCCCGACAACCCACTTTCACAAGTTTTCTCACGAGCGTCGGCGCAGCGAATGTTCTGGCAATTCAAGAGTCTCAAAACAGAAATCATGTTCTGGAATCCGAACTGGCTCCCGGGTATCGGAAAGCTGCTGCCCCGCCCGGTCGAGGATCGACTTGCATCGCACTGGGGTTGGCACCTTTGGATTTACGCGCAGAAGCGCCATCGGGAATTCACAGGGCTGAACGAAATTCCGTACCAGAGCATTTCGCTGTCAACGGCGCGTCGCCAGTTCTTGCCGAGGCTCTCGTCAACTGAAATGGCCGGTGGCGTGCGCACTACTTCGACGGTTGGGTAGAGCGACCTCGGCTTGGTGGATGTAACCAGGGCGTTAGCACAAGCTTGCGCCCTTTGTTCGCCCCAAGATGAGTGAAATGGCGATTTTCGCCAACTCCTGCATGGTTTTCGAATTGCCGACGGTCCTCACCGGACCATCGTCATCACTCCGTAGCTCACAGTTTCTGGTCGGCGCACCGAAGGCATCCCGCACAACTTCGGTCCATGATTCATGCAGAAGCACGGTGTCCACGTTATAAGAGGAGCGTGAACAGACCGGTGGCCACGAGCGCGGCTCCCCAGACCAAATTGAAGTTGAACCATGTCTTGCGAAGAAGGGAGAGGCCGACCTTACGATAGATTATCCACGCGAGCAGGCCGGTGACTGCAAGATAGGCTGTCGTGTGGACCAGTGTGGCGAGAATTCCAGCGAGAGGACTGACGGTGGCTGCTATGTGATGGTGACCTGCTACTGCGGCTTCGACTGTGCTGCTGCCCAGCAACACAGGTAGCACCATCAAACCTGCGCCGTGCGCCGAGGCCATCAGAAACGACCAGACTGTCAGGTCCCGAAAGCCCACCTGCATGCGGACCCAGCGCGGGTGCCAATGGCCAACCAGGCAATGGATTCCAAGACCGACCAGGAGTGCGGCGACGGCGTAGCGGATAACGTCCCGCGGCAGTGCCGTGCCTAGTAGAGCCGCAGCCAGAACCACCGTGCCGATGGCCAATGCGTGGCCGAGCGCGATGGGGACGAGCGCTCTCGCCACCGCGCTCCCCTTTTGTTCCTGCATCCCCAGTGCTACCGCGAAGAGCCACCCCATTCCCGGGTTGATTCCGTGGTAGGCGCCGAGGAGCAGCATCAAGCCCACCATCGTCGAAGTCAGCCCCGCATGCGTCATTTCCCGTCCGAGTAGCAATAGGAGTCCGACGAAGCGTCGCCGCCTTCCAGCCGCACCTGGTGTGCGCGCAGCCCGTCGAACTCGACGAAGAATTTTTTATCCAGGTTGATCCCGCCATTGGGATGCGCGTCGATCTTTACCATCCAACTCTTCACCCCATCGGGATAGAACTGCTCGTCCCAGGGAGAGTAAAGCGAGTTGGTGAAATAGACACGCTTGCCATCGCGGCTTAACTCAACCATCTGCGGGCCGCCGTTCAGCGACTGCTTAGGCTTGCTCGGGTGAGCCGCGCGGCGCACGATGCCGCCCACGTGGATCGAACCTGTCTTTTTCGGATTGGCGGGATCGGAGACGTCGTACTGGATGAACTCGCCGGTCCCCCAGCACGAAACATAGAGGAAGCGGTCGTCGAGAGAAAGATTGATATCCGATACCAGCGGGGGCACGGCCTTGAAGCCCTGCAGCAGCGGCGGCAGTTTTTCCGGCTCGGCAGGCTCGGCGGGGATTTCGATCACTTTGCGGGCCGCCCATTTACCGTTCTTACCGGCGTTCTCGCGGTACCACATCCAGATCGAGGACGACAGGTCTTTGAGCGAAATGACCACACCGACGAACCCATATGTTTTTTTCGGATCGTGAGCCGGTCGCAGCTCGAGTACCATCTGTTGCTCCGCGCCCAGTTCCAGTTCCTGCACATGGCGACGCTTGTCGAGATCAAAGATATGCATCTTGTGTCCGTACTTGCCGCCCAGCAACAACTCCGGGTTGAGGCCGTTTTTTACCATGTTGGGCGTGCCCCATTCCGAGGTCACCATCGTGTCGTGTCCCAAGTGCCACCAGAAGTCATAGGCCAGTTGCTGCGGTCCACGATCCTGTTCCCATTGTCCCTTGAGTTCGAACGTGTTCGCATCCATCAAGAAAATTCCGCCCGGGCCGTCGCCGCTGGCCGATCCAAGTGCGCTCCCATAGACGCCGTCTGGGCCGCAATGAATGGTGTGGGGCGAGGTGTAGCCCGTCTTCCTGATGAACTCCTCGGGCTCAATGACCTTGACGATTTTTGGCTGCTTGGGGTTCGGCTTCGTGTCCAGGATATGAATCCGGGATGACCCGATGCCCGGCACGATCAGGTAACGACGTTCCATGTGCGGATGCGCGGCCTGTGGACAAAGGCAGGCGCTGCAAGCGTTCCAGCCGAAATGGTGCAGCTCATTATCGCCGCGCGGAAAATCTACCTGCCCGACGAGCCGGCCATATTCGGACGAACTCGGATCAAGATCAATCACACCCATGGCATCGCGCTGTCCGTTGCTCCCAACGTTGAGCAGCGAGACGTAAGCGAGACGTTCTGGCGGGGCTTGCATTGCCATGCCCGGTGAAGGATA
>Ga0209806_1002035_pt1 | contig 12779 bp, 12 predicted proteins | sample GraSoiAngelo_152_FD_186166 | JGI IMG/M metagenome (GOLD analysis project Ga0209806, IMG submission 186166) | Grasslands soil microbial communities from the Angelo Coastal Reserve, California, USA - 14_1009_12_30cm (SPAdes) (version 2) | ecosystem: Environmental > Terrestrial > Soil > Grasslands ... | reverse complement strand
GTCTGGATCGCCTGGAGCTTCATCACGTCGCGGCGCGAGTAGCGCCTTCGATTGGTAACGGTGCGCTTGGGCTGAATCATGCTCAAGTGCTCGTACATCATCAGGGTGCGGGGATGTACCTCGAGGATCTCGGAGGCCACGCTGAGCGTGAAGATCGGCTTGTCCAGATCGAGGGATGAGTTGTGGTTGGTCGCTGCCGAAGCCGCGGCTGTATCGCGTGACTTGACCTTCATTGCTTTCTGGGGCGGGCGGATTGTGAGCTTTAAGCGATTGGGGGCCTAACTTTGGGTGACAGGAGCGGTTGCAGGTTCGGTGCAATTCTGCAGGGCCCTAATGGGACAGGCAAAGTATTTTTGTTAAGGAGTGCGGCTATATCGCCTAACGGGGGCTTGCCTAGCAGCATTTCGTAGCCTCCATACACTTATCGGCCGTGCACGCCCTTCTCAGCCTGCTGCTCGTAAGCGTCTCGGTCGGCCTGAGCAACTTCGCCGGCGCGGTGGGAATCGGCCTCAGCGGGATCAACGTCCGGACCCGGATCCGCGTCGGCCTGGCCTTCGGTTTCTTCGAGGCGCTGATGCCCGTCCTGGGCCTGCTTCTCGGCGAAGCGGTGGCCGGCCTCTTCGGCCAGTACGGCAAGTACGTCGGCGGGGCCATCCTGATCCTGACGGGCGCCTATACCATCATCCAGGCGCGGATGACCTCGGTCGAGCAGAAAGCGCGGATGCCTCGCAGCGTCCGCATGCAGAGCCTGATCATCACGGCGCTCGCCCTGAGCATCGACAACCTGGCCGTGGGCTTTGCGCTCGCGGTGTACCACATCGACATCGTTCTGGCCGCGCTCACCTTCGGTGTCGTGAGCATCGTGATGTCGCTCCTGGGCCTGGAGCTGGGACACCGCCTCGGCAAGCGTGTCGAGGCGTGGAGCGAGGAGATCGGCGGCGGAGTCCTGATCCTGGTGGGCGTCGCGATCGCGATCGGGGTTCTAGGCTAATCCCGTGGCGGACAAACCCAATCTCGAGCAGGTCCTGCTAGCTGCGGACGGTCACGTCGCAACCATCACCCTCAACCGCCCTGACCAGCGCAACCCTCTCTCGGCCACCATGCTGCGCGACCTCGCCTCCGCGTTTCGCTGGTGCCAGGCCGAGCGAGAGGTCCGTGTCGTGGTACTGACCGGCGCGGGCCGGGTGTTCTGCGCCGGCGCCGACCTCTCGAGCTTCGACGGCGAGACTTCCGGCCTGGACAAATTCCGGAGCCGCGACCTGTTCGTCGATCTGTTCGTCCTCATGTCGGAGCTGGGCAAGCCCATCGTCGGCCGGATCAACGGCCACGCACTCGCGGGCGGTCTGGGACTCGCATGCTCGTGCGACATCCTGGTTGCTGTCGACACGGCGACCTTCGGCACGCCCGAGATCAACGTCGGGATCTGGCCGATGATGATCCAGGCCATCCTCTCGCGAAACATTCCGCGCAAGGTGCTGCTCGAGATGGAGTTGCTGGGCGACCGCTGGACGGCCATGCAGTTGCAGTCGCTCGGCGTCATCAACCGAGTGGTGACCCATGAGCTGCTCGACCCGACAGTGAACGAGATCGCAGAGCAGATCGCGAAAAAGTCACCGGTCGCCATGCGCCTTGGCCGCGATTCCTTCTACCGCCACCAGGACATGGACTTTCGGGCCGCGCTCCATTACCTCCACGGCCAGTTCCTGCTGGTCTCGCAGACGGAGGATTCGCGAGAAGGCATCAAAGCCTTTTTCGAGAAGCGCGAGCCGGACTTCAAAGGACAGTGACCGCCCGTCATCGCGAGCTGCGCGACAAGGCGCTCCAGGGCGGCACGCGTTACATGCCCAAGCTGCGCGAGCAAAAGAAGCTGACGGCGCGCGAGCGTCTCGACCTGCTGCTCGACGCGGGCTCTTTCGTGGAAGACGGGCTGTTCGCCAACGTGCTGGCGGACGAGCTGCCGGCCGATGGTGTGGTCACCGGTCTCGGCACCATCGACGGCCGGCAGGTCGCCGTGATGGCCAACGACCCGACGGTCAAGGCGGGCAGCTGGGGCGCGCGGACCGTGGAGAAGATCGTGCGCATCCAGGAAACCGCCGGGCGCATTCGCGTCCCGATGTTCTATCTGGTCGACTCCGCGGGAGCCCGCATCACCGACCAGATCGACATGTTCCCGGGGCGGCGCCACGCCGGACGCATCTTCTTCAACGAGGTCCAGCTCTCCGGCCTCGTGCCGCAGATCTGCATGTTGTTCGGCCCCTCCGCCGCCGGCGGCGCTTACATCCCGGCCTTCTGCGACGTGGTCGTGATGGTGGAAGGCAATGCATCGATGTATCTCGGCTCGCCGCGGATGGTGGAGGTCGTGGTCGGCGAGAAGGTCACCCTGGAGGAGCTCGGCGGAGCGCGAATGCACGCCACAGAGAGTGGACTTGGCGATGCGCTCGTGGCCAACGACAAGGAAGCGATCGAGTTTGCCAGGGCGTACTTCAGCTTCATGCCGCAGCGGTCTGGTGAGAAGCCTGCGCCCTGCGGGGCCAAGCCGGCCCGAGCAAGCGGGAAGCCGATCAGCGAATTGATTCCTGAAGAGCCCAACCGCGGCTACGACATGCGCAAGGTGATCGACGCCATCGTCGACGAGGGCAGCTGGCTCGAGATCAAAAAGCTCTTCGCCAAAGAGCTCCTGATCGGGTTCGCGCGGCTCGACGGCCAAGCGGTGGGCATCGTGGCCAACCAGCCGATGCAGAAAGGCGGCGTTCTTTTCAACGATTCCGCGGACAAGGCCGCGCGGTTCATCTGGCTCTGCGACGCGTTCGAGATTCCTCTCCTGTTCCTCGCCGACGTGCCGGGTTTCATGATCGGAACCGACGTCGAACGGCGCGGGATCATCCGACATGGGGCAAAGATGATCAGCGCCGTCTCGGAGGCGACGGTGGCCAAGATCTCAGTCATCGTTCGCAAGGCATACGGCGCGGGCCTCTACGCGATGGCCGGCCCCGCATTCGACTCAGACGCCGTGATCGCCCTGCCATCGGCACAGATCGCGGTCATGGGCCCCGAGCCTGCTGTGAACGCGGTCTTCTTCAACAAGCTGGCGGAGCTGCCCGAGGAGCAGCGCGCCGCGCGGCGCAAGGAGCTCGAGGACGAATACCAGCGGGACGTCGACCTTTACAAGCTCGCGGCCAACCTCATCGTTGACGACGTCGTCGAAGCCGACGAGCTTCGAGACACGCTGATCGCGAGATTTCGCGCCTACGCGACGCGCAGGTCGCCGCGCGTCGACCGCAAGCATGGGGTCTTCCCGGTTTAGCTCAATTTCGCCGCGACCAGGCCAAGCCCGAGCAGCACGACGCCCCAGGAGAACGCGCGCAGCGCGACTTCGAGAGGACGCAGCAGGGTGGCCTCGTTAACGTCGGTTTGCGTGCCGTCGGCGAAGGTCATCGTTCCGCTGACCGACTGCGCGCGCCGGCGGACCAGGCGCGCCGGCGTGCTCAACGCGCGCTGGCCGAACGAGAGCGCGTAAGCGGCGGCAGCCGCAGCCACGGCGCCTGCGGACAGCCGCCCCGTCTGCGCGAAATAGGCTGTCAGCACCGGGAACGCGCCCCAGGAGAGCGCAAACCAGAAGTCGCCGTGCAGTCGCCCGCCCAGCAGCTCGAGGTTGTAGGCGAAAACAAAAAGCACGCCCGCAGCGATGAATGGCAGCAATCCGGGACCCTGCACCGCGACGCCCACAAGTCCAAGACCCACCGCCAGCGTCAGGCCGGCGACCGCCGCCGACCACAACACCCAGGCCGGGATCGTGGTTCGGAGCGGACGGCCGCGCAGCTCATCAAGCGCGTGCGCCGAGATGCCGACGGCCAGGAAGAATGCGAGCAGGGTCGCGATCAGGTTCTGCAGCCTCAGCACCGGCGCCAGGCCGGCGCCGATCAGGACGTAGGACAGGTGCCATGCCGTGTAGGGCGGATGCAGCAATGCCCATAGGTCCCGCCTCCACCCGGTGGCTCGCGGCGTGTAGTAGGCGGGGGCCAACACTTCAGGCATGGTGCTTGCGGCCCCACATCACGAGTCCGCCGCCGACGCTCATCACATGGTCTTCGACGTCGACCATGCCGGCCTCGCGCCATGCCTCGAAGATTCGATAGATCGGCCAGCGGCGGTAGAAATCCTCGATGTTGGGACCGAGAAAGCGCCCGGCCCTCCACCACGCCCCACCCCCCAGCGCATAACCCGCGGCAGGCATGACGGCGCGCGTGTAGATGCGCCAGCTCGCGCGCCAGAGCGCGCTCGGCGGCATGAAGAAGTCGAGACTCGCCATGCCACCCGAGGGCCGAAGCACCCGCGTGAGCTCGGCCAGCGTGGCCGCCGGGTCGGCCACGTAGCGCAGCAGGTATGTGAACGTCACGGCGTCGAACGACTCGGCTTGAAACGGCAGTTGCTCGGCGCGCGCGTACTGGAGCCTGATCCGGTGGTCGAGACCCGCGCTCGATACATGTTTTCGGCCGATCTCCAGCATCGGCTCGCTGATGTCGACCCCAACGATTTCCGCATCGGTCGCGGCGGCGAGGGCGATGGCGACGCCGGCGGTGCCGGTCGCGACGTCGAGGATGCGACGCGGCCTGAATCGCGCGATGTGATGCACCAGCGCGCGGCGCCACTGGCGGTTCTGGCCCAGCGACAGAACCTCCGCCAGGCGGTCGTATTTCCGAGGCAGATCCTCGAAGAGACCCGCCGCAAACGCATTCTCCGGGCTCGCCTCCGGCGGGCCGGTTTCGTCCATGCGCGACTTCAGGGTACGGGTACTCAAGGCTCGATGATGCTGACAGTGCCCGCGAGGTCGCCTATCGGCCTCTGAGGTAGTGGCCGCCCTCGTCGAGCTCTCTCAACATCGCATCCGCCTGCTTCCAGATTTCGTTCCTGAGCCTGGTGAGCCGCATCTGTGCGCGAGCGTCTTCGAGCAGGATGTCGTTGATGCTGCCGGCGCCTCCGTACGCGCTCAGCAGGTGTTGCAGGGCGCGCGTCTTGCCGTCCGCAATCTTCGAACGGTCAAGCTCGAGCCAGTCCGCGAACTGGCTCTCGTCCGCAGCGCGCAGCATGGCGACGCATTCGTCGATCGCCTTGAGGAGCGACAGATAACGGGCTTCGAAGTCGCCGGCCACCTGGCGGGTTGGGGTGCCTACACGAAGAGCGGTTCGGTGTGTGACCGCTCGATCAGGTCTTGCATGAGGCCGTCCTCAGGCGGCTTGTTGAACCGCTTCGCGGCATCGAGGACGAGGGGCAGCAGGTCGACGTCCCCGACGCTGTTCACAAAGATGCCGCGCCGGCCCATCGCCCACCAGACGGCGAGGTCGATGTCGTCCGGTGACTCGAAAGGTTGGTACCACGTGGTGCGGTTGTGATCCCGCTCCATCCATGGCCGGTGGGCGATCGACTTGATGGTCTGTACCGCGACGTTTCGTTCCTGGCATGTCGCGAGGAGCGCGTCGAAATTCTCGCGGTAGTAGGCGTTTTGCATCGTGACGTAGTTGTAGGGCAGCAACACCGAATCGAAATCGAAACGATCCAGACTCCTGCGATGGGTCGCGGCGATCTGAGCGCCATGCCCCGTCACGCCGATCCACTTGATCAGACCCTCCTCGCGCGCCAGCAGCGCCGCATCCAGCGCGCCGCCGGGGCTCAAAGCCTGGTCCCACTCGATCGGATCGGCGAGCGAGTGGATCTGCCACAGGTCGACATGGTCGACCTCGAGCCGGTCGAGCGAGCGCTCGATCTCCTCGCGGGCGCCTTTCTCGTCACGTCGGTCACCTTTGGTCGCCAGGAAGAAGTGGTTCGGCTCTCGTTTCAACCACGGCGCGATGCGCAGCTCGGAGTCGCCGTAATTGGCCGCGGTGTCGATGTGATTGACGCCGTAGCGGAGAAGGACTTCGAGCGTCTGGTCGGCGACTTTTTGAGAGAGATGACCCAGCGACGCGGCGCCAAAAACGACCCTGGTGCTCTTGTGTCCGGTGCGCCCGAACTCGGCCTTCGGGATCACCAGCTCAAAGTACCGCAATGCAGGCGGATTGCGCGGGTGTGTATTGTGGGGCCTCAGTTCAATTCACGAGGAGGATGCAATTGGAGTTTTTCAACCTCAAGACGAAGAAGAAAGTCGAGGTCCCCGACAGTGAGCTCAAGAAGCGGCGCAGCGTCCGCACCACCAGTGGTGGGAAGCGTCAGGAGCGATACGCGGTGATCGCCGTGGTGCACGAGGGCGGAAAGCCGCTCCAGATGTTCAAGTTCGTCAACAAGGAGACGTTCGACAGCCTGGACGTGCCCGAAGACAGGGGCTAACTCCCGCTCCGCACTCGCAGAATGTGCGCGTGCGCCCGTCGGAGCTGTCGCGGAAGCTGAAGATCGGGCCAGGCGATCGGTGCCTGGTCTTCAACCCGCCTGAGGGTTACCTCGACCGTCTCGAGCCACTGCCCGAGGGTGCTTCCGCCGGCTCCGGCAACGGGGCCGGTGCGGCGGACGTGGTGCAGATGTTCGTTGCCGACCGCGCCGCCCTGCAACATGAGTTTTCGGCCGGCTACGGCGCTCTCAAGCCGGGCGGGCGGCTGTGGGTGGCCTACCCGAACGTCGGCAGCGGTGTGGCGACCGACCTCAGCCGGAATCATGGCTGGGCGGTCGTGTACGGCGCCGGTCTGACCGCGACCGACGAGATCAGCCTGGATGGGTCCTGGGAGGCGCTGCGATTCGAGCCTTCGGCGCAGGTTGAAAGGAGCCCGGTTCCGGGCGCCGACATGCTTCCGGTCGGACGAGCTGCGAGTCCCGCCTTTCGAGCGGTGCGCGCCATCGCCGGGGCGCTGTTTCGACTGCTGTTCCGTTTCGACGTGCAGGGGCGCGCAAGGATCCCCAACGGCCCATACGTCCTCATCGCCAATCACCTCGGCTGGATGGACGCGATCAGCCTGCTGCTGCTATTTCCGCCTGAACCTCGGATCCACTACCTCGCCGACCCGACTTCCATGATGCGGAACCGCCCGCTCTGGGCGCTCGTGCGCGCGGTCGGCGGCATCGTGCCTGTGGACAGGAGGCAGCGAGGCAACACCATGCTCTTTCGCCACGTCCAGCGCTGCCTCGAGAGAGGCGGAGTCGTCGCCGTTTTTCCGGAAGGCGATTTCGGTCCGAGCGAGGGGCAGCTGCTTCCATTCAAGAAGGGGTTCGCGCATTTCGCCGTCAGCGCCGGGGTTCCGGTCCTGCCTGTCGCACTGGCCGGGATGAAGGAGATCTGGGTCGGCAAACGGCTCTTCGTGCGCATCGGAGAGGAGATTTCAACGCAAGGCCGGACAGTGGACGAGATCCATCGCCTCGGCGAGGGGGCGGTGGCCGCTCTTCTTCCCGCCTATCAGGAGCCTGCCGGACGCAAGCCGATGCGGCGCTGGCTGACCGCCCTCTTTTAGGTCAGCGTCACCGCCGAGGCCGCCTCCCGCGCGCGGTTCGCCGGGATGAGGCTCATGGCGCGCTCGGCCACCGCGGTGATGGTGAGCGAAGGATTGACGCCGAGGTTGACGGGAATGGCTGACCCATCGACCACGTACAGGCCCGAGTAGCCGAACACGCGGTTCCGTTCGTCGCATACGGCCAGCTCGACATCGCTGCCGATGACGGCGCCGCCCAGGATGTGCGCCGTCGATGGGATGTCGAACAGCACCTCGTTGACGGAGCTCGACGGCCATCCGCCGATTTTTTTCGCCACCCGCCGCGCCATGTCATTGGCGATCGGTATGTATGACGGATTGCGTTTGTCTCCGCTCGTCGAGGGAGCCGAAGCGAGGTGCGTGCGGAAAGGCCAGAACCATCGCCGGCGCCTGACCAGGCGCAGGTCGTTGTCGGTGACCTGCATCACCAGCAGCAGGATGGTGTGCTGCGCCCAACCTCGGGGCATGAGCGACCTCAGGAAATCTCCCGGCCGGAGGAGTGAGTTGACGAGGAAGCGCAGCGGTCGCGGCATGCCTGGGCCGCCGTCCGTCAGCGGCTTGGCCAGCAGCCCGATGAAGTCCGAGCCGCGCGGGTAGCGGACGGGTTGGATGTGCGTCACATCGTCGGGATAGATGCTCGACGTGATGGCCACCCCCTCCGTGAAGTCGGCGTCTTTGCTGTACGACGTCGCTCCGACGATCGCCTCGCTGTTGGTGCGGACCTGCCGGCCAAGCGACGGCGACAGGTCGGGCAACCACTTCTCCTCCCGCGCGCGCAGCATGAGGTCGATCGTGCCCAGGACGCCGGCTGCCAGCACCACCATTGGCGCGCGCCACGTGGTTCGGCCGCGCCTGAAGAGCCGCGTGCTGCGAAAGCTGGACAGCTCGAATCCGCGATCGGCCGGCTGTTTGATGCGGTCGACCTGGGTCTCGGGATAGATGTCGACGCCCAGCTTCTCGGCCAGGTAGAGATAGTTCTTGTCCAGGGTGTTCTTCGCGTTATGGCGGCAACCCACCATGCACCCGCCGCAAAAGACACATCCCGACCGTTCGGGCCCCTCCCCGCCGAAGTAAGGATCCGGGACCGCCCTTCCAGGCTCGCCGAAGAAGACCGCCACCTCAGTCGGGTGAAAGGTCGCGCCTTTGCCAATGTCGTCGGCGCATTCCTTCAGGACTTCGTCGGCCCGCGTGAGCCGAGGGTTGGTCGTCGCGCCCAGCATGCGGCGGGCGGTCGCGTAGTGCGGAGCAAGTTCGCTCTCCCAGTCCACGCCCGCGGGCCAGTCGGGCCGCCCGAACACCTCGCGACGCGGCACCGGCAGGGTGTTGGCGTAGACGAGGCTCCCACCTCCGACGCCCGCGCCCGAGCCGACGAGCACATCGCGCAGCAGCGTCAGGCGAAGGATGCCGTGGCAGCACAACTTCGGGATCCATAGGGAACGGCGGAGGTCCCAGTTCGTGCGCGCGAAGTCTTCGGGCCCGTACCGCCGGCCCGCTTCCAGGACAGCGACGCGGTAGCCCTTCTCGGCCAGGCGCAGCGCCGCCACCGAGCCTCCGAAACCCGAACCGACGATCAAGACGTCGTACTTGTCGATGACCGCCACGGCGCGCATGCTACGGGCGGCGTGGCGACTGTGGAGGCAACCGCGGGCACCGAGCCGTCATCGGATCGACCCGGTCGACTTGCGAACTGGCGCCGATGGTGGCTCGCCGGCACACGTCTTGATTGGGGATTCGTCGTCTTGAGCGCCGGAATCGTCGGCGCCGGTTACTACGAGTCGTACCTCACCCGCAACGACCACCCCGCGCCCAATTGGGCGGCGGTCCCGGTGCAGGTCGCCTGGCTTGCGGTCACCGCCTATGTGGCGGTTGCGGGCTTCCGGGCATGGCGCCGCGACGGCCGGCTAAGGTCGCTGATCCCGGACGGATACGGGCTCAGCGTCGCGGGCATCGCCGTCTTCCTGGCCGGCATCTTGATCAACGGATGGTGGTCCGACGCTTTCGGCCCGGATTTCGGTGTTCCGGCGATCTTCCGGTTGCCCAACCTGCTGGAGATCACCGGCGCCGGGCTGATCGTGGTCGGCCCGCTGCGCGCCTCGGCCGGCCGCGGCGAGCTGATGGCTGGGCCGACGGCGCTTTTCTCTGCCGTGCTCCTGCTTGCGACCGTGCTCTTTTTCACGCAGTTCGACCACCCGTACATCGACCAGTACGCGGTGCGCGGGGCCGTTCTCCTGACCGACCCGGGTAACCCGGTCGACCTCTTCAACCATCGCGAAGAGATCCTCGGCGCGCTCGGCCTGATGATGCAGACCGCCGCGGTGGTCGGCGTGATTCTCTGGACCTTGCGCCAGAATCGGTTGCCCGTCGGCAGCGTGACGGTGATGCTGACGGTCACTGCCTTCCTGGCCGCCACCCAGCTCGGCCACTACTCGATGGTGATCGTCGGGCTCATCGTCGGCGTGCTGGCCGATGCCGCCCTGGCGTTGACCCGGCCGCGCGCCGACCGCGTGCTCAGCCTGCACCTGTTCGCGGTTGTCCTCGGCGCGCTGCTGAGCGGCGTTTACCTCGTCTTCATCGGTATCAATCCGGGGACATGGTGGCCGCCGGATATGACCTACGGGACGGTCTTCGCGTGCGCGATCGTCGGCGGCCTGATCAGCTACGTGCTCTTCCCAGGCGCCGACGCAACGCGGGCTGCGTCGGTCCTGTGGCCGGCTCTGTCGCAGGAATCTTCGGCTGAGGCTCCCGACGTGACGGTCGAGCGGGTGGAGCACGCGCTCAAGGTGCTGCACAGCACCCGGGACCTCGCCGACAACCCGCTGATCGGGATGCGATGCATCGCCGCCTCGACGCCAGGCGAGCTGCGCAAGACCATCGAGGCCGCCATCGAGCATCTCCGCGCATCGCAGTTCCAGCAGGACGCTCAGGCGGGCCAGATCCTCGACCTTTATTACGTGCGTCGCATCGGAGGCCACTACGCCGTGACGACGCGAGTGGGCCTGAGCCGCGCCGCCTATTTCAACCGCCGTTCATACGGCGTCAGGCGCCTCGTCGACCGATTGCGAGAGCTCGAGGAGTCTGCCGCACCGGCCTGACGGTGGCCGATTCACTCCCGAGACTGGTCTCGGATCCGTCTCCGACCTAGTCAAGACCTGGTCCGGACCTCAGCGCTACAGGTCTGCCCGAACGCTCCGCCTCAGCGGCCCCACCCAGGGGCTCGAGGAGGAGCGAAATGTTCAACAGGACCCGTGCCCGACACAGTTCATCCCCGCGCCGCGCTCGGCTCGCGGTCGAGCGGCTCGACGTCAAAGACCTGCAGTTCGCCGACGAGCTGCCCGAGGGGCGGATGGTCGAGCTTCCCGGACGTGGCACCGCGTTCGTGCGGATCGCGTCCGGCCCTGCCGGTGCGCCGACCGTCCTGCTGCTCCATGGCCTGATGGCGACCGCCGACCTCAACTGGTCGCTGGCGGTCCCTGCCCTGGCCCGGCAGTTCAACGTCGTCGCGCCCGACCTTCGCGGGCACGGTCGAGGCATCGCCACCAAGCAGTTCAGCGGCGAGGAATGCGCCGAGGACGTGGCGGCGATCGTGCGAAGCCTCGAGCTCGGACGGGTCATCGTCGTGGGTTACTCGCTCGGAGGCCTGGTCGCGCAGATCTTCGTCCGCCACCACCCCGAGATGGTCGCGGGCATCGTCCTGTGCGCCACGGCGAGCCGGTTCGACGTTCCGACCGGGAAAGGCCTGGTCCGGCTGGTCGAGCAGGCCGCCCGGCGTTTCCCGGAGCGTTTCCGCCGGGCCGCGATGCTCGCGATGCTGGCGCCAAAGTCTGCCGATTGCCCAAGGGGTCGGTGGCTGATGAGCGAGGTCCGCCGCCACGACACGATGGCGCTGCTCGACGCGATCGCCGAGGCGGCCAAGTTCAATTCAGGTTCGTGGCTGGGTGACAGCACCTGCGCCTCGGCGGTGATCGTGACCCAGGACGACCTGGTCGTGTCCGTCGAGGCGCAGCGGGAGCTGGCGCGTGTCCTGCGCCGCCCCTCCGTTTACGAGATTCCAGGCGACCATTTCGTGTGCATCAAGCGGCCGCGCGAGTTCAACGAGGCGCTCGTCGCGGCGTGCGCGGGCGTGCTGGCATGAAGGGTCTGGCGGCTGATACCGAAATTGAAACGGCGCCGAGACTGACTCCGAGACCGAAACCGGCCGACGCTGGCGCCATGAAGCATCTCTACGCCCGGCACCGGCTCGACATCCGGCCGGCCGACCTCCTCCACGCGCTCTCCGCGATGCCGGCCGGCGACCAGAAGAGGGCGGCGGTCGAGGCGGAGCACGTCTGGTCGGCCGGTGGGCCCGGGCTGGCTTGCTACTCAGTCCGCAGCGGGTTTCACCTGCTGATGAAGGCGCTCGCCCTGCCTCGTGGCAGCGAGGTCCTGTTCTCCGCGGTGACCCATCCGGACATGCCCCGCCTGGCCCTGCACCACGGCCTGGTCCCGGTGCCGGTCGACCTCGAACCGGCCACGCTTGCGCCCCGGCCGATGCTGGTGCGTCGCGCGATCACGGATCGGACTCGAGTGTTGGTCGTGGCTCATCTCTTCGGCGGCCGTGTCGACCTGTTCGAGCTGGCTGAGATCTGCCGCACGAACGGAATCCTCCTGGTCGAGGACTGCGCGCAGGCTTTCCAGGGTCCCGACGACACAGGCGGCATCCTCGCGGACGTCTCGATGTTCAGCTTCGGCATCCTGAAGACAGCGACCGCGCTCGGCGGCGCCATGCTGACGGTGCGCAACCCCGGCCTGCTCGGACGCATGCGCTCGATCCAGCAGCGCTGGCCGGTGCAAAGGCGCGCCGCGCACCTCAAGCGCATCGTGCAAACCGCTGTCTTTGTGGCCCTGACCAGGCCGGCGCCCTACGCGATGCTGGCGCGCCTGGCGGCAGCGCTCGAGATCGATTTCGACCGATTGGTCAACTCGAGCGCGCGGGCGTTTCCCGCGGGCGCCACGGATGACCTGGTGCACAGCATCGAGCGGCAGCCGAACGCGCCTCTTTTGAAGTTCATGGAGTTTCGCTTCAAAACCTTCGACCGCGGTCGATTGCTCGCGCGCGCCGCGGCGGGTGAGGAGCTGGCGTCGATCCTGCCTGCCGGATTGCACGTTGGCGGGCTTGCGCCGGACCACACGCACTGGCTGTTTCCGATCGTGGCCGAGCGCCCGGACGAGCTGATCGAGCTGGCTCGTTCCGCGGGGTTCGATGCAGCTCGCGCGGCGAGCAGCGTCAAAGCTGTCAGCGCACCCGCTGGCCGGCCGGACCTGGAACCCGCTTGCGCGCTGTCCGTGATGTCA
>Ga0209806_1002029_pt1 | contig 12788 bp, 11 predicted proteins | sample GraSoiAngelo_152_FD_186166 | JGI IMG/M metagenome (GOLD analysis project Ga0209806, IMG submission 186166) | Grasslands soil microbial communities from the Angelo Coastal Reserve, California, USA - 14_1009_12_30cm (SPAdes) (version 2) | ecosystem: Environmental > Terrestrial > Soil > Grasslands ... | reverse complement strand
GTCGTCTAGCTGGAAGCTCTCCTCTTCGGCGTCGTGGCCGCGGTCATCTGGGGGTTCGCCGATTACGCCGCCGGGATCTGCGCGCGACAGGTCGGCGCGGTCCGCACAGCGTTCGCGATGCAGTCGACCGGCTTGGTCTCGTTCGCGATCGTCATTTGGCTCGTTGGCCTCTGGCCCGCGTTCGCGCCGGGCTTGGTTCCGTTCGCGATCGCGCTCGGCTTCCTCGGCTTGATCGCGGTAGCCGCGCTCTATCGCGGGCTCGCTCTGGGCCCCGTGGCGGTTGTCGCTCCGGTCGTCGCCTCATACGTCGTCATCACCGTGGTCCTCGTCGTGATCTTCCTGGGCGAGCGTCTCACGCCGGCTCAGATCCTCGCGGCAGCGCTCGTCTTCGTCGGGGTCGTGCTGACGTCGACCGACGCGCGCGAGCTGCGCTCCACGCTCGGCCGGCCTGTGCCTGGTGTGCGGATCGGCCTGATCGCGACCCTCACCTTCGGGGTTTGGGGCGCGATCTTCGCGATCGCGACCCGGCAGTACTCGTGGATCCCCACGATTCTTCTGCTACGTGCGACGAGCTTTGTATTCGTTGGGGGGTTTATCGTCTCGCGCGGGATCGATCTCCGAGTGTTTCGCGCGCGCCCCGCGCTCGCGCTCGGAACGACCGTCGGCGTTCTCGACACGCTCGCCAACGTCTTTTTCGCGAAGGGCATCGAGTCGGGGTACGCGTCGCTCGCGGCCACCGGCACTGGGATGTACCCCATCGTTCCGGCGCTCCTCGGGATGATCGCTCTCGGCGAGCGTCTCGCGCCGAATCAGCTTGTCGGGATCGTCGTCCTGGTAGTCGGTCTCGCGACGCTCGGCGCGGTCAGCTAAGCGGCGCGCATCGAGAGCATCTCGGGCGAGGCGCTGGAGCGCGCGACTTTCGTCCGCAGATACGCGACCGCGGCATCGAGCTGCGGGTCGCCCTGCGCGCCGGTCGGCTGGTCGACGACCTGATCGGGAACGATCCCCTTGCCTGGCCCGTTGAGGTCGGCTCCGGTCTTGGCGTCCTGGATCTTGGTGATGGTGACGAGAAGGAGGCCACCGTCAGGGAGATCGCGCGGCTGTCCCGTGCCTACGCATCCCGCGGTTTGCGTCCCCATGACAAGTCCCGCGCCGTTCGCGCGGATTCCCGCCGCGATGATCTCCGCGCCGGAGGCCGAGTGCTTGTCCACGAGGACGACGAGCGGCTTCGGGCTGTCGATGTAGAAGCGTCGGTTCACGTCGAGCGGTGTGCGATTCCCGTCACGTCCGGTCTGGTACACGAGGGTGCCCTGCCGGACGAAGATGCTCGCGATGTCGACGGCTGCCGAAAGATCCCCGCCCGGGTCGCCGCGAAGATCGAGGACCAGCCCGCCGGCCCCATTCGCGTTGAGTCGCTTCACCGCGCTCGAGACCTCGTCAGCAACCGCGCCGACGAGCTGCGGCACCTCGATCCGGCCGATGTTCCCGTCGATGAGGGTGTCGGTCTCGAGTGGGACCGAGAAACGCGCTCGATTCAGCGTGAAAGAGAGCGTTTCCTGGCCACGGAGGATGCCCACGGTGACCGCGCTGCCCTCCGGTCCTTTGACCTTGTTTGCGACCTCTTCGGTCTGAAGATTGGTTACATCGACCCCGTCGACGGTCACGATCTTGTCGCCGTTCCGTATCCCGGCGCGCTGCGCGGGCGTGCCCGGGATCACCCTGACCACCTCGATGGGAGCATCGGGGCTGGGCTTGTTGATGGTCACGCCGATGCCGGAAACAGGCGGCTGGGGCTGGTTAAAGTTGCGGGCCCGGGTCGGGTCGAGGTAGTAGGTATGGCACTCGTTCATGGACTTGGCCATCCCGTCGACAGCCGCGCGCTCGAGGAGCGTCTTGTCGGCGTTGGGGGTCGTCGCAACGATGGCGTCGACCCGGTCCGAGAACTTGGCAAAGTCGGACCAGGTGCTGCCGGTGAGATTCAATCCCGCCGAGGGAAGGGTGCTGTCGCTCGCCCCCTCTCTCTTCGCCTCGGTCACGACACCGCCCAAAGCCCCGGTCAACAGTGTCTGTGACGTGGGCTTGTCGACATGACGCTCGATGAGCACCTGGTACGCGGCCTCGGCGGTTTTGTACGCGGTGTTTGATGGCAGGAGCTCGCGCTGTAGCTCGGCCGGAACGAGCGAACACGCGGCCGCAACGAAGGCGACGAGGGGCAGGAGCGTGCGCAGGCGGATCAACGAGTACCTATCGAGAAGTCTACGGGTCGCCTGCGTCAGCAGTTCAGGCGACTTCGCTCGTTAAGAGCTTTCTTAAGCGACCGAGCGCTCGGAACTGAAGCGCGCGGATCGCGCCCTCATTCTTGCCGAGCACCTGCGCAACCTGGCGGCTCGACATGTTTTCCACGAAACGGAGGACGATGACTTCTTGCTGCTCCACGGTGAGGTGCTTCACCGCGCCGCGTAGCGCGTCGACCGCTTCGCCGTGGACCGCACGCTCGTGCGCCGTGGGTCCGTCTTCGGCGACGCCGTATGCGTTGTCGAGGTCGACCATCGGCCGTTCGCGGCGGCGACGGTCGGTGACCGCGTTGCGCGCGATCGTGTACAGCCACGCGAGGAACGACTTGCCCTGCCAGCGATAGCGATGAATGTTCGCGAAGGCTCGCGTGAACACTTCGCTCGCGAGGTCCTCGGCATCGGAGGGCTCGCGCACGCGATAGAGCAGGTAGCGATACACCGAGTCGACGTGGCGGTCGTAGAGCTCCGCGAACGCCACTCGATCGCCTGCCTTGGCCCGGGCGATGACGTCCGGAACCGGTCCTGCGACCTCAAGCGGAAGTGCCGTGACCTTGGCGACGCCTGACCTCAAGCCGTCGTCCCTTCCCTTCCTCACGTGCGCCTCGGGACCATATCGGCCCGGCGCCCTGTTCGCCAATGGCCCATCGGTACCAAAACCGTCCCAGGGACCAATGACTCGAGCAACATGGGCTTCGCGCGAAGCGCTCAGGCTTACCGCTCGCTTGTTCGATAGCCAGACGTGTGGCTCAGCAGTACTTCTTCTTCGCGAAGGCGAGCCAGCCCTCGTAGAACTGTGCGGGAGCGACGTTCAGCACCTTGGGATAATTCACCTGCGGATCGACCGTCTCCTTGTACGCCGCCATGAGTTCCCAGTACACGTCCTTCTTGAATGTCGCGTAGAGGTACTCGACCATCGTGTTGGCGTACGCGTAGAACTGGCCGATCCTCTCCGGTGCGACATTCGGATCGGCATTCGGACCGTCCACCATCTGCTTGAAGCTGGGCGTTGCGGCGCGACAGATGGCATCGACTTTCGCGCCCTGCGTGCGGGACTCGCCGATGAAGTCAGGCCAACCCTCGACGAGCCACCAGTCCATGCGTGCGTTGATCCCGGCTATGGTCTGCTCCTGCAGCCAATGCAGGCCCTCGTGCTTCAGTACCGCGCGCTGGTAGTCGGACGGACCGACGAAGTCCGCGCCGACCCAGTACTTGTAAAAGCGCAGGAATGGATCGCCGGTCGGAGCGCTGAACGAGGATCCCGCCACGCTGCATGCGGCGGTCAGCCCCGCGGACTCGCGCGTCGGAAAAAGGCGAAGCGCGAAGGGCCGCGTCGGCGCTCTCACGGCGAGGTTCAAAAGAAAGGTCCGCGCGTCGGCGCCGGCGCGTCCGAACGCATCAATGATGTCGTCATCGATCCCCCAGTACGACAGGTCGACGCCGCTCACGGTCTTCGTCTTTTCGCCGCCGAGCTCGCTCTCCTTCGGCTCCGTCAGCAGCCAACCGCTTCCCGCGTTCTTGAAATAGACACGCGCGAATCCGATGCCCTGGTCGTCGACGTACGCGCGGACATATGTCCCCGCATACACCTCGACCTTGCCAACGACGGGCGCCGTTGAGTTCGCGCCCTGTCGCGCCGCCACGTCGAACGACTCCTGCTGGCAGCGTCGTAACGCCGGTCGCGTCATGTCGATGGTGGCCTGGAAGCCCTGCAAATCCTTGCCCACCAGGGCGGCCTGGCGCTTCTGCAGCAAGGCGCTGATCTCCGACTTCGTGCTCTCGTTGATCACGACGGCCGCCGCGGTCGGTGAGCCCTGCGATGCGGAGGGCGCGGTGCAGCCGCCGATCAGGATCGAGAGCGAAATGACCGCGATCCGGCGTAGGATCAGCCGCCTCGGGCGAGCTTTTGCTTGAGGATCTCGATCGCTTTGCCGACGGCGGTGGCATCGTCGGCGCGCACGTCTGGGGGAATTCCGACGTTGTTGTACTTCGCTCCGGTCACCCCGCCGACGAACTCTTGCACCGCGACATGAAGCGAAGCGCCGCCGGGCAGCGGGTTGGGGGCCTCCGCGCCCAGGCAGCCGAGGGTCTTCTCGCCGACGATCGTGGCGCGCTTGTTCTCCTTCAGCGCGAGCGCGAACACCTCGGAAGCGGAAGCGCTCCTCCCGTTCACGATCACCACCATCGGAAGCTGATATTCGGCCGTGAGTCGCAGATCCTTGTTGGCCGTCGCCGTTCCGGCGTTTCCGGTCTTCCCGACCTGGGTGATGGTTGGCTCACCGTTCAGGAACATGCTCGTCATGTCGATCGCGGAGCCGCCGAGGTTCCCGCGGAGATCGATGAGCCAGGCCTTGGCGCCCTGACCGAGCGCCTTCGCGAGCATCGCCCGCAGGGCCGCATCGATCTTGTACGTCCCGCCGAAGGTGAAGTCCCGCCAGGTGAGGTACGCGATGCCACCGGACAGGATCTTGCCCGTGAGGCCCGCCTCGTCAGGACCGCCGAGCGACGTGCCCTCCGCCGGGATCATCGCGCTCGTACCCGTCAACGTCGCTGTGGAAGAGCTGATCACGCCGGCCGAGGCGCTGAGGTACTGCGTGTGACAGTCCGGGCTTGCCTTGATCATCGCGCCGATCGCGGCATCCGCGAGGCGTTCCGCCGAGTACTGACCCCCGGCGAGCTGTACTCCGAGCGCGAGCTGATTTACCGCTTCGGCGAACAGCTTGAAGTCGCTCAGCTGGGTCTCGTCCGTGTCCTGGAAGGACGGTGTTCGCACCTCGACCTTGCTGCCCTGCGCTCGGGCTTCGACGCGTGCGGCCTCGAGCGCCGCCTCGAGCGCCCTCTTGCTCGTGATGTGGTGGACGTCCTCATCCACGAACGCGCTGTATGCGATATCGAGTGTGGAGCGCTTGATGTCCGCGGTCCGCGTCGGCGTCTGTGTTGCGCTCGAGGGACCACCCGAGCAGGCCGAGAGGCAGAGCGTCGCGGTGACGAGGAGCATGAGCGCGCGGCGCATCAGCCCAAGGATAGGGTCGCTAGTCGGCGGGACTGGTCACTTTCGCGGGCGCGTGCTGTGCGCGCCATTCTGCGGGCGATGCGCAGAAGCCCTCGTAGTCGATGTAATCGGTGATGGTCGGGTGCTCGCCGCAGACCGGGCATTCCGGGTCGCGGCGCAGTCGGACCTCTCGGAAGCTGCCCTCGAGCGCGTCGTAGAGAAGGTAGCGACCGACGAGAGGCTCGCCGATCCCGAGCAGCAGTTTGATTGCTTCGGTCGCTTGGATCGTGCCGATCACTCCGGGCAAGACACCGAGAACGCCGGCCTCCGCGCACGAAGGCGCGAGCTCCGGGGGAGGGGGCTCGGGGAAGAGGCAGCGGTAGCACGGGCCCTCGAACGGCTTGAAGACCGTGACCTGACCCTCGAAGCGGAAGATGGATCCGTGCACGACCGGCACGCGGTGCTTCACCGACGCGTCGTTGAGGAGATATCGGGTGGGGAAGTTGTCGGCGCCGTCGATCACGACGTCGTAGCCGTCGATGATCCGATCGATGTTCGCGGCGGAGAGGCGCTCCTCGTAGGGGACGATCTTCACGTCGGGGTTCAGCGCCTCAAGGGTTCGCTTCGCGGACGACACCTTCGACTCGCCGATGCGATCCGTCGTGTGAAGGATCTGCCGCTGCAGGTTGGTGAGATCGACGACGTCGGAATCCACAATGCCGAGCGTGCCCACCCCGGCCGAGGCCAGGTAGTACGCGGCCGGCGATCCGAGACCGCCCGCGCCGATGAGCAGCACTTTGCTGTCGAGGAGCTTCTGCTGACCTGCTTCACCGACCTCCGGGATGAGCAGGTGCCGCGAGTAGCGCTGGGCCTGCTCCGGTGTGAAGCTCGCGGGCGTGGTCCAGGGCTTGCCGGAATCCTTCCAGCGATTGAACCCTCCAGCCATCGAGATCACGTTCCTGTAGCCAAGCTTTTGCAGGATGTCCGCCGCCATCGCCGAGCGGACGCCGCCGGCGCAATACACGACAGTCGTCTTCTCTTTGTCCGGAAGGCGGTCCTCGGCCCACTGCTCCACGTAACTCTTCGGCACGTGGACCGCGCCCACAATGTGGCCCGCGTTCCACTCGTCCTTCTCGCGAACGTCGCCGAGCTGGATGTCGCCCGAGCGGATCAGCTCCTGAACCTGCTCGGGCGTGGCCTCATGGATGCGCTTCTTGATGTCGGCGAAGTAGTCGCGATACGTCGGCATTCGAGCCCCCTCGTGCTCAATGCTAAACCGACTCGGACGCTCGGAAATTCCCGGTATGCTCCGATTTTCCGATGGAAACGCTCACTTTCGACCTTATCCAGTTCCTGTACCACCTGGCCCTCGCGGTCCTTATCGGCGGCTCGCTGGTGCTCGGCACGGCCGTTGCGCCCGCCCTCTTCTCGTCAGGACGCTCGCGAGCCGACGCCGGCACGTTGTTCGGAAGCGTGCTCGCTCGTTTCGACGGCCTCGCAATCTTCTCCGTGGTCGTCCTCGTCATCACCAGCGTCCTGAAGGCCATCGGCTTCGAGGTCACCGGCACACCCGAGACGCGGCTCGTGGTGCGCTGGATCGCGCTGGTCTTCCTGGGGCTCGCGACGCTCTACTCGAGCGCTTGGGCGAATCCCGTCGCCCGCCAGATTCGTGCCGCTACGGCCGGCTTCGATGAACTGCCGACGACCTCGCTCGCGCGCGCCGAGTTCACTCGGCTTCACGAGCGGTCGCGGCGGGCGATGTCAGTTGCGGTGATCTTTGGTCTGGTCGCTCTCTTTCTCGGCTAGGGCGTCCTCGTCCCCGAGGCGTCGCGCGATCTCGGCGAGCAGATCGGCGTCGCTCACATCCGCGAGCGCGGCACCGGTCTCTTCATCGGCTACGACCTCGTCATCCGAGCCGCTGTCGTTGTCGATCGCGGCCTCCTGGCACTTGCGGCACACGACGTCCGCGGTTCCGACGACCTCAGCGGGCACGTACACCTCCGGAAAGGAGGCGCCGCGGACCCAGTTTGTAAAGCTGGTCGCGTCGGTTGCGCCGCACTTGGGCCCGAGCTCGGACTCGCTTTTCAAATGGATGAGTCTCGCTTGACCATTCACGGTGAGACCTCCACACAGGGTCGTCGCGATGGCTCCTGAGTATCGCCGAGCCCGCGTCGCGCGGGCGCCAGCGATCACAAAACAGATGGAGCGGGCCTTCGACCGCCATCGCGGGCGGATCGCCGCGCGTCACACGGTAAAGACCGCGGACGCGCTGGTACGCATGGTTGACACTCTCGGCTTCTGCTTTGCGTTCACCGCCGAGTCGGCCTACCCGATCCCGGCGGCCTTCGACCACCTGGACACGCGAAGCGACGGCCGCAAGTGGGAGTGGATGTGGGGTTGGAAGGATGAGCTCGCTGCGAAGAAGCGCCTGTACTACGGAAAGCTACTCGTCCGAAAGCCAACCTTCGTCTCGATGAAGATGCTGCCGATCTTCTACGCGACCTTTGGCCGACCGGGTGATCCCGACGACCATCTCGAGGACGTGCGCGCGGGGCGGCTCTCGGAGATCGCCACGCGGATCATCGAATTCCTGGCCGTGAACGGGGAGACGCAGACGAAGCGGATGCGATCGGCGCTCGGCATCGCCTCGCAGGAGGGCAAGTCGGACTACGCGAAGGCGATCGAAGAACTGCAGCGTCTCATGTACGTGGCTCGCGTGCGCGCGGTCGGCGAGGGCCGCGAGGACTACAACTACACGTACGACCTGTTCGTGCATCGGTACCCGGAGACCGTCCGCGCGGCGCAGCGGGCCTCGTCCGCGGACGCGATGAGCGCGCTCCTCGCTCATCTTCTCGTTCTCGCGGGTGGCGTGACCGAACGTCAGGTGACAAGGCTCTTCGATTGGAGCGACGATCGTGTCGCGCACGCGGCACGAAGACTCGAGATGAAAAAAGCGCTCGTTCGCGCGAACGGCTTGCTCGTTCTTCCGACGCTACGATAGGCCGGCCCCGTGGATATTCATCAGCTCCGTTCGTGGATCTTCGAGCTGTACGAGCCTCTCGAGGACGAGCGCCAGTACATCGTCTACGACTCCGACCGCGGGAACCTCCTCATTGATGCTCCGCCCTTCAGCGAACGCGCGCTCAGGCTCGTGCGTGGCGCGGGACCGGCGTCTCTGCTCGTCGCGACGAACGCGGCGCGCGCCGCCGACGCGAGCAAGTACCGCGAGGCGCTCGGGGTGCAGGTCGCCGTGCACGCCGACGATGCCGATGGGGTCCCGGGCGGGCCCGATCTCGTCCTCGGCGACGACGAGCTCGTGCGTCCGGACGCCCGCGCGGTGCGCGTGCATGCCAATGGGGAGGGCGCGACGGTCCTGCTCCTCAGCAAGGCCGGAGGCGTTCTGGTGTGCGGTGATCTTGACCTCGCAAGCGACGCCGCGCGGGCGCTGCTTCCGTTGAGCTTCTCGGCCGTGCTCTCGGCGCGTCGCTCGCCCATGTGGAACGCGGGAAAGGACACCCTCCTCGAGCTGCAGGACACGCTGCCGAAGCCGCGCAAGCAGTTCGGCATCCTCTTACAGGCTCCCTGGGATCGCGCATACAAGGGGCGACTCGAGGACAAGCTCGTCCCTCACGACCCCATCGTGCCGCGGGAAGTGACCGCGCCGCGGGAAGCCGCGATGGGCCCCGAAACGCTCGTCGTCGCCACCGCCGCGCGTGAGTTGGTGGAGAGTCCGAGGCGACCGGTGCAGCGCGGGGGCTTGCCCTCGCGCCCCCTCGCGGCCGCCGGCGAGACACGCGCTTCCAACCGCCCGAAGAGCTTCGCCGAGGACTGGGAGGCTCACGGCACCGCGCGGCCGCCAACGACCATTGCGAATCCCGAGACGGACATTCAGCCGCCCCCGCCGGTCGTGGAGCCGCGCTCGATCGGCGAGCGCTACCGCCGCCTTTCGGTCGAGGAACTCGCCGGGGTTCCGTACGTCGATTACATCTGGGGCGGCATCGATCTGTCGCCCGACGGCAGCGAGGTCGCGTTCTCGTGGAACCGCTCGGGGACGTTCGAGGTCTACAGCGCGCCGCTGGCCGGCGAGCGCATCTTCCAGCTGACCGCGGCAAACGAGCGATCCGTCTGGCCCCGGTGGTCGCCGGACGCGAAGCAGATCGCACTCCTGCGCGATAGTGGCGGGAATGAGCGCTTTGATATCTGGCTCGTCGACCGGGATGGAGAACACGAGCGCAACCTCACCAATGAACCGGGCGTGATGCACCGCGAGATCGCGTGGTCTCCTGACGGGACCAAACTCGCGTACACCGCGAACGCCGGAGGCAAGGCCTTCACCGTTCACGTGATCGATGTCACGACCGGCGCGAAGCGCGTGTTGACCGACGGCTCCCGGGACGACTTCCAGCCGCGATGGTCGCCAGACGGAACGCTCCTCGTCTTCTGGTCGCGCCGTGAGGCGACACGCACGAACGCCGACCTCTACGTCGTCGCGTCGTCGGGCGGCGAAACCACCCGTCTCGAGACTCGCGAGGGACTGGACGGCGAGTCGACCGACCCGCGGTGGTCACCCGACGGCACCCGCATAGCGTTCACCACCGACACGCGTGGACGGCACGAGGTGGCGATCGCGACATACGCCGAGCGCGAGATCGGGCGCATCGAGCGCATGACCGAGAGCATTTACGACGAGTACGGCGCGGTCTGGCGGCCCGACGGACGTGCGCTCGCCTATCTCCACAACGAGGATGCGACGGTCTCGCTGCGTCGGGTCTTCGCCGTTTCACACGCGGACCACGCGGTGTCCGACATCCCCGGTATGCACGCATCGCCCGACATCGGGCCCGACAGCGACACGACGATGTTCATCTTCTCCAGTCCGTCCCGTCCGTGGGACGTGTATGTCACGCGCGAGCGAGCGACCGAGGCGCGCGCGATCACCCGATCGCTGCCCTCCACGATCGACCCGGCGACGCTCGTCGAGCCTTCGCATGTCCGGTACCCCGGTGCGGCGGGCGAGGACGTTCCCGCGCTCCTCTTCCTTCCGTATGCCGAAGCGTTGCGCGGCGAGAAGATCCCGCCCGCGATCATCAACATCCACGGCGGGCCCACGTCGCAGCACCACCGGGAATGGAACGTCGCGACCCAGGTCTTCGTGAATGCCGGCTTCGTGGTGCTTGAGCCGAACCCGCGTGGGTCGACTGGCTATGGCAGGAAGTGGCGCGAAGCGAACCGCCGCGATTGGGGCGGAAAGGATCTCGAGGACGTCGCGCGAGGGGCCGCCTGGCTCGGCGACCAGAAGCTCGCCGATCCCGCACGGATCGGCGTCTACGGCGTCAGCTATGGCGGGTATCTCACGCTCATGTCGCTCGCGCTCCGTCCCGACCGTTTCGCCGCCGGCGTGTCGATCGTCGGGGTCGTCTCGTGGAAGACTATGGTCGAGACGACACGTGGAGACCTGCGCGATTACCTGCTCCGCGAGCTCGGCGATCCCGACAAGGACGCGGACCTCTACCGCGAGCGCTCGCCGCTGACGCACGCTTCGAAGATCCGATCGCCTCTGCTGGTCCTCCAGGGCGAGAACGATCCGCGGGTGCCGCGCAGCGAAGCGGAGCAAGTGGTCAAGGCTCTGCGCGACGGCGGAAAGGTCCATGAGTACCACGTGTACCCCGGCGAGGGGCACGGCTTCCGGATGACGGAGAGTCGCATCGACGCGCTCCGTCGCGCGCTCGACTGGTTCGACCGGCACCTGCGGCGGTCTTGAGCGCCGACGCGCTCGTCGTCGGCTCAGGGCCGAACGGCCTCTCGGCCGCGATCGAGCTCGCGCGCAGCGGGCATTCGGTCACGGTCTACGAAGCGAACGACACGATCGGCGGTGGCTGCCGCTCCGCCGAGCTGACGCTTCCGGGTTTCGTGCACGATCTCTGCTCCGCTTTCCATCCGCTCGGCGCGGCATCGCCTTTCTTCCGCGAGCTCGATCTCTCCCGCGAAGGACTGGAGTGGATCGAGCCGCCCGCGGCGTTGGCCCATCCACTCGATGACGGCACGGCGGTCGTTCTGGAGCGCTCGATCGAAGCGACGGCGGCGAATCTCGGACCCGACGCGCGCGCCTATCGGCGGCTGGTCGCGCCGCTCGTATCCGAGTGGGACGATCTCGCCGGGGACGCGCTCGGACCGCTGGTTCGCCTACCGCGGCATCCCCTCGTCATGGCGCGGCTTGGCCTGCCGGGCGTGCTTCCCGCGCGCCTGCTCGCGCGCATCGCATTTAGCGGCGTGCGCGCCCGAGCGCTCTTCGCGGGTCTGGCCGCGCACTCGGTGCTCCCTCTCGACGCGCCGCTTACCGCGTCGTTCGCGCTGGTATTCGCTGTGGCGACGCATGTGGCGAACTGGCCATTCCCCCGCGGCGGATCGCAGCGCATCGCGGACGCGCTCGCGGCGCGACTGCGATCGCTCGGAGGCACGATCGAGACCGGACGCCGCGTGAGCAACCTCGACGAATTGGGGCACGCGAGGGCGTATCTCTGCGACGTGACCCCGCGGCAGCTCGATGAGATTGCGGGGGCACGTCTCTCCGAGCGCTATCGCGGGCAGCTCCGCTCGTTCCGTTACGGGCCCGGTGTCTTCAAGCTCGATTACGCGATCGACGGTCCGATCCCGTGGCGCGCCAACGAGTGCCTCCGCGCCGGCACAGTGCACCTCGGCGGAACGCTCGAGGAGATCGCCGAGGGCGAGGCGCAGATCGCGCGGGGCCGGGCGGCGGAGCGGCCCTTCATGCTCGTCGGACAGCAGAGCCTTTTCGATCAGTCGCGCGCGCCCGCCGGCAAGCACACCGTGTGGGCGTACTGCCACGTTCCCAAGGCTTCGACCTTCGACATGACCGCGCGCATGGAGGCGCAGATCGAACGCTTCGCGCCCGGGTTCCGCGACCGGGTTCTCGCGCGCTCGGTCATGGGACCGGCTGAGATTCAGAGCCATAACGAGAACTACATCGGCGGCGACATCGGCGGAGGCGCGAACACGATGTTCCAGTTCTTGACGCGGCCGTTCTTTCGCCTCGACCCGTACGCCACGTCGGCGCGCGACATCTACCTCTGCTCATCGTCGACGCCCCCGGGCGGCGGGGTGCACGGAATGTGTGGCTACCACGCGGCCCGAAGCGCGTTGCGGGGAGCGCTGCGGGCCTAGAAGGCCCCTGTCCAGAGGCTGTGCAAGTTCGAGGAGAACGACGCATTCGGCGCATGCCGTCGCAGGTGATCCACGACGATCGCGCGTTCTCGTTGCGCCAGTAGGGTCAGCTGAATTTCGACCGGGCGTCGCTCTCCGCGAAGCCCGAGCCTTAACGCAACGTTCACGCCGACGCCCCGTCCGGTGGCCACGACGCTCCAGAGAGGAGCGACGTTCTCGATCTCCTCGTACCCAATGATGTGTTCGCGCCGAATAAAGCGGTAAGCGAGGAAGTCCTCCTCGAGTCGCAATCGATACCGTGACCAGGAAGCTACGACCGCGAG
>Ga0209806_1002023_pt1 | contig 12818 bp, 15 predicted proteins | sample GraSoiAngelo_152_FD_186166 | JGI IMG/M metagenome (GOLD analysis project Ga0209806, IMG submission 186166) | Grasslands soil microbial communities from the Angelo Coastal Reserve, California, USA - 14_1009_12_30cm (SPAdes) (version 2) | ecosystem: Environmental > Terrestrial > Soil > Grasslands ... | reverse complement strand
GTACTGGCACCCTGACCGCGGCAACCATCCGGACGCGCTCGAGCACGCGAAGTTGATCAACCTGGCGCACGACGTTCTGACCAACAGCACCAAGCGCGCGGCATACGACCGACAGCGGGCAGCCGCCGGCTGGCGCCCCTCTACGTCAGCCCCGCCATACAGCCGCCCCGTCCAATGGAAGACGATAAGCCGCGAGGGCCCTCCCCGCGCGCCGAAGGGATTCGACCGGCACGGTTTCGTCGCACGCCTGGAGGAGATGATGAACCGGGGTCGGCTGATGATTGAGAAGCGCAAGGACCTCGCGTCGGCGTCGAAATGGGAGGCGCAGACTCAGGCCTTGCTGCGAGATGAGCTCGGCGACCACGCTTACACAAAGCGCTTCGAAGTCGCCCTGAGCCAGCCCCGCCCCGAAGGCCTGGTCGCGGCGTATGGAGTTCTTTGGGCCGCATATGAGGATGCACTGAAGGGCGATCTGAAGCCGGTGGCGAGGTCAGCGAGCTCGAGCGATACGTCAAGTGGGCGGTCGACGTCCTAGGCAAGCGTGAGGCCGATCCCGAAGGTGGCCCGGTAGCCCCCACCCGACGCGGTCGCATTCGCAAGCAGCATCGCACCACTGTTGTTGTTGGACGTGTAGACCATGTCGACCGCGTTACGTGTGCCACGCGCGCCGCGCGAGCTGTACGGCGTTTGCTTGAAAACCTCGTCAGAGATCGCGTCGTCGAAGAAGATCTGCGACGTGAACTCGAACGTCTTCTGACCGGCGGCGAACGTGCGGACCTTGAAGTGGATGTGTACCGCACGGCCCTGGTACCAGCCGGGGTAGATGGTTGAGAAGGTCACCTTCCCGTTCGAATCGGTGACCTGGTATCCGCGCAGGTATCGCTTGCCCACGGTGTTTTCGGCGCCGACGTCCGAATAGACGCCCAGCGCATCGCAGTGCCACACGTCGACCTGCGCGCCCTGAAGCGCCGTGCAAGAGGTCCCGACCTTCGCCACGTTGAAGGTCAGACTCAGAGGCACTCCCGGCCGCACCGAGCCGTCCGAGGGATCGACCCTGATGTCCGCGCGGGCGAGCCGGTCGTCGACGAAGTACGGTCCCTCGGTCTCCGACGGCGTAACGATGCACGTCGGCGTCGCGACAGGCACTGCAGATGCCGAGGCGGTCGTCGCCGCGGAAGCGGTTGATGCGGACCCGGTTCGCGTTCCGCCCCCGCAAGCGGCCACGATCGCCGAACCGGCCACGGTCAGACCTGCCAGCATCAAGCGCCGCCGCGAGATCGTCGCTGATAGGAGTTCGTCCAGGACGCTCACGAACCGAGTATCTCTCCCGAAACTGAGAATCCCCTCCGAGACCCGCGGTGCGTAACTCACATGGCGTTCCAAGCTCGTTTTGAGCTTTTGCGAACAGGATCGTGCCTGGGGGTCTAGAGCTCCTCGTCCGGCAGGTCGATACAGAGTCCGGTCCCTGGAGGCGTTGCGTGATTGGCAATCAAGCGAGCGCTTACACCACGACTGCGCAGCGCGACGTGCGCGACCATCGCAGAGCCTTCAAGACAACAGGCGTTTGGTTCTTTCGTGGGCTGCTTCTTATCCCATTCGTGCTGATGGGTCCGGAGATCATGTCGGCGATCCTGGGGCGACCAGGCGCGGTGGCCAACATCTCGGCGTCCGTTGCCGACGTGCTCGGCACGTCCACGTTCCTGATCTTCATAGCCATGCTTGCGGTGACGCCCATCCACACGGTCACCGGGTGGAGGTGGCACATCATCCTCCGGCGCGACTACGGCATCGCGATGTTCGCCACCGCCGTTACGGACATCACGCTCGCCGCGATCACGACCGGCGACACGTTCCCCGGCACGGTGCTGACTCGCGTTGGTGGTCACACCTTCCTTTTCGCGGGAACGTTGTCGACTCTGCTGCTCGTCCCGCTCGTCGTCACTGCCAACCGCAAGGCTCAGAGCTGGCTGGGCCGGCACTGGAAGTCGGTCCAGCGAATCACGTACGTCGTCTGGGCCACGATTCTGCTCCACCTCTTCCTGCTGTTCGGCCTGACGACCATCTTCCTGTACGCCATTGCGGTAAGCGCGCCGCTGACCTTCCTGCGAGTGCCGCCCGTCCGCCGGTGGTGGGGCGCCACCCGGCGGGCGGGAACAGCCCGAGTCTTGCGCACCATGGTCGCGATCGTGCTGCTTGGAATCTTTGCCGCCGGTTTCGTGCCGCTGGTACGTGAGCTGGCCGAAAAGGGAAGCGCCGCGTTCATGCTGCAGGCGCACCGTGATTGACCGCGCACGGCGGCGGCGCCGTGCGAAGCAGCTCATGGATGGGCTGACGGTGACCTGCGTCACGCTCGCACTTGCAGTCGGCACTGGCCAGCTCGTGAAGGAGGGATTGCAGGAGTTCCTCTTCCGGCCACCGGGGGTCGGCGCGTCGCCCTCGGAGGCCGATACGGCAAACGCGAACGCCGCCCCGACACTACCCCCGATCGTGGAGGTCATACCGCCTGCTCCTCCGCCGTTGCTGCGGCCAGTCGAACGAAGCCGGCGACACCACAGTGACGCTCCATACCGTTAGGCGGCGGGCCGCGGTTGCGCTAGCCCTGGCGCTCGGCTTCTATGCGCTCAGTGACATCCTGCTCTGGCAGCGAATCTTCGAGGCGCACAAGCTCTCGGCCTTCGACAGCGAGTACCAGACCGGCCACGTCGCGATTCTGGTCGGGCTGATTGGCGTTGGGGCGGTGCTGCTCATTGATTCTGGGCTTTGGGCGTTGTGGTTCGGGGGCGCGCTCTACACGATGGCGTTCGGCGGAGCCGCGGACGTCCTGTATTACTGGTTCGACGGAAGACCGATTCCTGGCGTCTTGCCGTGGCTGGACCGCTCGCGCCTGATCTTCATTCGCCCCTTCGGCGGCGACGTCACAAACGCCGATGTGCTCGCGTCAGCGGCGTTTTGGCTTGGGGTATGGCTCGCCGCGTTGCTCCTTTTTCCGCGGATCAGGCTCCGACGCTAGCTCGACCGGCGCAGCGCGCTTGCTCGGGTACGGCGCGCCAGCGGTCCAAGATTCGTCTCGGGAATCAGACCGGCATTGAGTCGGCTGGTCACACGCCTGAGCTCCTTCACGTCCTCCGGCGTCAGTACGTCGAAGACGAGCCGGCGAACCTCCGCGAAGTGAATCGGACCCACCTCCATCAGCTTCTTGTATCCCTTGTCGGTCAATTCTGCGTTTGTCGCGCGGCCCCTGGCTCCGCTCACTCGGCGCACCCACCCCTGCCGCTCGAGTCGCGAGACCACATGGGATAGCCGAGACAGCGAGCCGTTGGCGACCACAGCCAGATCCTTGAGTTGAAGACGGCGACCGGGCTGCCGGGATAGCGCCGCCATGACCCCGAACTCGAAATGACTCATCCCGGCTTCCCGCTGCAGCTGCGAATCAAGCGCCGCGGGCAGCAAGGTAAATGTGGCCAGCAGGTGGAGCCATGCGCTCCATTCGCGGTTGTTCAGCCACATGACAGGCTTGGCGGTCGGAATAAGTTGACGTTTCAACCTATTCAGGTTAGCAACTTGAAGCTTCAACTTCAAGAAATGGAGTCAGGAGGAAGTCATGAAACTGGTGGTCCTCGGAGCAACCGGCCGCACCGGGCGCCTCGTGGTCGAGCAAGCGCTCGCGGCCGGCCACACCGTCACCGCGCTGGTCCGCTCGCCCGAGAAGCTGACGATTCGCAACTCGGGCCTTCGCATGGTCGCAGGCAGGGCCACCGATGCCGCAGACGTCGCGCGAGCGCTCGAGGGTGGAGACGCGGTCCTGAGCACGCTCGGCGGCAACAGATCGGTAATCGCCGATTCAACCCGAGCAATCGTCGACGCCGCGCATCAGACGGGAGTCAGACGGGTCATCGTCCTCTCGTCCTTCTTCGTGGAACGTGATCGCCTCGGCGCAGTCTCTCGGCTGCTCACGAGACTCGCGATGGGTTCGGTCATCAACGACAAGAGTGCCGGCGAGCAACAGCTCCGCCAGACCGACCTCGACTGGACGATCATCTACGCGAGCTTCCTCAAGGACGGTCCGGTCAGCGGATCTGTCGAGGTTCTTCCCGAAGCGGCCAGGCGCCGGATTTCAGACAGGATCTCGCGGGCGGACGTTGCGGCGTGGATGATCCACGCGGCCACCGAGAGTCCATTCAGCCGTCGCAGCGTCGGGATCACCGAAGGGACCAGGAGCTTGACGAGCGTGGCACAAGCCTGAGAGTCGCGGACCGTGCTTCTGGTGTCAGCACACTGTCGAGGATGCGTCCGGCGTATCGGCGGTACTTGGCCCGGTAATCGGCATCGACCTCGTCGTTGATGTCGTGGTCTGCCTCAACGAACGTGACATCCTGCTGAACACCCCCGGCCCGTATCCGACCCTCGTGCTTCTCCTGGACACCTCGGAACCAGCTACCACTGGGCCCTCTAACCGATCGAACGTACAGGTCGTCGCCGTGGCGGACAACCCACACGGTCACCGGTTTACGCAGCGTGGCGTCGCTCCGGACGGACGCGATCTGCACCTCTTCTGCTCTGCCGACCTTGTCGAGCTGATCGCTACTCCACCGCATCATCGACCTGTCTCCTTTGTGTCGATCCGTACAGGACCTCACTGTCACGTAACACTTCCAGGAGATCAGGATGCACTGCGGCCGGCCGTCGGAGGGACATCCCGGCGCGCGCTCCCGAGCGCGAACCTGGAGGGGAAGCGAACGGCCGCCCCTCCAGGCTCAGCTTCGAACGATCAGCGACCCGGGCAGAGCTTCGCGTTCGGGTTGTAGCTGGCGAAAATGCCAAGCGGGTTCGGCCGCCAGATCCACGCGTGGAGCGCCCACAGGTGGAGCGAGTCGACCCGATAGAAAGAGCGCCCGTACAGCTGCGGCGGGGTCGCCGAGACCCACGCCGACCAGGGCACGATGTACTCGACAGCGACAAGCTGAAGCCGGTCACCGTCGATCTCGTAGACGAGGGCTTCGGGCTGGTTGGCGACAACGGTCGCGTCGAGCAGCGACAGATTCACGTAGTGCTGGCCCATGCCTCCGACCCCGGGCAGGTCGAAGCAGGGAAGCAGCCGCCCGTAGCCGGCTCCCTCGGCCTTGCTGACATCGTGAAACGCGGCGGTGGCCTGCCGAACGCCGGCAAGGGCGCTCTCGTCGGAGCCATTCGAAGCCTGCACAGGAGGCGCGGCGACCAGTCCCGCGGCGAGGAGCGCCGCGGCGCTTCGCATCAACCATCTCCACATGTCAGCGCGCCTTCGCGGCCGGAGTCTCCGCCGCCATGTAGAAGTACGGGTCCAGGACACGCACCGGCGTGATCTTGTCGGCCGGCAGCTGGTTGAGCTTGGCCGCCTGCCGTATCGCCTCCGGGCTTGGCGCGTCGTAGATGCAGAACGTCTTCCTGTGGTCCTCGCTGACGTAGGAATGCACCCACGTGACACCCAGCTCGCCGTTGGTTCCGACAACCGCCCGGCAAGCCTCCGCGCCCTTGACGGTCATCGGGATCTCGAGCCCCTCCGGAAAGATCCGCTCGACCATGAAACGTGCCATTTACAACCTCCTGCTTGCTATCGGCATCCCGGAAAGGGCCGCCGTCGCAAGTCAGGCTAGGTTTGGGTCAGTCTCGCGCCATCCGGGAGAAGGCTCACGCGGTGCTCAATTTCATGTGCTCATTTCTGCGCCACCCAGGTTGCAACCTGGACCCGCGAGTCGAAGCCAAGCTTGTCCAGGATGTGGTGGACGTGGTTGTCCACCGTGCGTTCCGACAGGTAGAGGCGCTCCGCGATCTCACGATTGCTCAGGCCCTTGGCGAGCAGCTGAGCGACCTCCTTCTCGCGGCGGCTGAGGCTGGTGGATGGGATGGTCCGATCCGGCTCGGTCGACGTGGTCAAGGGTTGGTCGGGACCCGCGGCGTAAAGGCTCCACATTCCCAAGCCGGCGAACTCGCGGTTGCCACGCTCGGCGAACTCGAGGCCTGAGCCGACAACGAGGTCCTTGACGGTGCTCGAGACGAGCACATCGCCAGGCTGGGCCGCCGCCATGATGCTCGACGCGACGTGCAGCGCCACGCCGCGGGGCTTCCCTCCTGCGATCTCGCACTCGCCGGCGTGCACTCCCGCGCGGATGCGCAGGCCCAGGTCGAACAATTCGTCGCGGATCTCGAGCGCGCAGTGGATGGCCCGAGCGGTCCCGTCGAAAACTGCGGTGATGCCCTGCTCGCCGGCCTCGATCTCTCTGCCCGAATACTTCAAGAGCGCTTTGCGAGCCACCGCGTGGTGACGCTCGACGAGGTCATGCCATTGCTTGCCGCCAAGCCACACCGCGTGGGCTCCGGCCTGCGCGACGTTCGTGCAGAGCACCGTCGCCAGCATCGTCTCGGGCGCCGGGCTGCTGCGGGCGCCAGTGAGAAATTCCTGGATCTCGCCGAGCACCACATCAGCGTCGCCGAAGTAGGGCCAGTGGTCGATCGAGTCGAGCTCGAGCATCCTCGCCCCGGGGATGTGCTCGGCGAAGTACCGGCCGGCCTCGATCGGCGCGACCTTGTCGCGATTCGCATGGATGACCAGCGTGGGCACCCGGATCGTGGGGAGGATGCCGCCGATGTCGATCTGGACGTTCATGTGCATGAGGTCATGGGCATCCCCGGGGCTGGCACTCATCTGGGTGAACTTGCCCCACCACGCCGCGACCTCAGGATTCTGGAGCTGGCTCGGCGCATACGCGTCCATACCGGAACCGTCGCCCCAGGTCTCACGAATAGCAGCGATCCGCTGCTCGAACGTTCCCGGGGGAATGCCCCACGGATAACCGGGCCGCAGGAGGCGCGAGGGGTAGCTGCCGTTGATGATCAGCCCGGCGGTCCGATCGGGGTACGTAGCGGCGAAGAGCGAGGCCATCACGCCGCCCTCTGAGATGCCGAACAGCGCGGCTCGGTTCGAGCCCACAGCGTCCAGCACGGCGCGGACGTCATCCATGCGCTGCTCGAGGGTTGGCAGCGGATGAACCCGGTCTGACATGCCGGTGCCGCGCTTGTCGAAGAGGATCAGGCGCGAGAAGGAGGCCAGGCGGTCCAGGAACCGGGCCATGGCGGGAAGCTCCCAGACATACGCCAGGTGGGAGACCCAGCCCAGCACCAGCACGAGGTCGATCGGGCCGTCGCCGACCACCTGGTAGGCGATGTTGACATCCCCGCTGCGCGCGTACCGAGCCCCCGTGTACACCTGGTCCCGGCCAGTCTAAAACGCCCTTTGCGTTACCTGGCTATGTCGAGAACGTTCCCGCTCGAAATGGGTCCTCGGGTTGTCGCGGGATTGATTGCGCTTCTCCTCCTGGCCGCCTGCCAGATGCCCGGCAGGGCTCCGACCTGCAACGCGCAGATCGATTGGGTCAACTTCATCGAGATCGGGTCCACCCAGTACGTTGCGGGCCAGCAGCCCACGAGCCCACTACAAGAAGCTGACCTGGGCGCGGTCTACTCCCACATCAAGTTCAAGGTCAGCGGCAACGTGTGCGATCCCAACTACCACATCAAGGACGGAGATGCCGCCTTCCTGGACCCAGGTACACCCATCTATGAGGTCAAGGGCCAACCGCCGGCCCAAACGCTTGCGGCAAGGTTCGGCGGCAGCCTCGTCCTGTACCGTGCGGTGGCGCCAAGCTGACCGGGGAATGCTCCCGATGTCCTCAGGGTTGGATTTTTCATGACTCCGAAGACCTGGTTCATCACTGGCACCTCTCGTGGCTTCGGCCGCGAATGGACGATCGCAGCCCTCGACCGCGGTGACAAGGTCGCGGCCACCGCTCGCAACATCTCCCAGCTCGACGACATCGTTGCGGTCTACGGCGACGCCATCCTGCCCATCACCCTCGACGTCACCGACCGTGACGCCGTTTTCGCCGCCGTGCGTCATGCGCGTGAGCGGCTCGGCCGCCTCGATGTCGTCGTCAACAACGCCGGCTACGGCCAGTTCGGCATGGTGGAGGAGCTCAGCGAGGAAGAGGCGCGGGCGCAGATCGAGACCAACCTCTTCGGGGCCCTGTGGGTGACCCAGGCTGCGCTTCCGATCCTTCGCGCGCAGGGCGGTGGGCACATCTTGCAGGTGTCGTCGATCGGCGGCATCTCCGCCTTTGCGAACATCGGCATGTATCACGCGTCGAAATGGGCGCTCGAAGGCTTGAGCCAGGCGCTCGCCCTCGAGGTGGCTAGGTTCGGCATCAGGGTGACGATCATCGAACCAGGCGGATACGCGACCGACTGGGGCGGCGCCTCCGCCCAGCATTCGACACCGCTGCCGGCATATGACGAGGTCCGTGAGGAAAGCGCCCGCGCACGCGCGGCCCGCATCAAGACTCCGGGTGACCCCCTGGCAACACGTCAAGCGATTCTCAAAGTCGTCGACGCGGCCGAACCGCCGCTGCGGATCTTCTTCGGCGACGGTCCTCTGGCGACCGCGGCGAAGGACTACGAATCGCGGCTCGCCACCTGGAGGAAATGGGAGCCCGTGTCGATCGAAGCCCAGGCCGTTGAGGATCGGGCCCCGGTCGCTTAGTCCGGACCGCGCCTACTGAGGGCGACGGTTTGCCCGCGACGGCGAGGCACATCAATTTGATCGAGTGAAGCCGCCAAGATGGTGCTGCTTCACGGTGTACTGAACTCCGTCTCCGGCCTGGCGACGCAACATCTCCAGAATCCCTTGAGTCGGAGCGCCGAACACCTGGATGCCCGTCGTGGCGTCCAGCGTCTCCTCATAGGCGCGAGAGGCTCGCTCGCGAACCGCGCCCATGTGGAACTCGAACGATGCGGCGTCGGGATGGACCTGGACCACCGCCACCTCCGTTCCTTCGTCATTCACGTACTCGTTGAAAGCGATGAGGCGCGGCTCATTCGCCTCGATGAAGTCGACGAGGCCTGGCACGCGGTGCCTCTCGGCGTCGACCTTGCCCGGCTTGAGCCTGTTCGTCGCGATGAAGATGAACGGTCCGGCCATCGAGCATCCTCCTTAGCTGCGAAGAAGCTCGAGCACCTCTTCGCCGTACTTGCGCAGCTTCGAGTCTCCGACCCCAGGCACCCGCAGCAGCTCGGCCAGGTTCGCTGGGTTTGCCGAAGCGATCGCGTTGAGCGTCGAATCGTGAAACACAACGTACGCGGGAACGCCCGACGCACGGGCGGTTTCCATCCGCCAGCGTTTGAGGCGGTCCACCGTCTCGACGGGTGCGTCAGCGCCCGGCTGGGCACGCCGGCCAGGAGCGGGTGCAGCGGCTGGCAGCGTGAGCGGCGGTGGCGTTCGATTGGTCATGGCGTCACGGCCCGCCTGCGTCAGCTCGACCACCGGGTATTCGCCCGAGCTCTGGCGAGCGAGCCCCGCGCGCAAAAGCTCGGCGAGCAACAGCCTGACCCGGTCGTCGCTCCAGCCTTTCAGCGCGCCGTGGAACGACAGGTCTTCCACCCAGGGCTGCCCGGTCGACCATTTCGTCCGGCGGCCTCCCAGCACCCCAGCCACGTTGGCGAGTCCGACGCGCCCGCTGAATCGAGCCACGGCTGCCAGCCCCGCCATCACGGCCTCGACCGGCACCCCTTCCTCGGGAGGCCGTTCCGCGAGGCAGTTGTCACAGGCGCCGCATCGCCGCGGCACGCCGGTCTCACCGAAGTAGTCGGCGATGCGCGCGTGCCGGCACTCACGCATCTCCGCGTAGGCCATCATCTGCGCCAGCCGCGCGTAGGCGTGGTCCTTCAAGGCAGAACCGTCCTCGAGTCCTGACTGCTCGATGAAGAACGATTGGAGGTCGCGGTCCGCCGGGCTGTACAGCAGCGTGCACTCCGCCGGCCGGCCATCGCGCCCCGCCCGCCCAGCCTCCTGGTAGTAAGCCTCGACGCTGCCCGGCAGCTGGTAATGGATGACGCGGCGGATGTCGGCGATGTCGACGCCCATGCCAAACGCCGATGTGGCCACTACGACCTTCGTGCGTCCCTGGGTGAAGTCCTCCTGGATCCGGCGGCGGAGCACGGGATCCTGCTGCCCGTGGTAGCAGACAGTGCCAAGGTCGGCGGCTACTTCCTCGGCCGCCCGGACCGTGCCGACATAGACGAGCGCTCGCTGTCCTTTGTCGGAGAGGAGACGGCGCAGCTCCTCGCGCTTGGCGCGCTCTCCCCGGCAGCGAACCACTGACAGGGTCAGCGTCGGACGGTTGAAACCCGTGACTGAGATGAACGGCTCTCTCAGCCCGAGGGAGCCAGCGATGTCCGCGCGAACCTGCGGTGTCGCGGTCGCCGTGAAGCCCGCTACCGGAGGCCGCCCGCAAGCCGCGATCGCGGCAGACAGGAGGCGATAGTCGGGCCGGAAGTCATGCCCCCACGTGGAGATGCAGTGCGCCTCGTCGACGACCACACGGCCGACGTGGAGCTCGGCCAGCCGGTCCATGAAACCTGGCCGTCCGAGTCGCTCCGGCGCCAGGAACAGCAAACGGTATTCGCCCGCGATTGCCCGACGAAGCCGGTCGACCTGCTCGGGACGCTCCACCGATGAGTTGATGAACGTGGCGGCGACCCCTCGCTCGGTGAGGCGATCCACCTGGTCCTTCATAAGAGCGATGAGCGGCGAAACGACAATGGTCAGCCCGCCGTCCACGACCGCCGGAACCCAGTAGCTGATGCTCTTCCCGGACCCGGTGGGCGCGACCGACAGGACATCGCGTCCCGCCAGCATCGCTTCCACGACCGCGGCCTGCCCAGGCCGGAAAGCTTCGAGGCCAAAGACCTCGCGAAGCACGTCCTCTGCCTGGGTGATCACCGGGACGCAGTTTGACGCAATGTCGAGCCCAGGCCACCGCCCTTTACAGCGCTACGCTTGGATCATGGCGGAGCTGGCCGGCGGCGCTCCTAGATCCGAGCAAGCCACCATCGGAGACGCCTTCGCCTGGGCGAGCCACGACCCCAGCTGGATCAGCAAGCTCATCCTGATGGGCCTGATCGGCCTGATCCCGATCGTGGGCGCGATGCAGCAGATCGGCTGGACGCTCACAGCGCTGGACAATCTCCGCGCAGGCCGTCACGAGGTGCCGCCCGCCGCGTTTCGATACGCGAGCCGCGGCGTCTGGCTGTTCCTCGCCGGCCTGATCTACGGCCTCGTCGTGGCTGTCGTTTTCTACGGGGGATTCATCGCCATCGTGCTCGGCCTGCCCACTCACTCGGCGCAGCAGTCGGGTACCGGCACAGGCAGTACGAACCAGGTCTCATTGCTCTTCTTTCCCCTGACGTTCGGCTGGATGGGTTTATTCGGACTGGTGTTCTTGGCCTCTTTTGTTCTGGTCCCTCTCATCATCGAGTTCACCGATCGGACCGGTTTCGGAGGGGCCTTCAACTTCGCGGGATTCCTCCGGGCGATCCAGTCGAGCCCAAAGGAAACCCTCGCGGCGGGTGGGCTGGCGCTCGTCTCGTATTTCATCTCGGGGATCGGCACGTACCTGTGCTATGTGGGCCTCCTTTTCACGGCCCCGTACGCACTGACAGTGCTGGGCGGCGTCCTGCACTGGTACGAAACGAGGGTGAAGCCAGGCACGCTGCCCGCCCGAACCCACGCTAAGGGCTGACCCGGACCGCAGCCGGAAAATCGCGGTCGCATTCCGCCTCGTTGTATCCAACGGCATGTATCGCGCGCGGAAATTCGGCTCCGCCAGCGAGGCGAAATCCGGATGCCGGTGACGCGGGCCTCAGCCCTGGAGCTGGGCCGCGGCCAGCGCCGCGGCGATGGCGCAGCCCGGACGGTGGCCGCGCCCTTCCGGCGGTGCTGTGCCGGCACACTCGGGACAGGCCCCGACCGAATTGACCGGCGTAAGGCCCGCCCACTGGTGCTTGCTCAGCAAGCGTCGAAGCTCGGCGTTTTCCTCTCGGAGGCGACTGACCTCGTCCTCGTCCATCCAGGCCTCCTTGTTCAACACGACTCAACTGCTGGTGCAGTAAGCGTAAATCGCGTCGCAGACCGCGGCCCCGCGCGTGAATCGCTCGGCATCGGTCGAGGCGCCATCCCGAATCCCATCGAACACGGCCAGGACGCCGGCCGACTCTGGCGGCGTGCCGTCTTCATGCGGCAGGTCCGCTCCCCGAATGATCCGCGCCATCCGGCGAAGCGCAGGGTCCCGCATCTCGTATTTCTCGAGCAAGCTCTCGAATGTGCAGCGTCCATTCCTGTGGCCAAGCTCCGCCCCACGGATGTCGAATGGGATACCCGCCAGCCTTGTCACGTCGCGTGTCCGCGCGACGAACTCAAACGTCGCGGCGGGGTCGACAAAGCGGCGGATCGCCCACGCGGTTGCGATTCGGTCAACGTGAATTCGCTCTCGAGTGACGAAGTGCACGCCAAGAATGATGCTATGTCTTGAAAGCTTCGCTTGCAACGTAGGTTGCCTGTAATGTATGTTGCACACGAAGATGCAGGACCCGAGATGGTTGGTGTTGACGTGGCGGCTGCCTGCGGCTTCGAGCACCGCGAGGGTGGCAACGTGGCGCAGCCTGCAGCGGCTGGGCGCGGTGAACCTCACGCCCGGCGCTGTGATCCTGCCGCATAGCGAGCACTTGCTGGAGCAGCTCGACTGGATCGCCGAGGACATCGTCGAGCGCGGCGGGGACGCCTACGTGCTCCCAGTCACAGAGCTCTCGGAGACAGAGGAGAGCGACATCCGGCGACGGATGCGTGAGGACAGCAAGGAGGAGTACGAAAAGCTTCGCCAAGCGGCCGAAGGCCTGGCGCGCCGGACGGTCCACAAGTCCCGCCTTGGGCGCAAGGTCACGGTTCTGAGGCGCGG
>Ga0209806_1002012_pt1 | contig 12871 bp, 10 predicted proteins | sample GraSoiAngelo_152_FD_186166 | JGI IMG/M metagenome (GOLD analysis project Ga0209806, IMG submission 186166) | Grasslands soil microbial communities from the Angelo Coastal Reserve, California, USA - 14_1009_12_30cm (SPAdes) (version 2) | ecosystem: Environmental > Terrestrial > Soil > Grasslands ... | reverse complement strand
AGAGAAAGTTCTACCTCGCGCGGCTGCGGACGCGAGTCTAGCGGCTCGATGCGGCGCGGCTGCGAGGTCGTGATTTCGACGCCGGCATCTTTGGCGATGACATCAACGATACGCGAAGTGAGCAGACTCACCGCACCGTCGTAGTCCCCTCGCTTTAAGTACGGTACAGCTTCGCGTCCAAAGCCCCCAACCTTCCCGTCAGGGAGAATTCCCTCCAGACCGTAGCCGACATTGATGTAATATTTGCGATCCTGCACCGCCAGGAGAATGAGGACACCACGATCTTTGCCCTTCTGGCCAATTCCCCACTTCTGATACAGGTCCACGGAATAGTTAAAGATGTCTTCACCGTCGGTGGACTTGACCGTGACGACGACCACGGAAGCCTGTGCCTTCTCGAGGACCTGGCGGCACATTTCCTTGAGTTGGGTGACAGTGGGCGGACCGAGTACACCCGCAAAGTCATTGACGCAGTCTGTAGCCTTGAGAGATGCCACCGGCTCGGCACTCGCGCACGCCGCCAACACTAGTACAGCGAGGGCGATGGACAGCCATTTCAAGCGCAGCTGCATTCGGGCTCGATTGTAAACGAATTGGACTGATAACCCCGTGATGGCTGTATGGACGAGAAACACCGTGAATGCCGTGCGCGCAAATCGCGTGCACAAATCATTCGATGGTGGATCTGCGATGCGAGACTCTCATTCAGAAGCGGCGCAGGAAGTCTATGACCTGCCGCTCAGCCCAGCGGCCGTCATATCCGTTGGCCTCGGCGAGAAAGGAGCAATGACCGCCGTCGGCGCACTCGATGAATTTCACATTCGGATTTGCGGAAATTTTCCGCCGCGTCTCGGGAAGGATACGAATAAACGGGTCATTGGCAGCGTGGAGAATCAACCCGGGAACAGAAATCTGGCCCACCACATTCGAAGCCGCTGCGCGCGCGTAATAATCGACGGCCCCTTGGAACCCGCAGTAGTAGGCCGTAATCTGGTCGTCGAAGTCGCGCAGGCTCCGGATACCGCGAAGCCGCTTCGCATCGAAATGGCCCGGAAATAATTTTGCTTTTTGCCGGAAGCGCTGGCGCAGCTTCACCATGAAATATTGCTCGTAAAGGCGGTTGCCGGGAAGATGCAGAGCATCGGCGGAGGCTGCCAGATCCATCGCCGGACAGACTGCCGCCACCGCCCGAAATTCAGGCGGGGCTTCCCTGCCCCATTCGCCGGCCGTCTTTAAAACCAGGTTGCCGCCCATCGAAAAGCCCACCAATGCAACCCGCTGAACTTTGTCCTGCTCGATCACATTGCGGGCGACGGCGGCCACATCCCCCGAAAGACTCGAGTTATAGAGCGTCGGCGCCAGATGGTCAGTGCCGCCACAATTCCGCTGATTCACCCGCACCACATTCATGCCGGCCACCAGGCCCTTTTGCGTCACGCCGATCACGTAGCCCGATTCGCTCGAGCCTTCCAGTCCGTGAACAACAAGAATCGTGAGAGCGTTCCGGCGATCCGCCTGCCAATGACAGCGGCACAGAATCTTCACTCCCGCTGCGACTTCAACATAGCGATCTTCCGGGACGGGTAGCTGGGAGCTACGCAGCAGGAAAAATCCCGCCAGCGTCTGCAGATGGCCTCCGCGTAGAAGACGCCGCGCCGTAAACGAGGGGGCTTCCGAAGTGGATTGCAGATCGTGCACTCTTTGATTTTAAATACAGATAGAGTTTTCGTGCAGTTGTGCGTTATAAGGAGTGATTTCATGCCGATTTTTGAGTATGTTTGCCAGAACTGCGATCATGGGTTCGAAGCCCTCGTCTACGGCTCAGAGAAGGCGGAGTGCCCGAAGTGTCACAGTAAGAAACTCGCTCCGCAGCTTTCGACCTTTGCTGTCGCCAGCAAGGGTGCAGCCAAAGCCTCGCCATCCGCCGGACCATGTGGCACTTGCGGCGATCCCGGCGGCCCGGGCGCGTGCTCGATGCGCGACTTCGATTAGCTACCACTTACCTGCGGAAACCGCTCTCTCCTGGGTAACTTTGGAGACTCAGGGTAGTAACGGGTGTTACTTTTCGAGACCCCGAAAAATGCGTACTCTCGGTCGATACCAGCCTGCTCTTGAGGAGAGGGCTCATGGACCGTCGACGGGAGACACGCATCGATACGGCGTTGCCAGTGCGCATCTGGGGCGTGGATACCTACTGCCGTCCATTCATGCAAATGGCCAGCGTGCGCAATATCAGCAGTCTCGGCGCGATCCTTCAGAACGTAAGGGCACAGATTAAACCCGGCGAGATCCTCGACGTCCAGTACGACGGAGTGAAGGCGCAGTTTCGTGTGGTATGGGCGGGCAGGCCCGGCACCATCGAAGCCGGCGAATTAGGCCTGGAGCGTCTGCCGGAGGAGCCTTACATTTGGGACGTGGATCCGGCGCGCTGCGGACATACCGTCGGCAACGGCTAGTCAGCCGTCCCCTCCTCTGCCTTCAAACAAATTGGGGACCCGCAGAAGCGCAGATCCCCAACACCATTAGAATTTCAAAACGATTCCAGTCGAGTAGCGGAAATTGTTCTGGCTCGACCCGGCAACCCGCGTTTGCAGGAAATCTGCCTGCCCCAGGCGGATAGCGAAATTGCGGCTCAGATTCACATCCACACCACCGCCAGCTGCCCAGGTGAAGTCGGTTGACGACGCCGACACGCCAAATGCCGAGCCGGAAAGCCGCCCACCACCAAACAGGACATGAGCAAACGGCGTTAGCCGCGAAGAATTAGGGACCCGCACGGTCGGTCCGAACAAGAATGTGTAGAAGTTTGTTTTAACACCCACGCCCAACACACTCGGTGTGCCGTAAGAACCGCTGAAATCTGCCGTCACGCCCAAATTACGTGAAAAGAAACCGCTCGCGGAGGCATTCCAACCGTTCAGGTTGAAGCCACCGAGGCCCGACATCCCGCTATTTGCGTGGAAGTACTGGTACCCGCCAAAAATCTCAGCTTTCGGCGCCTCCCCGCGTTCCTGGCCGAAAGCCACCAGAGAAAGCGATAGCACTGCGCACACTACGACGAAGTTGCGTATCATTGCTGCTCCTTTTACCCAAAATGTGTCCTGGTCCGGCATAAGTGACAGAACACGATTCACCAAGACCTGCTCGATCATAGAGACCTATGTTCCCTGGGTACCGTGATAACAGTCACGTGCGCTTGTGAGAGGAGTGCACAATTGGGCACTCCCATTTTGGTAGGCGAAAAAAATAAACCGGGCAGCCAAGCCGCCCGGTTCGAGTAAGTTGCACTTAGTTTGCTCTAATCGAGGTCTAAGTTCCTTCGGACCACCCCGCCAGATACTCTTCCTGTTCAGGCGTGAGCCGATCGATCTTGATTCCCATCGATTCCAGCTTCAGCCGCGCAACTCGTTTGTCGAGTTCGACGGGAACGGTGTAGACCGTCTTTTCCATCTTGCTATGGTTCTTCACCACGTGGTCGACCGAGAGTGCCTGGTCGGCGAAGCTCATGTCCATCACCGATGGTGGATGCCCCTCTGCTGCCGCCAGGTTAATCAGCCGGCCTTCGCCCAGTAGATTGATCTTACGGCCGTCTTTCATCGAGTATTCTTCGACGAAATGGCGCGTGGTGCGCTTGGAGGAAGCCATCTTCTCCAGGGTCGGAATGTCGATCTCGACGTTGAAGTGGCCCGAGTTCGAGATAATCGCGCCATTCTTCATGACTTCGAAATGTTCTTTCGAGAGCACGTTTTTATTTCCGGTCACGGTGCAGAAGACGTCACCGATTTTGGCTGCTTCGTTCATCGACATCACACGGAACCCGTCCATCACGGCTTCCAGAGCTTTCGTCGGATCGACCTCGGTCACGATCACCTCAGCGCCCGCACCCCGAGCGCGGCTTGCCAGTCCGCGGCCACACCACCCGTAGCCGGCGATCACGAACTTCGACCCGGCCAACAGGAAGTTGGTGGCGCGGATAATGCCGTCAATAGTGGACTGTCCGGTGCCGTAGCGGTTATCGAAAAAGTGCTTGGTATCGGCATCGTTGACCGCAATGATCGGATAGCGCAGCACTCCTTCCTTGGCCATGGCGCGCAGGCGAATCACCCCGGTGGTCGTCTCTTCCGTTCCCCCAATGACGCCGTCTATCACGTCCGTGCGTTTGGTGTGCAGAACATTCACCAGGTCGGCGCCATCGTCCATGGTGATGTGAGGCTTGTGATCGATGGCCGCCAGGATGTGCTGGTAATAAGTCTCGTTGTCCTCGCCCTTGATGGCGAACACCGGGACGTTGTAGTCGCGCACCAGGCTGGCGGCCACATCGTCCTGGGTCGACAGCGGATTGGAGGCGCACAATACCACGTCCGCCCCACCATCACGCAGGCAGACCGCCAGATTTGCGGTCTCGGCAGTGACGTGCAGGCAGGCTGAAATGCGGATCCCTTTCAGCGGCTGATTCTTGATGAATTCCTTGCGGATGATCTGCAGGACATTCATGGACTGGTTGGCCCAGTCGATGCGCTTCTTCCCCATGTCCGCAAGATCGAGATTCTTAACGTCGCAGTTGATTTGCGTCGGTGTCGTTGACATACCTCTCCTGATTTCTATGATGACGGTGAAATTCTGGGCGCCAGCCTCACAGCTAGACGATCAGAATACACGAAACGTTGGGAGGGATTTTTCCCGAACGTCACTACAGGGAGTTACCAGGGGGACGTCGCCAAACGTCCCCGTTTCGTCTTACAGAAACTACCGCTTCGCGGCCTGCAAAGCCGGTTCGCGCAGCCCAGCTTCGCTGGCCAGCTTGGCAGCCTTATCCGTGGCTTCCCAGGTGAAGTCCTTGTCAGTGCGTCCGAAATGGCCGTACGCAGCCGTCTTGCGATAGATCGGACGCCGCAAGTTCAGCGAATCGATAATGCCCTTCGGAGTCAACTGGAAGTTCGCCCGGATCAGGTCGGGAATGATCGCCGGATCGACCTTGGCGGTCCCGAACGTTTCAACCAGAATACTGACCGGTTCGGCGACGCCGATCGCATACGCCAACTGAACTTCGCACTTATCGGCGAGGCCGGCGGCCACAATATTCTTGGCAATGTAACGCGCCATGTAGGCCGCGGACCGATCCACCTTGGTCGGATCTTTGCCGCTGAAAGCGCCGCCGCCATGGCGTCCCATGCCGCCGTAGGTGTCCACGATGATCTTGCGGCCGGTCAGACCGGTGTCGCCCATCGGGCCGCCGATCACGAATCGCCCCGTGGGGTTGATGTGATACTTGGTGTCCGCGTCGAGCAGACTGCTCGGAATCACCGCCTGGATCACGTGTCTCAGGATTTCCGAGCGCAGCTGATCATTCCCGACCGTCTCGGCGTGCTGGGTGGAGATGACCACCGCATCCACACGGAACGGCTTTCCGTTCTTATCGTATTCAACCGTAACTTGGGATTTTCCGTCGGGACGAAGGTAAGGGCAGGTTCCGTTCTTGCGAACTTCCGTAAGTCGTTGGGTTAGCTTGTGGGCCAGCAGGATCGGGGTGGGCATCAGTTCGGGATTTTCGTTTACGGCGAAACCGAACATCATGCCCTGGTCACCAGCGCCGCCGGTATCCACACCCATTGCGATGTCGCCCGATTGCTTGTTAATGCTGGAAATCACGGCGCAGGTATTGCAATCGAAACCGTACAGTGCGTTGTCGTACCCGATGGACTGAACTACGCCGCGTACTAGCGACTGAAAGTCGACATACGCCTTGGTGGTAATTTCTCCGGCAATCACAACCAGCCCGGTGGCGGTCAAAGTCTCACAGGCGACGCGGCTGGTGGAATCTTCCGTCAGGCAGGCGTCGAGAATGGCATCAGAGATCTGGTCCGCAATCTTGTCGGGATGGCCTTCCGTCACAGACTCTGAGGTGAACAAGTAACGATTTTTGGATGGCAAATTTAAGCTCTCCTTGCTCTACGACATTCGATCGGCGGGGAAATCAGGGCGCACTCTCGCCATCTTCCGCGCGTCTCCCAAACATTTGGATGTTCCTGAAAAGCTATCAGACAAAGGAATGTTGAGGCAATGATTTTGGGTCAGGCTGGCAGATCAACGGTTTAGATGTCATGGATTGCGTTCAGACTGCGACAGAGCCGGGTTGAACGGCAGTAAAGCCGAACTCATTGCGGAGCAGCCGCAACCGGCTTCAAAGGTGGAGTCTGCAAACCATCCGAATGAAACGTTAGCGTCTTCACTACCCCGTACCCACCTTGGAGTGGAACTTTCTGCCCATTAAAGAACACGTCCAAGGCGCCGATGCTACCCGCCTTCACGATGACTTCGTTCTTCGCCTGAATGACTTTTTGTTCGGGAGCCACGAGCGTGACCTCGAAGGGAGGCTGGCCGTCGGCCACGATGGAGGCCCAGCATTTTTCCGCCGCGTCATTGCCCTTGAGCAGGACCGTGAATGTACCGGAAGGGACCCCGTGCAAAGCCGCTTGCGCCACCGGTGAAGTTCGTGGCATCTTTTCGGTCGTCGGAATCGGACTGCTGGGAGCTTTGCCGTCGTTGGAGGCCGGTACCGTCTGATTTGGCGAGGGTGCGGCACTCGGCGGACCGGAACTGGGGGCCGATCCGGAGGGAGCCGTTGTTTCCGTGGCGGGAGCAGGTGCATTCGTGCTCTTCTCCATCTGTGGCGCCCGGTGGTAATAACTCCAGCTGGCAAATGCGAGAACGATCAACAGGAGGGCGAGCGCCAGCATTCCCCAGGGAATCTCAGTTGCCGGGTGTTCTCCACCCGCGTGTGCAACTGGACGGGGCTCGGGCGCAGGCTCGGGCTTGCCGGCGTGGACCGCGGGCAAAGCCTGCATCCGGCTCTCACCCAATGCTTCCATGTAATCCGCGAGTGTTTGTTCTTCATCCAGCCCGACGTGACGGGCGTAGGCCCGAACGAAACCCTTGTTGAAAATGCCCCCAGGCAGTTGCTCGAACTTCTCTTCTTCGAGGGCGCGCAGCATACGCGTACCGATCTTGGTGCTCAGCGAGATATCATCGAGCGAGATGCTGCGTTGCTCGCGTTCTTTCTTCAGCCTGTCACCAAACGATCCCATGCGATGCTTCTCCAGGGCGGTGCACCCGGCAAGACCGAATACTCAACATATGTTAAGCGTGCCGGACGAGAGTTGCCAGCCTTTGTCCGGGCCAAAGTACCGTCTCCGGCACTCCGAAGGTAACCCGCCACGACACGCAAAGGCAAAGGCGCGAAGGTCCTTGCCATCCGTGGCTTTGCGGGTACTTGTTACTTAAGATCATTGCCCCCAATTCTGAGCGCCGCATATAATTTGTCTACTTCTTCCTGAAAATCGAAGGGTTTAGGTGCATGCCTGAGGCGACCGGAGCCGACCGAAAGCGGCATAGTCAAGAACTGAATATCTTTCACGATGTGGCCAAGGCCCTCACGTCGTCGCTGGACCTCGATTCCATTCTGCAGACCATCATGGAAAAGATGGCGGAATACTTCCGCCCGGATACCTGGTCCCTGCTCATGATTGATGAGCAGCACAATGAACTCTATTTCGCCATCGCTGTGGGCGATGCCGCGGAGGCACTCAAGGATGTTCGCCTGAAAGTCGGGGAAGGCATTGCCGGATGGGTCGCCAAGAATGGCGAACAGCTCATCGTCCCCGACGTGTACACCGATCCTCGATTTGCCAAACGCATCGACGAAGTTACGCAATGGGAGACTCGCTCCATCATCTGCGTACCCCTGAATTCCAAGCACCGCGTCCTGGGCGTGATTCAACTCGTGAACGTTGACATGAAAGGTTTCGGCGACCAGGAAATCTTTTTCCTGCAGGCCTTGTGCGACTACGCCGCTATCGCCATTGAGAATTCCCGGGCCGTCGAGAAGATTCAGGAACTCACCATCACCGATGACTGTACCGGCCTCTACAACGCGCGTCATCTTTATAAGACGCTCGAAACCGAGGTCTACCGCTCGTCACGCTTCGGCTACGAGTTCAGCATCCTCTTTATAGATCTGGATCACTTCAAGCAGGTCAACGATACCCATGGTCACCTGGTCGGCAGCAAACTGCTGGCGGAGATCGGCTACCTGATCAAGGCACAGCTGCGCTTGATCGATTACGCCTTCCGCTATGGCGGTGATGAGTTCGTTGTGCTCTTGCCGCAGACCGGAAAAGATCAGGCCTTGACCGTGGCAAAACGCCTGCGCGATGCCCTGCGCGTCAGCATGTTCTGCAAAGAAGAGGGATTGAACCTGAACATCCGCGCCTCCATCGGCCTCGCCACCTATCCCCACGACGCCAAATCGCCCCACGATGTCATCCGCCAGGCCGATGAAATGATGTACCTCGTGAAGAACACGACCCGCGACAATATCGGCATTGCGCAGCGCGGGGTGATGAAGTAGAGCAGCTCTTAGCTTTTAGCCGTTAGCTGTTAGCTCAGCCGGTCTTATTCCCACCATTGTGCTCGACTCATTGAGCGAAGAGAAGTCGAAAAGAGCGTGCATTTCAAATCGATCACATCTATCTGCGACCTTTGTCGAGTAAGCACGTCAGCGTCGACCAGATGGCACGGGCTAAGAGCTAAGAGCTAAAAGCTAACAGCTGCTTTACTTCCTCTTCTGCAACTCAATCGGCTCGGTTTTCGACTGACTCGCCGAAGGATCAGGCTTGAATGCCACGGTGTTCGCGGGCGCATTCGGGTTGACGCCAAAATCCCAGACGTAGAGATTCATTCCCTGCTTGCCGAGCATCTCAACCACCGCATACTCGCCCGCAGGCAGGCTTTCGGTGGGCGTCAGCTTCACCCACCCACCAGCCATCGGCTGCGCCGTGCTGGCAACGAATTTTGCATCCTGGCTGATCTTGCCGTAGACGGCGATTTTGATGTCGCCGACCACTCGCTTGTCCCCTTTGGGCTCAAGGCGCACGATGCGGAAACGCTCGGTGGGAGAGAGGGGCTTATCTTTCTTTCCTTCGGAATCATCCTCGGACTTCAAGGGTGCGGGAGCGGCGTCCGACTCGGATTCCGGGTCCTTGTCAAGGTTGACGTACAGCGCGGGAACCGTAACGTGCGATTGCACGGGTGCATGTTTCCCCGGCACCTCGACGGTCTGACGGTTGCTTGCGATCGGATTCACCGCTGACCGCAGAATGTTCCCCTTCATATTCTTGTTCACGCCGCCCGTGCGCTGATCGATAGGAACCAGCTCCGGCTGACTTTGATACGTATCCAACAGGAAGACGCCACCCTCTTCGGGTAATTGAAGACCTGGCAGGACGTGGGGCGAACGGGTCTCATCAGCCTGACGGTCAGCCTCGAATTCCTTGTCCAGTTGAATGGCTTCCGGAGTCGAAGCACCCGAGGCACGATCCTTCTCGTATTTCTCGGTGGCCGGCCAGTCCACCAGCGACTTTGGAAGTTCCTCCCACTCCCCGCGCTCGGCGCTCAGATAGCGCACACGATCGCCCTTAATCTCATACTTACTGGTGGCCTGATAGGAACCGTCCTTCAGTATCAAGCGCTTGGCGAGGTCCTGGCCTTGGGTTGGGACGGGGATCAGCAGAATGGCAACCAGGCATGCTGGAAGCCAGTTTGCGGGAGCTAAGTAGAAACGCCGCATATGCCACTCAGTCCATCCGATGCAGCCGGAGGGCGGTCACGATGCTTGGGAAGCTTTCAGAATTGTCCCACAAGTCAGAGGGTCCGGGACAGGTGTTTGCGAAACAGGCTCTAGGCTTTAGGCTCTGGGCTCTAGCCTCTGGTCTGCCGCCTTTCGCTCAAGGGCATAAGCAATTGGGACCGAGGCCCTGGAGTCCCCACCTCGTCTGCATGAAGAGGAGATGCTAGAGCCTAGAGCCCAGAGCCTAAAGCCTGCTCATCCGGTATTGTGCAGCCCGGCGGCAATTCCGTTTATCGTCGTGCTGATGGCGTAGTCGAGTTGGCTGCTGCGGGTTCCACTTCGCTTGCGGCGCAGCAGATCCACCTGGATCAGGCTCATGGGATCGACATATGGATTGCGCAGCCGGATGGATCGGAAGAGCACAGGATTTTTCTCCAGCAGATCCTTCTGTCCAGTAATCAGAAGCAGGACGCGGCGCGTGCGTTCGAATTCTTCCCACAACATGCTGTAGACGCGATCGCGCAACCCGGCGTCCGCGACCAAGCCGGCGTACAGGCGGGCAATGGCCATGTCAGCTTTCGCCATGGCAATTTCGACGTTGCGCACCAGGCTTGAGAACAGAGGGAAGCTTTCCATCATTTGTTCGAGGAGCTGCCGCTGTGCGGGACTGCCATCGCGGAAGCGCTCGAGCGCGTGCCCTACACCGAACCACGCCGGCAGCGCGTGGCGGCTCTGCATCCAGCCGAACACCCAGGGGATAGCGCGCAGGTCTTCGAGGCGACGGCTCTGCGAGCGGCGCGCCGGGCGCGAGCCGATGCGGGCGTGTTCGAGTTCGTTGACCGGGGTAGATTGCTCAAAGTATTCGAGCACTTCAGGATTGTCGGCGATATGTTCGCGATAAAAAGCGTACGCATCCTGCGACATGATCTCCATTGCCTGGTCCCAGTGTTGGGCGGTGCCTTGTGCCGGACGATTGGGACTCACGACAGCTTCGAGGCAAGCGGCAATCATGATTTCCAGATTCCATTCGGCGAGCACTGGATCGGAATACTTCCATGTGAGGACCTCGCCTTGCTCGGTGATGCGAATCTCTCCCGAAAAATCTCCCGGTGGCTGCGCGAGAATGGCGGCGTGGGTAGGGCCGCCGCCCCGGCCGACCGTGCCGCCCCGGCCGTGAAAGAGCCGCAGGTTCACGCGCTGTTCACGGGCCGCCGCATGCAGATCGCGCTGCGCCTTGTGCAATTCCCACGTGCTGGTGAGCATGCCGCCATCTTTGTTCGAATCGGAGTAGCCGAGCATGACTTCCTGCACTCGGCCCCAGGAGTCGAGCACGGGCTGGTACTCGGCGGACTCCCAGACACTTTTCATTACCGTACTGGAGTTACGGAGAGCGCTGATCGATTCGAATAGAGGCACGGGCATAAGGCCGGGATCTTGCGCGCTCTTTGCGACAGATACGCCCGCCACGCCAGCGAGGCGCACGACGTTCAGAATGTCTTCTTCGGATTGGCTGTCACTCACAATGAAGTGGCGGATCGCGCAGGGCTCGTGAATCTTTTTGAGTTCAGCGATGGCTTGAAAGGTTGCGAGCAACTCAGCGGAAGGCGCTGGCAACGCGTTATGGCGTCCGGTTTCAGGGGAAACGACAGCGGACGCCATGTCAGACAGGGCTTGCGAAAGTACCTGGGCATGCTGCCGAATGTCGAGGACGTGCAGGTGGAAGCCAAAGGTGCGAACCTGTCGCAGCAGAGGGTCGACTAAGAGGGCCACGAGGCGTCCGCCGCGATTGGCGCACAAGCTCTCCCGCATGAGCAGGAGATCGTTCTCGAAAGGCCGCGCCGACTGGTAGGCATATTCGTGAGCTTTTGAATCGCGGCTGTAACGCAGTCGAGCGGCGATGAAATCGAGGAAGTGCCGGTAGAGTTCGGCTTCGGTGATGCGCTTCCATCGCGAATGCTCTTCGCCCAGTTTGGTTTCGTACTCGCGCACGCGGCGCGCGAGTGCTTCAGAGGCGCCGATGCGGCGCAGAGACATACTGAGCTGGCTCACGAGCCTGGTCACGCCGGCGATGTAGTAGTCGATGAGGAGATGCTGGGCCATACCCAAGGCATCGCGCGTGCAGTCGGCGGTGACATAGGGATTGCCGTCGCGATCGCCACCAATCCAGGATCCGAAGCTCAATAGCTCGGGGAGCTTTGTCTTTCCTGCTTGGGCACCGTACACCTGCTCGATGGACTCCTCAAGCTCGGCGTAGAGGCGCGGAATGGTTTCGAACAGAACCATGGGAAAGTAGTCGAGGCCCATGTGAATCTCGTCGCGCACGGTGGGCTTTTTCAGCCGGATTTCATCCGTCTGCCAGAGTGCCGTGATCTCCGCCAGGATTTGCGATTCGTACCCGAGGGCGTCGGCGCGGGAGAGCGGGACCTGGTCGAGCCGCTCGAGCCATCGGGCAATGCGGCGGCGCTTGAGGCGGATGGTGTGGCGGGTAATTTCGGTCGGGTGCGCGGTAAAAACCGGTGTCACCCGGATGGTGCCGAGCGCTTCGAGCACGCGCGGAAGCGGAACTCCAGCGGCGTGCATGCGAAACAGCGTTCCGCGGAACGAACCTTCGATGGGAGCGCGTCCTTCGCGCAGACGGGTCGCGCGGCGTCGGCGCTTGCGATGGTTCGTCTCGGCGAGGTTGGTCAGCTCGAAATAAATCGCAAAAGCCTTGGTAATGCGGTAGGCATCGTCGATCGAAAGCGTGCTGATCAGCTCACGCGCTTCCGCCATCAGACCGGCTTCGAACACGTGCGGCGCCGTGCCTGCGGCAGGCTGGTCACGGTGCTGGATCAGGACCCGACGCAGACGCTCGACCACCTCGAAGAAGGCTTCCCCTTCCTGCTCCACCAGCACGCGCCCCAGCAGCGTGCCGAGCGAACGGACGTCGCGACGAAGGGGCAACTCCTTCGCGGGATCAGTGGTATCGGCAGTGAGCTCGGCCAGCCGCGCAGACTGGTCATGCTCGCTCCAGAGGGAGGCCTCGCGCATGGGCTATTTTAGCGAATCGGAAGAGAGCGCCATGACACGGGGCTCGTCCCAGAGACTGAAACGGGACCGGGTGCGGGAATCTGCTGGCCAGCAGCGATTTGCGCTTGTTCCCTCTGACGACCTATGGCAGACTCACAGCGCAACGCCGGCCTCCCTAATCTCCCGGCAAAGGATAGGTGGGCAAATGTTTGCGCCCGAGCGCCTTCGTCTCTTCTT